>MDTE01083253.1_pt1 | contig 18945 bp, 11 predicted proteins | sample 811231 | NCBI WGS metagenome assembly MDTE01 (sample SAMN05326651, study PRJNA326480) | marine metagenome | isolation source: seawater | place: Indian Ocean: Red Sea | collected 2010 | reverse complement strand
TTAAAGAGGCTCACGAACCTAGCCCAATCTGGAAAATGCGATGGGAAAAATAATTTAAACTCATCAAATTAGGCAACTGGCTGTTTTTTGATGCAACTTTAAGTTCATTCTGTTAATATTAGAACATGCTGATCCGCTACTTCATTTTGCTATCCTTGTGCCTCTCGGCTGCATCTGCAAAAGTCAGTTTCAAAAATGATATACGCCCCATACTATCGAACCATTGTTTCCGCTGTCACGGACCAGATGAAAACGAACGCAAGGCCAATCTGAGGCTCGACACTTTCGAGGGAGCCACCAAGGACAATGATGGCATACAGGCCATCGTTGCCGGCAACATTGATGAGAGTGAATTAATTTACAGGATCAGCACTGAAGACCCTGAAGAAATAATGCCTCCAAAGAAGGCAGGAGAAAAACTCACTCCGAAACAAATCGAATTATTGAAGCAATGGGTAAGAGAAGGTGGGAAATATGAAAAGCACTGGTCATACCAGAAACCGATCCGACCTGCCGTGCCAAAATCACAAGAATCTAAGGACAACATCAAAAACGAAATTGATGTATTCTTACAAGAAAAGTTAACTAAAGAAGGTTTAAAACCATCAAAGGAAGCCTCAAAAGAAACGCTAGTGCGTCGAGTCTCCTTAGACCTGACTGGTCTGCCGCCAAGCCTCACCGAAGTAGAATCATTCATAAAGGATCAAAGCTCAAAAGCTTATGAAAACCTCATAGATCGTTTATTAGCTAAACCATCATTTGGAGAGCACTGGGCAAGGATGTGGCTCGATCTGGCCAGATACGCAGATTCATCAGGTTATGCAGATGATCCTCCCCGAACTATCTGGGCATACAGAGACTATGTAATTCGTTCCTTTAATGAAAATAAGCCATTCAACCAATTCACAGTCGAACAGATCGCGGGCGACCTTCTACCAGAACCAACTACCGAGCAATTAACAGCAACTGCCTTCCATCGTAACACTCAAACCAATAATGAAGGAGGCACTAACGATGAAGAATACCGTAATGTTGCAATAGTCGACCGAGTCAACACAACCATGGCCACTTGGATGGGAACTACAATGGCCTGCGCACAATGTCACACACACAAATATGACCCAATCACACAAGAAGAATATTTTCAGTTCTTTGCAATACTTAACCAGACTCAAGATGCGGACAGGCGCGATGAAAGTCCTATAATCAAGGTAATGAGTCCTGATCAGAACAAGGAAATAAAGCATTTAGAAGAACGGATACAGAAACTTGAAACGACACTCACTGCATCAAATGCAAAAAATTTAAATGCTCTCGAAGAATGGGAATCAGGATTGGATAATGAAAGCAAACGATGGAAACTACTTGAGAACATTAAAGCAACTGCTGATTCAGGTGCAACGTTTGAACTCTTGAAAGATGGCTCTTTTCTAGTGAGCGGCAAAGAAGCACCGACCGACACTTATTACGTCCAGGGAATTTCACCGGTTAACAAAATAACGGCCATAAAAATCGAGCCCCTAACTCACGAAAGTCTAAGTCATTGGAAGGGTCCAGGCAGAAAAGGTAATTTTGTCCTCAATGAAATCGAACTACTAGCAGGGACCGACTCATCAACAAAGAAAGGACAATTTGTCCGCATCGATCTGCCCGGTAATGGAAAAATGATACATCTTGCAGAAGTCGAGGTATTAACACAATCAGGGAACGTTGCGACTAAGGGAAAAGCGACTCAGTCCAGCGACTACTCCGATGCAACCGCTTCAAGAGCAATTGATGGAAACAAGGACGGAGACTACAACAAAGGGAGCGTCTCACACACTGCCACCGGAAAGAGCGATCCTTACTGGGAAGTGGATCTTGGAAATGAACATGATATTTCAAAAATCATAATTTGGAACCGCACTGACGGAAACGTAAGCAGTAGACTGAACGGGTTCCACTTATCAGTACTTGATAAAAATAGGAAAACCGTCTGGACTCAACAATACAAAGAGGCACCAAAACAAAACAAGGAGATCTCTCTGAATGGCGCATCAAAAGCCATCTTTAGTTTAGCTACTTCAAGTTTTAATCAGAAAGATTTTGGAGTTAATCTTGCAATCGATGGTAATGCCGGAGGCCATTCAGGGTGGGCCGTTGGTCCTAACGCAGGAAAGGATCATCATGCTATCTTTGAGTTGGATCGGCCACTATCAGGTAAAGATCTTAAATTCACTCTCAGACAAACTTATGCAGAGCATGCAATAGGAAGGTTCCGAATTTCGGTAACTAATGAAAGTCTCCCGGCCCGTGCTCTACCCATGAGTATCACCAGCATTCTTAAAAAACCAAAGAATGAGCGGACTGAACAAGATATAAAAGTCTTACTTCACCATTTTGCGGAACTTAATCCTAAGGCCATCCAATTAAGTGCTGAATTAGCTGAAGGGAGGAAAAAAATAAAGGACATTAAACCTTCTACGACTGTCCCCGTAATGCGAGAGCTAGATCCAAAAAAATTAAGAAAAACTCACATTCAGTTAAGAGGTAATTACCTAGCAAAAGATAAAGAAGTGACTGCCGGGCTACCATCTATTTTTCATAAAATAAAAAATGGGAAAAGGGTGGATAGATTGGTTTTGGCCGAATGGCTTGTAGATAATGAAAACCCTTTGACTGCCAGAGTAATGGCAAACCGATTTTGGGAAAAATTATTTGGGATTGGAATCGTACCTACTAGTGAAGAGTTTGGCTCACAAGGAGAACTTCCATCGCATCCAGAACTGCTTGATTGGCTAGCCGTCGAATTCATGGAAAGTGGCTGGGATATGAAATCTCTAATTAAACTCATTGTAATGTCTGGTGCTTATCGTCAAGAATCAAATGTAAGCCCAGAATCATTCGAAAAGGATCCAGACAATCAGTTACTTGCAAGAGGACCAAGGTTTAGACTGTCTGCAGAAATGATCCGTGATCAGGCACTGGCAGTTTCAGGTCTATTAAGCACTAAAATGTATGGAAATCCCGTAAGACCACCACAACCAAAGTTAGGAATTAATGCAGCATTTGGTGGCGGAATCGACTGGAAAACCTCAGAAGGAGAAGACAAGTACCGCCGCGGCATTTATACATCATGGCGCAGATCTAACCCCTACCCTTCAATGGCAACATTTGATGCACCGAACCGTGAAGTATGTGTAGTTCGAAGGGACCGAACAAATACACCACTCCAAGCATTAGTAACTTTAAATGACCCGGTATATATTGAAGCCGCTCAGGCCCTTGCAAGAGAAATGTATAATGTTTCCGTCAAACAAAAAAGTAGCGGTTCAGGTATAAAGCATGGCTTTAGAATTTGTGTGTCTCGGTCAGCAAAGCCTGAAGAAATGGAAGGATTGGAAAAGCTATTCAATAAAGCCTATAACACTTATAAAAAAGACCCTCAGTTAGCGGAGATGATGGCAACTCAACCAATGGTCAAAAACCAAAAAGGATTGGATAACTCTAAACTTGCAGCCCTTACAGTAGTGGGCAATGTCTTATTAAACCTGGATGAATTCCTAATGAAGCGATGAATATTTACGACCAGCAAATCCAGCACCAGACCCGAAGACATTTCTTAAAAGGTAGCGGCATTAGCATTGGAAGCATTGCCCTCAATCAAATGCTTGGAACCAATTCCAAAGCAACCACAGTTAATCCCTTATTGCCAAAGCGCGCCCATTTCGATGCCAAGGCAAAGCGGGTCATATACATCCATCTGACAGGATCTCCTCCCCATTTGGATCTCTGGGACTACAAGCCCGAACTGGTTAAACGAAACGGTGAAGATTGTCCTGATGAATTTTATAAAGGCAAAAGGTTCGCATTTACAAGTGGTCGACCAAAACTGATGGGAACGCCAAGAACATTCAAACAGTTCGGTAAAGGTGGAACATGGATGTCCGATGCGATACCTAACTTTCACAGTTTAGCGGATGACCTTTGTGTCATCAAATCAATGAATACAGATCAGTTCAATCATGCACCCGCGGAACTTTTTGTGCATACCGGATCACCTAGACCAGGGCGCCCTTCTTTCGGATCATGGGTCACTTATGGTTTAGGAACTGAGAACCAGAACCTTCCCGGTTATGTTGTTCTGATCTCAAACGGCGTACAGCCGAATGGCGGCAAGAACTCTTTCGGAACAGGATTCATTCCCTCAGTATATCAGGGCGTTCAATGTCGTTCCAAGGGTGATCCTGTCCTTTATCTGTCTGACCCTAAAGGAATGAACCGAGACATTCGTAGAAGTTCCCTAGATACACTTAAGCAACTCAATGAACAGGCCGCTAAAGACTTTGGTCACCCCGAAACATTGACTCGAATTGCACAATACGAATTAGCTTTCAGAATGCAGATGGCGGTACCCGAAGTAATGGATATTTCCAAAGAATCGAAAAAAACTCTAGAGGCATATGGGGCCCAGCCAGGAGGCTCAAGTTTTGCAAATAATTGCCTCCTTGCGAGACGGCTCACTGAACAAAATGTAAGATTTGTACAGTTATTTGATTGGGGATGGGACTTCCATGGGACCAATCCTAATGAAGATATTCGCGGAGGCCTTACCAATAAATGTGCCAAGACAGACAAACCAATTGCCGCACTGATCAAGGATCTTAAAGAACGAGGACTCTTTGATGAGACATTAATTATTATTGGAGGAGAATTTGGAAGGACCCCTTTCCGGGAAGGACGGACAGCAGGAGGGAAGGTCCTGGGCCGCGACCATTTCCCAGACGCATATAGTATGGTCATTGCCGGTGGAGGCGCCAAGGGAGGATATTCACATGGTGAAACAGATGAACTCGGGTTCTCTGTAGCAAAGGACAAAGTTCATGTTCATGATTTTCAGGCAACTCTCCTACACCTGCTGGGATTTGATCATGAAAAACTCACTTATAGATTTCAGGGCAGAGATTATCGATTAACTGATGTGCACGGTAAAGTTATTAAAGAGATCGTCACTTAGTTTGGACATGTTTAAATTCTTTTAGTGAATTCGGGCAAGTTAATCTAAAGAATATCTATAAGAACAGCCGTAGCATTGTCTCTGCCCGAGACGCGGACCGCGCACTCAATAATTGAACCCGAATCAGATCCGTTCTTCATTAGCTCCTCCAATTCGACATCCAAAATTCCATCAGTGACACCATCAGAACAAATTAAAAAACGATCACCGGAACAAAACTTCATTTCCCTAACCTGTGGATTCACAAATTGATTACCAGCTCCCAATGCTTTATTAAGCATGTTTTTCATGGGGTGATTCCGGGCTTCGTATTCGGAAATTTTGCCATCCCTTAACATAGCTGCGACCCTCGTATCATCCTCCGTCAATTGCATTAGGTATGATTGGCCTGACCTTTCCTCACGGTAACGATATATTCTAGAATCTCCGATATGACTGATTAATAAGCGGTCCGGAAGCAACCAGCACATACTCAGAGTCGCTCCCATCCCTTTACATTCCGGATAAGCATCCGCAAATTTAATCATTTCCGAATTAATCGATTGATAAAGTTCATTAAGAACATTCAAATCCATATTACCTCCAGCAACTCTGGAACGAAAATGTGCAGGTAAAGTTCCTGTAATTCTTTCTATAGCAATACGACTAGCAAACTCTCCTGATCGCGCTCCCCCCATCCCGTCACTAACAGCAAAAATAAGGTCAGATCCCTCCAATGAAGCCGATCCTTTAGATCCTAGAAAATGAACACCTTCACGATCCAGTGACAAGGCAAGAAACTCATCTTCATTCTTCTTTCTAAACCTACCCACATCTGTCTTACAATCCCATTCAACGGTCACATCAAATTCCACCTCTTTGCTCCCTTCACTTGCAGATTCCTCTTCCTCCAGAATAGTCGCAAATTCAAAATCAATAATGCAAAATTGACCATCAGACGGACGATATGTGATGTTTCTTAAATATGGGTCTTCATGACGTACACCATATTCCTCTAGTTGCTTGAAGATTTCCTGAGCCTTCTCGTCTCCCATTATCTCCACCTTTTTTCCCACATTACTTGTTATGATTTTCAATGAATCCGGATCAGACTCTAATAACCGGGGAACAAATTCACAGCCTCTCTCTTCAAGGAATTCCAAAACTTTGACTTCAGTTAAAAAACGCTCCTCAGCCTTTGGGCCTCTGAAAATTTTATGCACTCGCCCATCAAAACCGATTTTTACCAGTGATCGCTGAGTGTTCTTCTCTTCCCTCATGAATATCAATATTAAGGACTTAGATTGCTCAATGCCTATCTATTAGCAGTTCAGCGTTTTTTAATAAAAATCCAAGGAAATTATTATATTTAAGAAAAGTTAATTCCTTTGATATCTTTAATGAAAGAAAATCGACATTTGGCACGCAGTCTGCTTTTCTAATTAATTACCTGCCAATACGAAAATTCGTATGGACAGCCAACCAAGTTGCATTTAGCACTAGAAATACCCTGAAAAAACAACCTAAATAAAAAAAATGGCAAAATACAAACTCGAATATCTATGGTTAGACGGCTACACCCCCGTTCCTAACGTAAGAGGTAAAACAAGAATCGGCGATTACGATGATTTTCCAACCCTAGATCAGTTACCTGAATGGGGATTTGATGGATCCTCAACTCAGCAAGCTGAAGGTGGTGACTCTGACTGCATTCTTAAGCCTGTTGCAGTTTATCCTGACGCAGGACGTTCAGGAAACGCAGCGCTTGTAATGTGCGAAGTAATGCTTCCTGACGGAAATCCACACCCATCAAATGCGCGAGCTGGCATCCTCGATGATCCCGGTGCATGGTTCGGCTTCGAACAGGAATATTTCTTTGAGCAAGACGGTCGGCCCTTAGGTTGGCCTGAGACAGGATATCCTAATCCACAGGGTGAATACTATACTGGCGTTGGATACCAAAACGTTGGTGACATTGCACGGACAATCGTTGATGAACACCTCGATCTTTGCCTCGCTGCGGGAATTAACCATGAAGGTATAAATGCCGAGGTAGCTAAAGGACAATGGGAGTTTCAAATATTTGGTAAAGGTTCACAAAATTGCGCTGACCAGATGTGGGTAGCCCGATACCTTCTTATCCGCTGTGCAGAAAAATATGGTGTGGACATTAATTTCCACTGCAAACCATTTGAAGGTGATTGGAACGGTTCCGGAATGCACTGTAACTTCTCAACTGATAAGTTACGTGACGAAGGAGGAGAAGATTACTTCAAATCTCTCATGGATGCATTCGAAAAGAACAGAGACGCTCACATCGCAGCTTATGGTCCTGACAATCATTTGAGATTGACTGGACTCCACGAAACTCAGTCAATTGACAAATTCAGTTGGGGAGTTGCAGATCGCGGTGCATCAATTCGCGTGCCTCACTCCTTTGTTAATGACGGTTACAAAGGATATCTTGAAGACCGCCGACCAAACTCACAGGGTGATCCTTATGCAATTGCCTCACGAGTCCTGCAAACAATTGCTGAAGTAGGTTAAAGAGACCTAGTAACAAATTACAAAAAAACCGCCACCTTTAATTAGGTGGCGGTTTTTTTAATTTTAAATCCATTTAACAACTAATCCAAGATATATGGCAGGTTGAAAAAAAACTAACCTTTCTTTCTCTTCTTTTTCTTTATAGGTGCAGATGTTTTCTTATTGGATAAATAAGCAATGCGCGCTTCAACATATCGCCCATCATGATTAACATCATCCATGGACAATTCATTAAATTTAAAGCCAGATGGTCCATCGTGCAGTAATACAGCGGTATTGAGAATAAGATTAGTTTCAACTGCCATTGAGGACATCTTTAAGGCCTGTCTAATGGCTGGCCTAGGGTCCTTGGTATTTGTGATTCCCAAAAATTCCGCGGCTCGGCAACGCACTAATGGTTCAATATCAGTATCCGCTAGTTTTGATATCAATCTGACCTGTTCTTCATTAATTTTACAGTGTGAACTAGCAACAATGCATCCCCAATAGCGGGACCAAGGATCATCAGAAAGTAATGCCTCCTTTATCTGGTCCTGCACTTCCTCATACGGACTCAGCTGTAAATTAGCAATATTCATGAGTTTCTTAATGTGATCTGATTTATTCTTACCGTAATCTACTGGACTCTCCATAGCCTCTCTCAACATTATAGGCTCAGGAAAAAAGCTAAGATCATTTATTTTATGTAGTTCTGAACTCATAAGACTACGCATTTCATTAAGGACCTTCGCAAGATCAGGATCAGCGGCAAGATTTCGTGTCTCGTGTGGGTCATTCTCAACATCATATAGAGCTTCTGCTGGCCTTGTTTCAAAAAATTGTTTCTGAACGGCATTGAGTTTTCCTTTCTTATAAAGTTGACGCCATTCCTCAAAAGCAAGCTGCCTGTACCGATAATCATTCTGTAACCCATCAAAATTGAAAGGCTGGAAATTTCTTTGGTAGCTGTATTTTCCTTTTCTAAGCCATCGAACAAAATCATACTTTTCATCAAATCGATCAGCGTAATTAAACGTATATTCACGTGTCTGTGCCCCTTGCCCGAGAAATGGTCTTCCGTCTATGCCGCCAGGAATCACAGCCCCGGAAAGATTTAAAACAGTTGGCCCAAAGTCTACGAATTCAACGAAGTTTTTTTCACGGTGTCCATTATCGTTTTTTACTAAGTGCTTGAAATTTTTTGGCACGCGTACAACTAAAGGCACGTGCAGACCACTCTCGTAAGCGTATCCTTTGCTCCTAGGTAAAACGCCTCCATGATCTCCAAAATAAAAAATGAAAGTGTCCTCAAGCAGATCGTCCTCCTCAAGTTCTTTAACCACTTTACCAATTACGTCATCAATTTTCACCAAATTATCAAGGTACCTGGCATGAGTGTATCTAAAGGTCGGAGTGTCAGGATGATAGGGAGCAAGACGAACAGAATCAGGGTCATGTTTTGTGGACTGAGTTTCCATGGCCCGGGCAGTGAAATGCAATGAACTCTCATGAGACGTACCATAACTAGCCTTATGAAAAAAGGGTTGGCCTTCTTTTCTTTTTCTCCAGTGTGCTTTCCCAGAAGATTCATGCCACACTCCCTTTCCGGGAACTACATTATAATCGGTCTTGGATCGATTAGTCGTATAGTATCCCTTATCACGAAGATATGATGGAAACATTCGAACACCTTCAGGCATTGGCACCATGAGGGTTTTCCTGTGGTACTGAGCACCTATCCTGGGAGCATAACACCCGGTAATTAACGTTGAGCGAGCAACGGAACAGACCGGCGCATTGGAAAACGCATTATCAAAAGTTATTCCATGCTGAGCCATTTTTTTGATATTGGGCGTATCAGCACCGCCCGGAAAAAAATGATCCAAATAGTGAATGGAATTGTCTTCAGAAATGATCCAAACAAAATTCGGTTTCTCAGTAGCATTTGCCAATGCCGCTGTTTTTATTATTGAAAATAAGATGAAGAATAATCTCATAGGCATAAACATAAGTTAAAATTAAACTCAAAAGTAATAATTTAAATCATCATTCCATCAGAAGATCGGTTAAGATTGATAAAGAATAGTGTTCGGTTTACATTTTTAATCAAGACCGATTCAGAGAATTAGATATAAAATAAGTATGAAGAATTTAATTATCATCACATTAAGTCTGGCCCTACTTCCATTTGCCCAGGCTCAAACAGACTGGCCTCGCTGGAGGGGTCCCAGCCTCAATGATCATTCACCAGATACTGGCCTGCTAAAGAAATGGCCGAAGGAAGGGCCCGAACAGGTATGGCTCTATAAGAATGCTGGAGTCGGTTATTCCGGCCCGGCAATTTCAGATAACAAGCTATTCACAATGGGAGAGAGGGAAGGAGAAATCTATTTAATTGCTCTAAGCACTGAAAACGGCAAGGAGATATGGAGCACCAAATTCGGCAAAGGCTTCACAAATAATTGGGGAAATGGTCCAAGAGGAACTCCAACAGTTGACGGTGACAATGTATATGCATTGGGCCCCAATGGAGAAGTAGCTTGTTTTAAGACAAAGGACGGCTCAAGCGTCTGGAACACCGATCTGGTCGGACAATTTGGCGGCAAGGTTCCGTTCTGGGGGTACAGTGAATCAGTTCTAATTGATGGGAACAAAGTTGTATGTACTCCGGGCGGAAAAGGAGGGGCCATAGTTGCGCTTAACAAATTGACAGGAGAGAAATTATGGCAAAGTGAAAAGCTCAATGACAGCGCACAGTACTCTTCAATAATACCAATCACTTACAATGGAAAATCTCAGTACGTGCAATTATTCATGAAAACACTCGCGGGAATAAACGCAGAAAACGGCACACTGTTATGGAAGACTGACTGGAATGGCAGAACGGCCGTTATTCCAACTCCAATATACAAAGATGGTAAAATTTATATCAGTTCAGGTTACGGAGTCGGTTGCAAAATGATAGAACTGCGTAAAGGAGGTAAAGTTGAAGAAGTATATAAAAATGATACTATCATAAATCATCATGGCGGAGTCATCCTGATAGGGAATCACTTGTATGGCCATTCTGACAGAGGTGGATGGAAGTGTCAGGAATTTGCAAGCGGTGAAGAACTTTGGCGTTCAAAAGATCTTGGAAAAGGAGCAATTCATTACGCAGATGGCATGCTTTATTGTCTAGGCGAAAGTGACGGAACCGTAGCCTTAGTGAAAGCAAGTCCTAAGGGATGGCAAGAATCTAGCCGCTTCAAGTTAAGTCCTCAAACCAAGTTAAGAAAACCATCCGGAAAGATCTGGACTCATCCCGTAGTCATTGGTGGCAAGCTCTACCTGAGAGATCAGGAGATCATATATTGCTACAACGTTAAAAGTTAAAACTAAGTTCCTCGTAAATTAGATTAGACAGGGAATTTAGACATCCTTTAATTCCGGCACTTTAAATTCGGCATTATTTGTATCCTTGAGAAGCTTATTCGCATCATCGGCGTGTTCACCAGTGTGCCTCTCCTTGTTTGGATCAAAAGTTAACCAAGGACCAACGGTATAATAGTTATCTTTCTCAGGAACGCCTACACCTTTGCCCATAATCTCATGCAGTTTACCAAAATGTTCGGCTGCGTCCTTATTATCCCCAAAACGTCCTGCTTTCTGATTGAACGGCACCTCTTCACCTAGTCTGTATGAATTGTTCATAAGATGCCCTAATACACAACCGTAGTGCGCATCTTTGACATTCCCGTTAGCCATCTCGGGTTTACCAGCGCGACAGGCAGCAATGAAACTGCCCCAATTACCACCTGGTGTTACTTTACCTTTGCCGAAATCAATCTTTTCACCCTTATCACTTCCTTTCGGATAATAACTCCTACCAATGATTCGACCACCATCCTCAAAATAATACTGGTTCTCAACCTGGCGCTTATAACCATTATAGTTTACATTTCGCACATTAAAGAAAACCTGCTGGCCGTTAGCGTATTCAGCCATTCCAAACATTGTATTGGGAGTCTCTCCCTGATCCTTCCACTGAAAACGACCACCGATGGCCATTGTTTTTACTGGATGGGTCTGATCATCATCAATTGCCCAGCGAGCCACATCCAATTCATGTGTACCTTGATTATTTAGGTCACCGTTACCAGTGGCCCAGAACCAATGCCAATTATAATGAACGTAATTGCCGTGAAACTTGTCGATTACGGCAGGTCCTTTCCAAAGGTTCCAGTCAAGATGAGCAGGAGGATCACTGAAATTTTTGTGACCAATACTCCCGCGGGGCTTGCAACAATAGCCATAAGAGATTTTAAGGCGACCCCACTTTCCTGCCTTGATCTGTGCATGCAGACCAGCACGACTAGCATCACTCCGCTGTTGAGTACCGTGCTGAATAACCACACCATATTTTTCCTGAGCAGCTACAGCGATCCTGCCTTCTAAAACGTCATGACTCATTGGCTTTTCAACATATACATGTTTTCCTGCCTGAGCCCCCCAGATCGTCATTAAAGAGTGCCAATGATTCGGAGCAGCAACTGTCAAAGCATCAACGTCTTTATCCTCCAATGCTTTCCTGACATCAGTTACCCCTTTCACATTCTTCTGTCCCCGCCCCTTGAGACTCTCAACAGTGCGGCTTAATACCTGCTTATCCGGGTCAATAACATACGCAATTTCAACATTCTTTTGACCAAGAAAACCGCCGATATGACTCTTCCCGCGACCATTTAATCCGGCAACAGCAATCCTGATTCTATTATTTGCTCCAATGGCCCTAGGAGCAGCCTTAGTATTTGCAATTAAAGGAAAACCACCAACAGCCAATGCAGATGATTTGATGAAATGACGTCTATTTATTAAGGACATTTTGTTAGGGTATTTAAGGATTACAATTGAGTACCTTCCAAGGAAAGCCCTAATACTGATTTAACTAAAGAAAAAAATAAAAATATTGATATTATCAATGATAAGAAGATGAGCCGAATGCGGCGCGAAGCTCATCATAATCCTTAGTTATTTGAAACTGAGGAAACTCATCAATCACATTCTGAGGAGGGCAAAAAAGAATACCCTTATCAGCCTCAGAAAGCATCGAAGTGTCATTATAAGAGTCACCCGCGGCAATGACCTTAAACCCGAGAGAATGGAACGCCTTTACTGCATGTTTTTTTTGATCTTTCATTCTCAATTTAAAATCAATAATTCGACCACTATCATCGACTTCAAGGTTATGGCAGAATAATGCAGGGAAATCCAGTTTTTGCATTAATGGAAAAGCAAACTGATAGAAAGTATCTGATAAAATTACGACTTGGAAATTCTCTCTTAGCCAATGCAAAAATTCTTCAGCTCCATCCAAAGGTGACATATTGGAAATGACTTCATTTATATCCTTCAAGGTCAGTCCATTCTGATCACATACATTCAATCGCATACGCATGAGCTCAGAATAATCAGAAATGTCTCTAGTTGTGGCTCTCAAATCACTAATGCCTGTCTTATCCGCAACACCGATCCATATTTCAGGGACAAGAACCCCTTCAAGATCTAAACACGCTATTTTGCTCATTGACTGATTTAATTAATGGTAACAAGGAACCACAAACTAAATGGCAATGCGAATCATAATTGATCGTTATCTTATATTGGATCTATAGCTAAACTAAGTCAGTTGCACCTAACTTATTATTTCTTTAACTACGTTGGCTTTTTCAACTCCTGTTAATCGAGTGTCTAGGCCCTGATATTGAACGGTGAAACGGCTATGATTAATTCCAAGTAAATGAAGCATCGTTGCATGTAAATCACGGACATGAACTACGTTATCAACAGAATTATATCCAAGTTCATCGGTTGCTCCATAAGAACTGCCTCCCCTAACACCTCCGCCGGCCATCCACATTGAAAATCCTTTCATGTGATGATCACGACCTGCTCCACCCTTCCCTTGAAACATGGGAGTCCTACCAAACTCTCCCCCCCAAATTACTAGAGTATCTTTTAACATGCCCCTCTGCTTAAGATCTGTTAAGAGTGCCCAGGTCGGTTTATCAGTGAGACCACAACATATTTTCATATAATTCTCCAGGCCACCATGATGATCCCATCCCCGATGATATAAGTGAATGAATCGGCAACCGCGTTCAGCCAATCTTCTGGCTAAAAGGCAATTAGTTGCATAAGAACCATCTCCTGGCTTTGCCCCGTACATATCAATTATATGTTTCGGCTCCTTTGAAAAATCCATAAGTTCAGGGATAGAAGTCTGCATACGGAATGCCATTTCGTATGCAGATACTCTAGTATTAATGTCATCGCTTTTAATCGATTCGTTTCTGATTCGATCCAAGCCCTTGACCGCGTCGACAACGCTCCTCTGGTTTTCTCTAGAAACTTGTTTGGGATTTCTAAGGTAATTTACCGGATCCCCAGTAGAATTAAATTCGACTCCTTGATAGCGTCCTGGAAGAAATCCTGATGACCATTGGCGAGATGCAATGGGTTGAGGATTACGGCCACCGACACTTGAAAGAACCACAAACCCAGGCAATTCATCTGTTTCACTACCGAGACCATAATTTATCCATGACCCCATTGAAGGGCGACCCGAAATTGCCGTCCCGGTATTCATGAATGTATGAGCCGGGTCATGATTAATCTGCTCCGTTAGCATGGATCTAAGAATGCAAATATCATCAGCCATCTTTGCGGTCCAAGGCAAAAAATCACTGATTAATTGTCCACTCTTGCCGTGCCTTCTAAACTTCGTCATGTGCCCTTGAACTTTAAGCTTTTGGCCCTGCAACTGTGCAATGGGCTGACCTTTGGTAAAAGACTCGGGCATCGGTTTGCCATGTAACTCATCGAGCTTTGGCTTGTAATCAAAAGTCTCGAGATGAGAAGGACCCCCAGCCATGCAAAGAAAAATAACTCTTTTGGCCCTGACCGGAAGGTCAGGAAGGCCGGAAACCCCTGTATCCTTAGAGATTGCATCCTGAGCTAACATCTCATTCAGAGCAACCGAACCAATGCCTAGCCCCGAACCCTTAAGAAAACTTCGCCGGTTCAGTTCATTAATATAATTTTCCTGTGTCTTAAGCATCAATTTCTAGTATTAAACTCACTACAATTAAAAATGGCTCTTGAAACTGCTGTCCATGCACTCATCTCAGCATCCTCCCCCTCGGCCCCCTTCATCACATCTTTGAAAAGATTAATAAGAACATCCTTCTCCTCCAGAGAAGGCGATCTGGAAAGCGCCTTCCTGAAAGCGTCTTCAATTCTATGCTCTTCGTCATCATGGTTTGTATTAATGAGCCCTCTGGCAAAAGATGTGGCTGCTTCGTAAAAACCAGGATCATTTAATAAAACCATTGCCGCAATAGGAGTATTGGATCTGGATCTTTTAGCAACGCACTCTTCTCTACTTGGCGCATCCATGGCTTTAAGCAACGGATGCAAAAATTGTCTCTGCCAGTGCATGTAAACTGATCTCTTAAAACGGCGTTCGTCCTGATGTTGGACATATTCCCTCTTGGGAAAATTCAAGTGCCTATAATAACCCTTAGGTTGATAAGGCTTGATACTGCTTCCACCATAATCATTAACTAATAGACCACTCACAGCGAGAGCATTGTCACGAATCATTTCCGCAGATAACCTGTGCCTGGACTGCCTAGCAAAAAATTTATTAGTTGGATCTTTCGTTTTCAACGCATCTGGAATCTCCGAACTCAGCTTGTATGCCCGGCTCATTACAACTAATTTAATGATTCTTTTGATATCCCAGTCATTTTCATAAAAATACACTGACAAGTTATCGAGAAGATCCGGCATTGCAGGCGGCGATCCTTGACCTCCAAAATCATCTAAACTCGAAGTAATTCCCTCACCAAAAAACAAGTACCATAGCCTATTAACAAAAACTCTAGCAGTTAAACCTCCGATCCCGTTTTCAGGATCCGTGAGCCAATTCGCCAGATCCAAACGGTTGGCCCTCTGGTCTCCAGTATTAAGTTTACCAAGAAATTCCGGAACTGCAGGCTGAACAATTTCTCCGCTCTCATCTAACCAGTTCCCTCGAGGAAGGACCCTAGTGACACGAGGTTCGATACTTTCAGTGATCATCGTAAGAACGGAACGACCCTTTATTTTCTTTATTAGTTCCTCTATTTCTTTGGTCCTCGGAACTTTGGATTCTAATGTTTTTAGTTCTTCCCTGTCCTTGCGGCTTAAAACTGAAATTTCAGGGGGCCGCTTAGTTGGCAAAGAATTGGACCCAACTGCAAAGTGCTTCGACTCATCAACATCCGCAAAGAAAGCAGACATCGCATAAAAATCACGAGCCGTGTACGGATCATATTTATGATCATGACATTGAGCGCAGCCTAAAGTTGCCCCCATCCATACACCAGATAAATTCCGTATACGGTCAGCTGCATAAATTGCTAAATATTCTCGTGCCTGAACACCCCCTTCATGGGAAGTTTGCAAAAGTCTATTATATCCCGTGGCTATTCTTTGATCTATTGTAGGTTCATCCAATAAGTCCCCCGCTAACTGTTCTCGAGTGAACTGATCAAAAGGAAGGTTTTGGTTGAATGAATCCAAAACATAATCTCTATATGGAGTGATATTATGATCCTGATCTCCATGATATCCAACAGTATCGGCAAACCGAACTAGATCGAGCCAATAGCTTGCCATTCTTTCACCGAAAGATTCAGAGGAAAGAAATTCATCAACTATTGATTCATATACTGCATTTACATCTTCAGCTTTTTTCAGCCTTTCAACAGTTTCAAATTTAGGTGGAAGCCCAAGCAAATCAAAAGAAAGCCTCCTTACTAGAGTCACATTGTCAGCGTCTCGGACAGGTTTGATTTTCTCTCTGTTCCAATACGAAAATAGAAAAGAATCAATCCAGTTATGGCCCCACCCTTTAGAAGTGTTTTTAGGAGCCTGTGTCTGAACTGGAGGAATGTAAGCCCAAGGCTTCGCATACTTTGCACCTGAACGAACCCATCTCGTAAGCACATCGATTTGATCCGGCTTGAGAGCCTTGCCACTCTTGATAGTGGGCATGACTTCTTCAGGATCATTCGAAGTAATTCTCGCAATGAGTTCGCTCTGAGAAGTAGTCGAAATTGCGACCACATCTCTTGATCCCTGCTCCGTATCCAAACGTAAATCTGCCTTTCTGTGAGCCTTGTCAGGACCATGACAAACAAAACAGTTCTGCGAAAGTATTGGTCTAACATCACGATTAAAATCAATCTCTTCAGCAATTAGATCCAAAGGCTGAAATAAAAATGAAATTATTAGTGCAAATCTCATCATTCGACTACGTATTCGGGAAATTATATAGACTATATGAATACAAACTGTTTTCATATCCACGTCAATACTAACAGGTGATTACAAAAAATAAAATATTGTTAAAGAGTTTGGAAGAAAGAATCTCTGAAGTGAATTCCTAAATTCATATATCTGTTACATTATCTAAAAACCATGATCCGTTATCTAATATTAATATCACTCTTCGTCCTGCAAAAAGGGATAGCCAATGACCGCCCAAACCTTTTAATAATGATGAGTGACGACCAATCTTTTCCCCATGCATCCGCGTATGGATCCAAAATGGCTTCCACTCCAAACTTTGACCGAGTCGCCAATGAAGGTGTTCTGTTCACTAATGCTTTTTGCTCAGCGCCGGGATGCAGCCCGTCCCGAGCTGCGTTTCTAACCGGACGAAACATATGGCAAATCGAACATGCTGGAACACATGCCTCTTCTTTCCATAAAAAATATCTGACTTTTATGGATCTTCTCAAGGAATCTGGCTATCATACTGGACACACAGGTAAGGGGTGGGGACCAGGGAATTATTCTGATGGGGGCAGGGAAAATAATCCAGCAGGACCAATCTACGGCAGTAAAAAGGGAAACTATAGTGAAGGTTTTTCCAAGTTCATAAAATCAAAACCAAAAGATTCCCCTTTCGCTTTCTGGTTCGGTTCAAAAGATCCTCACAGGAGTTTCGAAAAAGGGAGCGGTCAAAAAGCAGGTAAAACTTTGGATCAAGCAGAAGTGCCACCATTCTTGCCTGATTCATCTACCATCCGTGGTGATCTACTCGACTATGCATTGGAAATTGAACGCTTCGATAAGGACTGCGGAAAAATGCTTGAGATACTAAAAAAGAATAATTTTGATAATAACACCATAATTATTATTACAAGTGATAACGGAATGGCATTTCCATACGCCAAAGCAAACTGCACTGAATATGGAATTCACATGCCCCTTGCTATTTCCTGGAAACCAAAAATACCCGCAAATCAAATATGCAAAAAGTTAATTAGCTTTATAGACATAACGGCAACGATTCATGAAGCAATGTCAATCAGTGCCCCTAAGAAATTTCCAATCATGGGAAAAAGTTTTCTGAACAGCGTCAGTAAATTGAGAGATTCAACCCAAGACAACAATTCTCCTATTTATGCAGGCAGAGAACGGCACTCATCATCACGTTATAATTCCTTAGGGTACCCACAACGTTGCATCAGGACGGATGAGTACTTATATATAATAAATTTCAGGCCGGAAAGATGGCCTGCTGGTCCGGGTCAAAAGTTTTCTGGGAAGCCAGGGTCTCGACTCGGTCCCGAACACGGAGGATACCATGACATTGATGCATGCCCCACCCTAAGCTTCATGATTGCCAAACAAAAAGATCCCAAAATAGCGAAGTACTTTCATTTAGCCGTCAACAAGAGGCCTAAAGAGCAACTCTTTAATATTCGAAAAGACCCGGGATGCCTTAACAATCTAGCCAATGATCCAAAGCATGCGATTATTCGAGATAAACTATCTCAAAGACTCGTGAAATATTTAACAGATACTAATGATCCACGTGCTTTGAATGGTGGTGATATTTTTGAGACCTATAAGAGATATTCATCAATTAGATGGTTCCCAGAACCTGAATGGGTGAAAAAAAATCCTGAATCTGTGCCAAAAACACCATGGCTTAGAGCAAAAAAATAATTAGATTCATGGTTTTCAAGATAGTCACTCGAATCAACAATGATTCTGAGTATCTTACTCTAATCACCTCAATATGGATAAGACCCCAATCCTTTGTTTTTTTATATTACTATTTCTTTGCCCCGCGAAAACTTTTTCTCAACTAGGAATAACAGAATTCGCTGCAAACAATGAAGGAGCCTATCTCGATGAAGATGGAGATTCATCTGATTGGATCGAAATTCAAAATTCAGGACCCTCGCCCATATCAACAAAAGGATACCATCTCACAGATAATTCAGATAATCTTAAAAAATGGACCTTCCCTGACGAAATAATCGCACCTAATGGAATATTAATTGTCTTCGCCTCAGGAAAAAATCGAAACAAAAAAGGGAGCGAGCTTCACACTAATTTCT
>MDTE01076036.1_pt1 | contig 18945 bp, 28 predicted proteins | sample 811231 | NCBI WGS metagenome assembly MDTE01 (sample SAMN05326651, study PRJNA326480) | marine metagenome | isolation source: seawater | place: Indian Ocean: Red Sea | collected 2010 | reverse complement strand
GCAAAGGATGTTTGGATTACTGAACGAGGGACTAGCTTTGGATATAATACTCTCGTCGTCGACTTTACTGGGATGTCTTATCTGCTTGAAAGCCTCGGGAGTAACTTTGTCTTTGACGCTACTCATTCCGTACAGAAGCCGGGCGGAGCAGGTAGCTCTAGTGGTGGTGATCGTACTATGGTTCCTCCTTTGGTTCGGGCCGCTTCCGCACTTGGTGTATCCAGTTTCTTTTTAGAAGTTCATAGAGATCCAGATAATGCTCCTAGTGACGGACCTAACATGTTACACTTAAAAGACTTTAAAAAAGTTGTAGAGGAAATAAATGCGTACAGCTATACTAATACCGGCAAGACTAGCCAGTAAAAGATTTCCTGATAAGATGCTATACATCTTAGATGGAAAGCCATTAATACAAAGAGTATTCAATGCATGTAGAGAAACAGACTTTGATGTTTATGTTGTTACAGACAGCAAAAGAATAGCAAGTTTGGTTCCTAATCATATCATGACAGGTAGTGCAAGTAATGGCACAGAAAGATGTGCTATGGCGGCCTCTAACCTAAATTATGATTATTATGTTAATGTGCAAGGTGATATGCCAGATATAACTGCTGAAATGATATACACGGTTGCAAATAATTTAAAGCACCATTCAATTACTACATTATACACAGATATGACTGAAGAAGAACAAAACAAACCAAGCTCAGTCAAAATGGTACGTGCCGGAGATCAAGCTCTATGGTTTGGTAGAGGTATGACAGGTTATGGTGACTGGCATCTTGGTGTGTATGGATATAGAAGCAACGTACTTGCTTTATATCCTAGCTTGGTAGTAACAAAGGAAGAACAGGTTGAAAAATTAGAACAACTTAGATGGCTCAAAGCAGGATGGGACATAGGATGTGCAAGAGTTGATTTCAATGGTGTAGAAATCAATACACAAGAAGATATCCACTTATGGAATTATAAAAATGAGCGAATACAAAATGAACGAATGGGCAATGCCCAAAGTCAAACAGTTTAGAACATATATTGATATAGGTGCAGGCAATGGTGATAAAACTTTACCATATGTGGAAAAATTTAAAAGAGTATATGCTTTTGAACCAAATCCAAAAACCAATCAATTAATACCAAATTCAATAAAAATGTTTCCTTACAAATTAGGAGATATTGAAAAAGAAACGGTATTGTATACAGATAAAGGTACACAACAATTTAGTGTAACACAAAAAACATTAGATAGTTTTGTCTTTGTATACATAGATTTAATAAAAGTAGATGTTGGTAATACTGAATTGGATGTGTTAATGGGATCAGTAAATACAATAGTAAAATGGCATCCTGTTGTTTTATTTAAAAATAATTTAGTGGTTGACTTTTTTAAAGAATTACGTTATAATGTAAAGAAACATGATAGTGATTGGATAGCATGGTATGAATAAATTGCCGTTGAAAGATATACTTGCCGCTATTGATATGGGTGGTAAAGAGATTTGGGACGAGCTATCGATTGAAGAAAAGAAACAGGTAAGTTTTTATTTGTTAAACAGATATGTTAGTTCACAAAAAGGATCAAGAGATGATCAAGAACTTGCAGTATTTAAAACTAACGAATACTATAACAAAAACTTTTTTAATCTGCAGAAGCATAAAAAACTTCTTTGGCAACTTTTGTGTATTGCAGGAAATACAAAAAAGATTCAATATCATGAATGGATAGGATATAAACACAGAAATAAATCTAACAGTAAAGCATTAAAGTTTTTACAAAAAATATATCCTAATATGAAACAAGATGAGGTAGAATTACTTGCTAGAATATCTACAAAAAAAGAATTGTTTGCACTTGGAGAAGACCACGGGATGGATAAAAGAAGTGTCGATATCTAAACCATATAAGTGTGAATACTGTGGTGCTAGTTTTACTAGAGAAAAAACATTAGCAGTTCACATGTGTGAAAAGAAACGCAGACACTTGCAAAAAAATGAAAAACATGTACAGTTAGGATACTATGCATTTACAAGATTTTATAAGTTAAGTGCAGGAGTGAAAAAAGAAAAAACATATCAAGACTTTTGTGATAGTCCTTACTACAATGCTTTTGTTAAGTTTGGTAGTTGGTTAAACAATGTTAATCCTATGTATATGGAAAACTATATTGATTGGGTAGTAACTTCAGGAGTAAAACTTGATCATTGGTGTAGAGATGAATTATATGAAAAATATGTAAACGAACTTGTGTTGAAAGAAAGCATGGAGACAGCAGTAGAAAGATCAATTGATACAATGATGTCATGGGGTGAAGAGAAAGAAGCTCCGTGGAATGATTATTTTAGACATGCAACTTTAAACAGAGTAACACGTGATGTGAAAGATGGAAAGATCAGTCCATGGTTAATGTTAAACTGTTCAAGTGGAAAAAATATGTTAGCACAATTTAATGATGAACAATTAGAGTTTGTGTATACAGTTATAGATCCAAAACATTGGGCTATGAAGTTTAGAAAAAAACCAGCTGATGTAGAAGTTGTAAAAGAAGTGGCTAAGGAAAGTAAATTATGAAAACTGTAATATGTGATATTGACGGAACTATCTTTGAATATGTCAAAGGTGGACATTATGATCTAGTATATAAAAACGCTAAGATATTGCCTGGTGTAAAAGAAAAGTTTCAGGAATGGGAAGTAAAAGGTTGTAGGATAGTTCTTATTACCGGTAGACGTGAAAGTGTTAGAGAAGTAACAGAAAGAGAATTAAGAAGAAACGGCATTCCTTTTGACATGTTAATTATGGGATTTGCGGATACAGGTAGAGTTTTGATTAACGATATCAATTGGAAGGGTAAGGTAAAAGCTCATGCTGTAAATATGAAGCGGGACGAAGGTTTTGAAAATATAAATTGGGAAGAATACGAACTATGATGAAAACACACTTGCTTGGAAACGAACATCAGTGGATAATCGAAACACATTATGAAGACAAAGAAGAGTTTGATTTTCATTGGGATAAAAAAGTATTTCCTGAAGAAACACGTGAAGATGTTAGTGACCAGACAAGCACATACAGAGGAAAGCAGTGGAATATACATCCGCAGGCGTTTTTGAACGAATGGAAATATAAACCTTGGTTGCAAGAAAAAATTGATGAAGTAGGATTACCAATTGAACTTACTGAACTTTGTGCATTGTGGACAATAGAATATAGAAAAGGTGGCTGGCAAAAAGCTCACAGACACAGTGATCATAATGTCAAAAAGATAAGTGCAGTTTGTTATCTAACACCAGCTGATTCTGATGAGAGTGCGTTCCACGGAGCCACATTTGCATATCTATATGATGGACAAGGTAATACACATGATCTATGTTACAAAGCTGATAGAGGAGATGTGTTAATCTTTAAGAGTACAGTCTTACATGGCTGTTATCCTGTTCGTGATACTAAAAAGGTATTTGTAGTAGATTATTTTTATAAGGATAAAACATGATAAAGACAGTAACAAATTTTGTGAAAGAAAGTTATAATAATAGCAAGATTGCTTTCTTTTGTGAAATGGCAGAAGCTACATTTTTGATTAGTGCCAGTGCTATACTGACGTACACAGTTTTGGCTCCTGCTACAAAAATCTTTATCCCTTTATACTTCGTAGGAAGTATTCTAGGGATAATTAGTGCTATAATAAGAAGAGCCGCATTTGTAATTGTGCTATGTAGTTGGTTTACTATTATGAATGCTATTGCGTTATGGAGGTTGTTTATATGAAACTAGAGCTCGTAAAACATCCAAGTGATTGGTTGTCAAAAAAACTTGATCCGTGGGACTTTGATAATCCTCCAATGGATCCTGTAGAATTAAAAGCTGAGATGCTTAAATTAATGAAAGCAAATCTTGGTATAGGATTATCTGCAAACCAAGTAGGTATTAATGCAAGGGTTTTTGTATTTGTGCATAACAACATAACTAATAATCAAACTGATAGGGAAGCAATTTGTATCAATCCAGAAATAATTGAAAAAATAGAACCTGTAGTGACCATGTGGGAAGGCTGTTTAAGTTTTCCTGAAGTTACTATACAGGTACCAAGACATCACAAAGTCAAAGCAAAATGGACAAACGAACTTGGAAATACTATTGAAGAAACTTTTACAGGCTATGATGCAGTTTGCTTTCAACATGAAGTAGATCATTTAGATGGGATTACATTTGATCAATATGTGTCACCTATGGTTTGGAAAGAAGCAGTTGAAAAGGCAAAAAAGAAACTAGAAGACAATGCCTGATATAGATATAGACTTTGCAGATAGAGATCAAGTTTTAGCAAAACTTAAACACAGGGTTGCTAAACTTGACTCAGGCAAGAAACATAACACAGGTGTTTACGTTACTGAGATTCCTCACAATCCAGTAGACAAGTTATCAACTATAGATCATAAGACAGCAGAAGATAGGGGCTACTTCAAACTTGACTTTTTGAATGTTAACATCTATGATAAAGTAAAAGATGAACAACATTTAAAAGAGCTAATGAACAAAGAACCTATTTGGGAACTGTTAGAAACAAAAGACTTTTGTGATCTAGTGTTTCATGTATCCGGCCACGACAAACTAATCAAAAAACTTAAACCAAGAAGTGTAGAACAGTTAGCGGCTGTATTAGCAATCATACGTCCAGCCAAGAGGCATCTACAAGATGATAGTTGGGATAAGATTCTAAATGAAGTTTGGGTAAAACCAAAAGACGGTGAATATTATTTCAAGAAAGCACATGCATTTGGTTATGCAGTAGCCGTAGTCGTACATATGAATCTAATTTGTGAGGGACTAGATGCATTTCGAAGTTGAAGATTATAGAAAACGACCACCTACACCTAGCTGGTCCGAATGGCAAGTTCCAATTTCAAAAAAATGGGACTACATTTTTAAAATGTCTTTTTGGTGTTTCTTTTTTCCCTTTATATTATTTGGAGGTATATTTGCTCCACCAACATTATTATTCCAAGTATTGTTATTAGATTACTTTATCTATATGGCTTATAAAACTGAAGGTGCTATTTGAAACGTCCTATCTTGAGGGCTTTTTCACTAACTGTACTGATTTACGTTTCACTCTTTTTATTGCTAATTTATTTAAATTAACAGTAGGACCTAATCCTACTTTAACGTCTTTGCTATTCATAGTCATTAGCACATACTTAAATTGATTCATATCGTTTTTTAGGAATATATTAATAGGAATCATCCTATTTGATTCCCACCACCATATTTCACCTAGTTCTATAAATTTAGCTTTCTCATCTTCTGATAATATATCAGTAAAGATGTACATGCTAGTAATGAAAGAATCTTGGTTATTAATTATGCCTATATATTCCTGGCCGCCATACGTAACCACGCTTAAAAAGGGGAATTTTTCTTCTATATCTTTTCTTAACATAATATCAATAAATACACTAGTAATAATGGAAACAAGCAATGCAACTAGTACCAAGATATTTAGTCTCGAATGACACCGTGGTAGTCTCAGATGACTTTTCGGCAAATAAGGAGTATAATAAAGTGTATCAACGAAATTTAAAAATAACAAAAGGTATAGACAATGTCATTACCTTTGAGGTTAAAAACAGCGACCAGAAGCCTGTATCAATACTTAACACATATACACCTTATGTGGAAATATTTACAGAAGATAATATTTTGTTTAAAAAGTATACAGGGACAATTAAAGAAACATCAACTCCTTTATATAAAGGACAATTTACTATCAATATTGCAGATGGCGACACACTTAACATAGATGGACAGTATCTTACATATACAGTTTATCTAACTAAGATATCTGATAACACAAATACACTCACCTATGCTGATAGCCAATTTGGTGCTACAGGTACTATTGAATTACTTAACGAAGCATTTCCAGGACCAGTTGCAAGTAAATCTGTTTCAACATTCATTAACAGCATAAGTTCTGTCATTGATGGAGAACCTGCTATTAACTCAAATGCGGCATTACATACTGCCGCAATATATTCTACAGGATTTGCAGGCACAGTTACCATAGAGGGTAGCTTAGAAGACTCAACAACCAATAATTGGTTTACCATAAACCAAATTACATTATCAAGTCCAACAACACCAACTTACCAAAACTTCAACGGAGTGTTTAGTAACATACGTTTTAAGGTTGCAAACGACACTGGAAACACCGGAACTATTGATAAAATTCTTGTAAGAAACTAGTTGACAAAGTAATATTTAGAAGCTATACTACAAGTATGAATATAGTCTACGAAACTCTTCTGGCACACTTGCCTCATAAAAGAAAGACCACTCCAAGTGGTTGGACAAGTTTCAATGCACCTTGTTGTGTGCATAACGGAACAGGTGCGGATACGAGACAACGTGGAGGTATAATAAACAATCCACAAGATGGAACAAGCTATCATTGTTTCAACTGCGGGTATAAAGCAAGTTGGAAACCAGGTAGGCGTATAACATATAAGATGAAAAGATTGATGCAATGGTTAAATGTTCCAGATGACACAATCAATAAAGTTAGTTTAGCAGTTTTGGATTCTGAAAAATATGATATAGAAGAAACATTACAACTTCCAAAATTTGAAATAAAACAATTACCTGAAGGTGCCAAGCCCTTGCAAGAATGGGCAGACTATTGTGCAATGGAACCAGGAGGTGTTGATCAAGGACTATACAATGTATTTGAATATTTAAAATCAAGACAGTTATACTTTGACGACTATAACTTTCATTGGTCTCCTTTACCACAATATAAAGATAGATTAATTGTTCCATTTTATCATAACAAATTAGTTGTTGGACATACTGCTAGAAAAGTCAAGCCAGGATTGCCAAAGTATGTAAGTGATCAACAACCTGGATACGTTTTTAATTTAGATAGTCAAAAACATAATAGAGTATATACTGTAGTGGTAGAAGGACCATTTGATGCCATTGCTGTAGAAGGTGTTGCATTATTAGGAAGCGAGATCAAAGATCAGCAGTCTATGTTGATTAATAGTTTAAATACTAAAGTAATTGTTGTTCCTGATAGGGATGACGCAGGTAAGAATATGGTTAAACAAGCACTTGATCTAAAATGGGGAGTAAGTATGCCTAGCTGGGATCAAGATATAAAAGATGTAAATGAGGCTGTACAGTATTATGGAAAAATATACACACTACATTCTATAATTGCAAGTGCAGAGTTCAACGAATTAAAAATTAAACTAGGAGCAAAAAAATGGTTTGGTTAAAAGACCTATGGCATGCTATCACTTTTCCAGTAAGATTCTATATACAAAAATATAGAGATTACAAACGTGAAAAGATGCTACAGAAAAAAATAAAGGAACTTCAAAAGAAAGATCCTTTTATCTACAAATAGAAAGGTAGGGAAAACAATTGATGACTGAAATAACAAAAGGCATATTTAATGCAGTCAAAGATAGAATGGACGAAAGCATATTACTTGCATTCATATTTTTTATAGGACATATTATTATTGCAATAATAGTAGTTAGTCTTATTACAGGAGCAGGTATATGGGAAGCAGGTGCTGTGGCACTTGTAGAACCTGCTGTTAATTCAGTTTGGTTTTATGTATTGCATAAAATATGGAAGAAATTTAAATAATGATTACTTGGGGAATGGTTGGGAACAGCCACGATGCCAGTCTAGCAGTATTCGTAGATGAAAAACCTGTATGGGCTTGTATGGCAAAAGACTTTAGTGATGTTGATAACGATCCTGATTTCAATTGGACAATGTTGGAATCAGCTAGGCAAACATATGGAGCACCTGACAAAATTATATGGTATGAAAAACCTTTTTGGAAAACTACTAGACAGTATTATGCAGGCCAAGGTTGGTTATCAAAAGAAAACAATATCAAAAAATATTTAAAACAATGGGACATCAGAGCTCCTATCAAATATGCTTGGCATCATAGAGCTCATGCGGCTTATGGTTACTATACTAGTGGATTTAAAAATGCAACAATCTTAGTAATGGATAGCATAGGTGAATGGGAATCTCTTACAATATGGATGGGTAAAGGTAATAAACTAGTCAAACATTACAGCCAATGGTATCCACATAGTGTAGGTCTTTTTTATAGTGCAATGACACAAAGATGTGGATTAATTCCTAATAAGGAAGAATATAAAATTGCTAACATGGCAAGTAAGGGAAACGACAGACTTGTAGGATTAGTGCAAAAAGAATTAATGCACAATGATTTGAATGGCGGACTGCCAGGCGTACACTTCAAACATAACTTGCATAAAGGTTGTAAATGGTTGTTACCAAATATGAATACCAAGAAAGATTTAAACAATCTAGCTTATGCTACACAGTTTTTGTATGAAAAAATATTAAAGTCTAATTCTGATTATGCTAGAAGAAGATTAAAGAGTAAAAATTTAATTATAGTTGGCGGATGTGCTTTGAACAGTCAAGCAAATGAAAAAATAAAATCAGATTGGAATAAAATCTATGTACCAAAAAATCCTGGAGACCCTGGATCATGTATTGGTGCAGTTGCTTCAAAAATCAAAAAACATCTTGACTATGATGAAAAGATATGGTATAATAAGTAGAATGAAAATAGATTTTAAAATGAATGATTTGAAGGCGATAAAGAAAGTGACTCCAAAAGGCGATCTAAGTTGGTACATAAAATGGACGGCCAGTTTCATAATACTAATAGGAATGGTGCTTACCAGTATTACAGGAATGGAACCATACAACTTAATGTTTCACTTTGTGGGAGTATTAGGTTGGGGAATTGTTGGAATGCTATGGCATGATAGAGCTTTGATTTTCATAAACAGTATAGCCATGTTTATATTTGCAGTGGGCATAGGAAATTATTATGTTGGCTGATGTGAACCAAAAATTGAATAAAGAATATCCAAAACTGTTACATGCTGTAAGGTTCGGTTCAGATCTACCAGAAGCAACCAAGAAGGCAGTGGTATATAAATTTATAGAAACATTAGAAGAATTAGTAAAGGCATTAGATGAAACAAAACGTTGATTATGGATATGATATACAAAAAGTATATCTCGAGATGATGCTGAGTGATGCAGAAAGTTTTGTAAGATGCCAGGGCATATTTGATAGCAGTTTATTTGATAGAAAGCTACAGAAAGCGGCACAGTTTTTGTATGACTATGTAGGAGAGCATAATGTTCTGCCTACACAAGAAATGGTAAATGCGGCGGCCCAAACAAATTTAGAAGTTCCAACAGGATTACAAGAAAGTCATTATGATTGGTTACTTGCTGACTTTGAAACATTTTCAAGACACAAGAGTTTAGAAAAAGCAATATTAGAAAGTGCAGACTTACTTGAAAAAGGTGAGTATGGTCCAGTTGAGCAAAAGATTAAAAATGCAGTACAAATAGGATTGCAAAAAGATTTAGGTACAGACTATTGGTTAGATCCTAAAGCAAGATTGTTAGCAATCAAAGATAATAACGGACAAGTAAAAACTGGTTGGGAAAGTTTAGACAGAAAACTATTTGGAGGATTCAATCGAGGTGAGCTAAACATATTTGCAGGAGGTTCGGGTGCAGGTAAGAGTTTGTTTCTAGCAAACTTAGGTGTCAATTGGGCTATGGCAGGTATGAATGTTTTGTATCTAACATTTGAATTGAGTGAGAACTTGGTCAGTATGAGAATAGACAGTATGGTTACTGATATACCAAGCAGAGATATATTTAAAGATGTTGATGATGTTGAAATGAAAGTTAAAATGATTGGTAAGAAGGCCGGAGCATTTCAAGTCAAATATATGCCAAGTGGTAAAACTCCAAATGACATTAGAAGTTATTTAAAAGAATATGAAATCAAGATGGATAGAAAAGTTGACGTATTACTAGTTGACTATCTTGATTTGATGATGCCCAACGGTGCTAGAGTAAGTGCTGAAAATTTGTTTATCAAAGATAAGTTTGTATCTGAAGAACTACGTAACTTGGCAATGGAACTAAATTGTGTGTTTGTCACAGCATCGCAGTTAAACAGAGCAAGTGTCGAAGAGATTGAATTTGATCATTCGCACATTAGTGGTGGTTTAAGTAAGATACAAACTGCTGATAATGTTATTGGTATATTCACAAGTAGAGCTATGCGTGAACGTGGTAGATATCAGATACAACTTATGAAGACTAGAAGTTCTAGCGGTGTTGGAAGTAAAGTAGATTTAGAGTTTGATGTAGACAGTTTACGTATTAGAGATCTTGCAGACGATGATGAATATCAAGAATTCGATAAACGTAAGTCAACTATATATGAAGGACTTAAAAGAAAGACAATGGATCAAAGTGATAGTGGAGAAGAAAAACCTGTTGATCCAAAGATAGGTGATTCTGTAGGTAAAATAAAAGCAGAAGCAGATTCAACCAAGCTGAGATCTTTCCTAGCCAATTTAGGTCAAGACGAAGAATAGCCCATTATATTAGTATATAAATACTTTGCTTAGGCACATAGGCAATTGGAGGCTATTATGAAAACAGACTTAGAAAATATAGAACTACTCTTGGATCGATTTAAAAGACCGATACCAGACAAAGAAGATTACAAAATAAGGCTAGCAGAAGAGTTTGAACTTATCCTTAATCAGAGATTTACTGATTACTTCCTACAAATTTGTGACATTATTGATATAACTGAAGACCTTACACATATGACTAGAGGTTCAGCAGGCAGTAGCTTGGTGTGTTATCTATTAGGTATAACTGATGTTGATCCTATCAAATGGAACATACCCGTCGCACGTTTTATGAATCCATTACGTGATGACTTACCAGATGTTGATATAGACTTTCAACATTGGCGTCAAGGTGAAGTAATGAATAGAATATTTAAAAAGTGGCCAGGTAAAACTGCACGACTGTCTAACTACGTTATGTTTAGAGAAAAGAGTGCAAAGAAGGAAGCGGCCAAACGTTTAGGAGCAAAAGGAAACTTACCAAGAAACTTTACATATGAATCGGTTGGTGTTGATCCTAAAGAAGCAAAACGTTTAGAAAGAAAACTAATAGGAAAGAAACGTGCTATATCAAAACATTGTGGAGGTATAGTTATGTTTACAAGACAGTTACCTAAAAGTTTAATATCGCAAGATAATCAAATACTACTAGACAAATACGAAGTAGAAGACTTAGAACATCTTAAAGTTGATGTGTTGGCTAATAGAGGACTATCACAACTATTAGAAATTGATGAACTAACACAACTAAGACACTATCCTGAAACAGATGAAGCTACAAGTGAGCTACTGTGTAGAGGAGATGTTCTGGGCGTAACACAGGGCGAGTCGCCAGCCATGCGAAGATTGTTTAGAGCCTTACAACCAAAGTCAGTAAATGATTGTGTGTTTGCAACTGCTATGATACGTCCTGTTGCAATGAGTGGAAGACAGAAAGCGGCTATGTTTCAAAACTGGAGCCAAGAAGCTGTACAAGATGCCATTGTGTTTGAAGATGATGCTATTGATATAATATCAAGTATCATAGGTGTAGACATGTACGAAGCAGACATGTATAGAAGAGCTTTTGCAAAAAAGAATGATGAAAAGATATTAGAGTTTATCGAACGCATGGGCGGACATCCAAATAGAAATGAGGCAATGCATGCCTTACAAAGTTTATCTGGTTTTGGTTTATGTAGAGCTCATGCAGTTAACTTAGGTAGATTGATTTGGGCTTTAGCATATCAAAAAGCACACAACACAAAAGAGTTTTGGCAAGCTAATCTAAAACATTGTCAAGGATCATATCGTTCATGGGTATATCAATGCGAAGCACATAGACTTAACATACCAACCAAATCAGGTTGGTGGTGGCATGGCTTTCCAAAACGTTTAGGTGTACGTGAACAGTGGATGGATCGTGTTGAGTTTGCAGGAGTTATTGCTAACGGAAGATGCTATAGAGGAAACAAAGGTAGATGGATTACCTTTTTAACACTAGGTACTGACTATGGAGAATACATTGACATCGTAGTCCAAAAACCATTTTCGTATAGAGATGGCGACATAGTTCATGGTTCAGGAAGAGTCAAACACTCCAATAACTCAGACTATATAGATAGTAGTGATGTAAAAAGTTATACATTTGCGGAGTGGCGATGAAAATAAAATTAACAGCAGTTCAACAACCAGTATTCAGAGATGCATTAGAAAATCTAGAATGTACATTAGATATACTAGAAGATAACAAGGATACAGATTGGTTGCTTACTCCAGAGTGTGCAATTAGTGGATATTGTCAACCACCTGTGCTATACAGCCCTCAAAGTTTAATTACAAAACACGTAGAAGCCTCTATTGAAAAAATTGCACAAAGAGCCAAAGAATTGAATATAGGAATTGGTATTGGTTCAAGCATCAGAGGACTAGACGGGTATCCATATAACGGCTTGTTGTTTTACAAAGACGGACACGAGATATCTGTTTACAAAAAAAGGATACTTACCAAAGGTTGGGAAGGTGGAGGAGAACTGCATAGCTATCTAGCAGGACATGTTCCGAATTACTTTTACATGGATGAACTAGAAACTGTAAAAGCATCTGCACTCATTTGCAACGACATATGGTGCATGCCAAGAAGTGCTCCTGAAGGTAATCCATACTTACCAATAGAACTTGTTAAAAATGATGTTGATATAATTTTTGTAGCGTCAAATTGTAACGGCAACGAAAGGGACGATCTAGCAAAGGTATGGAACGAAAATCATTTACAAGTATTTGCAAGGGAGTTTGGATTCTTTATTGTACATTCAAATAGTGCTACGACAACTAGTCATCAAGAAACAGATCAACTACAATGTTCATCTGGCATAATTGGTCCGGACGGAAAATGGATTGCCAAATGCAAGGACTCTGGTATGGACTATGTTACTGCCGAGGTTGATGTACTTGACAGACGACCTACACCTAGTGGAAAACAAAGTGCGTTTCAAAGAGAAGGATACACATGGAAATAAAATTTGTATGTGGTGACAGACATGTTGCCAAACACTTTCCTGTAAAGCCTGCATCAAAAGAAAGACCAGATTGGTATAACAAGATGTCAGGTTGGTTAGGTGATGCACAATCTAGTCCCCCTACTATAAAAAAATGTATGCCTGTATACGATCACATGACATCAGGATATATTGTTTACAATCCAGTTGAACAGGAAATTACATGCGGTGGTAGAATGGACAATGATGAGATTGTAGCATTCCAAAGAAGATTTCCACAAGCATGGCAAAAGCAAGATCCACAGGAAGGACACATGCATGAACAATGTCCTGTACATGTTAATCAAGAAGAAAAAAGAGACTGGATCACTTTCTCTGTTCCTTGGCGTATAGAAACTCCACCAGGATATTCTTGTTTGATACAACCTCCTTACTTTCATTTTGAAAAGAGATTTACATTGTGGCCTGGCATAGTTGATACAGATACTATTGATGTACCTTGGTCCAATTGGCCGGGTCATATGAATATTGCAAAGGGAGAAACAGTTATCATACAACCAGGAACTCCTTTAATGCAGGTGTTTCCGTTCAAGAGAGAAAATTGGGAAATGAAAATAGAAGTTGACGAAAGCGGAATAGAACGTGATACTTCATTAAAATTTTTCCTTACAAATGCCTACGCAAGAATATTCCATAGAAAGAAGAAATACAAATGATAATATCAGCAAGTCAACAACCTGTTTTTTCTTGGGTAAAAGAAAATAAACAAACAATACTTGATGTGTTAGAAAGCACTAAAGATAGCGATTGGGTACTAACTCCTGAAGGAAGTTTAAGTGGATATTGCACAGATCAAACACACGAAGTAAAGACACCTGATTATGGTCCTGCACTTGAAGAAATAGAAAACTATCTCACAACTAATAAGAGAAACATGTTGTTAGCAACAGGACACATAGAATCAAACGGATTGCCTTACAACCAAATAAGAGTTTATAAGCAAGGACAATTTAACGGAGCCTATGCTAAACAGTTACTGACAAATGATTATGATGCCGCAGGAGAATTATTTTATTATATTGCTGGAAACCAACCACACTATTATTATATAGACGAAAAAGAATCTGTTGTAGCTTCTAGTTTGATATGCAATGATATATGGGCATTTCCTAAAATGAGTCCTAATGGTAATCCATACTACTATAGAGAATTTAGAAAGTATGGAGTAAAGGTAGTGTTTTGTTCTGTAAACTGCAATGTTGATGTTTTGGATCCCTTGGTATATGAGTGGCATGAAAATCATCTAAGATTGTTCAGTAGAGAGTTTGGAATGTATACTGTGGTAAGTGGAGCAACCACAGACATGAGGGGGAAGCCAGTAAATCATATACAATGCCCAAGTGGTATTATAGGACCTGACGGTGAGTGGATTGAAAAGTGTAAGGACAGTGGACCTGACATTGCTACTGTGGAAATAAAACTATGAAGACTCTTTGGATATACGGAGACAGCTTTGGAGTTGATTGGAAGGTAGAATGGGGATGGCAACGGATACTTGCAAACAAACTTGCTGACGATTACTTTCCTAATCTTAGAGTTGTTAATAATTGCTGTAGTGGAAGTGCTAACGAATGGGGAGCAAAACTTTTTAAAAATGACAAACAGAAAAAAGGTGACATTGTAATTTTCTTTCTCACTGATACTGCTAGGCAATGGTTTTGGCAGGACAAACCTTATCTATCCAATTTGACAAACATACTTAAAACTAAAGATGCAAAAGAGTTAGAAAGTGCTGACAAGGACAAATATGATGCGGCCATGGGCTACTGGTTACATCTACAGAGAGATGATATTGACCAATTGAGGTTTGAACACATGCTGGATAGCATACGTGTACAGATGATTGAACGAGAATTACATTTACAAATTATTCCAAGTTTCGATTTAAATATAAATTGGACCGACTTGGTTCCATGTCAAGGATCAATGACATTTTCCGTAGGTGATGCAGAATTTACGGATAGAAATGAAATGGAAAAATGGTATGATCAAAGTATAGATACAAGAGCTAATCATATGCTACAGATTAATCATTCTGTGTTTGCAGATAAACTTTACAGACGTTTTACCAAAAATGAAATTGTTAATTTAGAAACAGAATTCAAAACAGGGTTTCTAAGACACACTGATAAACTTACACATCCGGGACTTTGTGATGAACTAATAGAAATGGCAAAAGCCCCTGGAAACACAATACCAAAATAGGTTGACAAATATAGTTTTATGTGTATAATGCTTACAACATGAAATTGTCTTTATTTTATTTTATTCTATTCATATGCACTATTGCAATCAGTAGAATAATACCCCACCCACCAAACTTTACTCCAATACTTGCAGTAGCAGTTATGGCACCATTATTGACAGGTAATGTGCTTTTGGGTATTTCATTATCACTGGGTTCTATGTTCCTAGCAGATCTATATTGGGGATTTCATAGCATGATAGGTTGGGTATATCTGTCAATTGCTTTAGGTAGTATTATTCCAAAATATATCAACAATGCATACGTGGCTGGTGTCAGTGCCAGTTTGCTGTTCTTTACAGTTACAAATTTTGCAGTTTGGTTATCAGGATACTATGGGCTTACACTACAAGGTTTGATCGCATGTTACATTGCGGCTATTCCTTTTTTTACAAACACATTGGCATCAACATTGATTTACATTCTGATTATAAAATCAATAGTGTCAATACAAAGGAGAATACAATATGCGTAAGTTATTTTTTATATTCCTATTCTTAGGAATGACTTATTCTACTGTGGCATCTGCAATGATGGAAATAACAATTTACTTGATGAGAAGTAATACAGATAGTGCTACAGCTACAACCACTTATGACTACATTGACAAATATAAACTTGAGGTAGAAAACACACAGGACTTTGCACAGGCAGTTAGCCAAGTAACAGGACTCAATGTTGTACAAAGCGGACCAACAGGACAAAATGTAAGCCTGTTCATGAGAGGTGGAGACAGCAACCACACGTTAGTAACTGTAAATGGATTACCAATCAAGGACGCTTCGACAACGAATGGCCTGCATGACTTTGGACAAAACTTCATAGGCAGTATCACAGCAATTGAAATTATTAAAAATCCAAGTGGTGCAATGGTAGGTCCTAATTCAATAGGTGGCGTTGTTAATTTTATAACAGGAGAGTTTTTTGATAACTCAATAACATTCAAAGCAGGATCAAACAACACACAAGGTATTGATGTTAAGCTGGTTGAGGACGCAACCGAAAACACAAAGGTGTTTATCACAGCAGACGGATTAAAATCCGATGGTATCAGTGTAAAGGATGGTTCTGAAAAGGACGGATACACAATAAGAAATTTCAGCATTGGAACATATACAAGGCTTGATGACGGGCATGTGAAAACAAACATCATGCACAAAAACAACGACAGTGATCTAGATGGTAGCAGTGACGATTCTGATTATACTGCTAACAACAAGAACAGCATATATCAAATAATCACAAAGAAGAACAACAATCTAGGCCACGTTGATCTCGCAGTGGGTTACACAGAATATGACAGAACCTATGTCAACGGTTCAGAGATAGATGAGTATGACAGCAACAGTATCAATGTGCTGTTGAGTCAAACCATTGTAGCTGATGAGATAGACGTAGTACCTGGAATAGAATACGAACACCAATCAGCAGATTTCAACAACAGAGGATCATATACCAGTTCGGTAGATGCAAGTCATTGGAATACCGCATACTTTTTAAATTCAAATTGGAGAGTGATAGACAACGGTATGATCAGTTCGGGCATACGTCTTGATCATTTAGAAGACTATGATGACTACTACACATACAAGCTAGGTGCATTCTATCTGCTTACGGAAGATATCAAACTGCGTACCAACTGGAGCAATAGTGTACGTACACCTACCCTCTATGAAAAGTACGGAGCAGACAGTTATGGTTATTCGGGTAACCCGACACTTGATGTTGAAAAGGGTAAGACCCTTGACGTTGGATTCACCGTGGGTGCATTTGATATCGTGTACTACACGACGGACATAGACAATGCCATAACATACGGCAACTCGACATATTCGAACGTGTCAGGCACCAGCAATCGAGATGGTATTGAAGCTTCATACTACTATGCTTTGAACAATGACTGGACACACAGTTTAGGAGCTCACTGGAGTTCAGCTGAAGATTCAAATGGCACAGAACTACTGCGTAGACCCAAATGGTCATTCAATCAAAGTTTTGTAAAGCATGAAATGACAGGCAAATTTACAACAACATTAAATCATACCTACACAGGAGAACACGTTGATTTAGATGCTAGTACCTATGCTCGTAAGGACATGCCGGGTGTGCATCTATTGGATCTACATCATTCAATCAATTTCACTGATACTACATCAATCACCGCCAGCATTATGAACATAACGGACGAAGATTATGAAAGTCCAGATGGTTATAATCAGGATGGCAGAACTTGGTTGATATCCTACAAAAAGACTTTCTAGAAAAAGATAGGCTAAAAATACACCACGGCGACAGACATCTGTCGCCTATGGTTTTCACCCCTAAATGGCTCTTATTTGACGTTTTAGCACGAATATGGTATGTTTGTACACTCTAGGTTATGTACCTAGTTTTTAAGACGTTTATGTGCGTTTTAGAAGGTAGTTTAAGCAGTGGCTATTGCTTAATGTGTGTTGCCAAACATGGGATCCGTGCCTGGACACATGGTTACGAATATCACAAACAGTGGATCGTTCTTCTGTTCCGGATCAATGCCCTGTTCGTCTATCCATTGGTCCTGTAGTTCGAAAGCATCTCTTTCCAATGCCTGTTTGCATTCAACACGTTCATACTCTCCATTGTAGTACTGTAGGAAGTGTACTAGCTCATGCAGTAGAACCACTTCGTAGAAATGATCCTCAACCATGTATTCGGTTACGGTGTCCGAGATCACTATGAGATTGGTTTCATGATCAAAGTATCCTGCTATGTTACAGTCCGCATGCGGTTCTGCATCTGGGAACACCACCCTACAGATCTGTTGAGCTGAGTGCAGTTCTATCTTGGGCAGGGTTTCTCCGTTGTAGCTGTATTTTGAATTGCTTTCTATCCACTCCACCATTGATGTGAGATCATGATCACTGTGTGCGGAATAGACCATGGTGGGTGCCAACAGCAGTATTGCCATGAGCCAACGCAACATCTAGGCCTCCAACTGTTCGAACAGCTTCATGGCATACTCAAAACATCTATTGGCTTCGGGTGCCATGCCGTCATGCAGTTTTGCTCTTACGTCTGCGATCAGCTGTTTGGGATCATCAAAGTCATACATCTTGCCTGACCCTGGTGCTCGTTTCTTGATCATCTGTCCGCCATGCAGTTCGCCAAAGTGCCTTACGTAGATGTGGCTCAACAGTCCTTCATCGTCCAACTGTGCCACGTGTTCTATGTAGTCATCAACCACTGGACACAGCAGATCCTCGTCACGATGATATCCGTGTGCAGTTTCCAATTCTGCAAGATCCTCGTCCATGCCCTGTTGCCTACAGATGGATTCTATACCTTTTAGCAGTCCTTTGTTTCTTGCACAGTCCTCCAATGCCTTGTACTGCACGTACTGATTGTAAATGAATCTATAGTATTCACCAGGTTCCATGCCCTTGAGTAGCTTACGTGCATGTCCCATGCGTTCAGCCTTCTTGTGATTTTCCCAGGTGAGTTCTTTGAGTTTGCTCATATTGTTCTCCTAACAGTATTTACAGATCATCCGAATACAACCAAGCTAATACTGATATCAGTACGGCTATGCAGATGCATGTTATGAGATAGAACGCGGCTAACAATTATGCTATGCCAGACAGGTTAGCACGTTTCCAACCAAAG
>MDTE01049491.1_pt1 | contig 18945 bp, 19 predicted proteins | sample 811231 | NCBI WGS metagenome assembly MDTE01 (sample SAMN05326651, study PRJNA326480) | marine metagenome | isolation source: seawater | place: Indian Ocean: Red Sea | collected 2010 | reverse complement strand
CAAGCCCTTGAGTTTGGGTGTTTAGCTCAGTTGGGAGAGCGACGGCCTTACAAGCCGTAGGTCGCAGGTTCGACCCCTGCAACACCCACCAATCTTCATTCTAAGGACCGGTAGTTCAGCTGGTTAGAATGCCGGCCTGTCACGCCGGAGGTCGCGGGTTCGAATCCCGTCCGGTCCGCCACTATTTCAAGCTACCCCGTTGTTAATCAAATAGGCAGGTCGTACCATAATCCGACCCACTATAAAACTCCTGCATCGGCACCCAACTTTTTGGCTTACACCACCCTATCGTTATAGTTCCACACCCCCACTCCCCGCGAACCCCGCTTTATAGGTTGGGGACGCCTATTTAGGCTATATCTTATTGATCTGGGCTAGTGGTTTGGTTTTTGTAGCGTTTGAAAAATTTGAGGACGTATGAGCCTATCACGTAAATTTCTCAATCGGGACTTTGCTAGGCTCAACAAATTTGGGCTCCAACCTTGGACTCCCATAGCCTCTGCGAGCTTTTGGAGCGAGACGAGTGATTTCAAAACTTTGAAGACGCTGAGACTGCTAGACTGCAACCTTTTTTGACCAAGAAATCCCAAAGCATATACCTTCTCAAAGAACGATGAGCGGCATCCTCTCGATGCGTATTTTCGTCGACCATCATCTGTTTCAGAAGCTCTTGGACAGTTCCGGAAAAAAAAGGCAATTGCTGCTCATAGTGCTCTACGACAAACTCTTCGACACTTGCGATGGTCGAAAACAAAAAGTTTTTACCTCCAACTACCGCCATTAAGCCAAGCACCCTACCAGCAATAACCCATAAGGGAGAAAGTATAGATCGATTTTCCGGTATCAAAATACTCTCAACAGACGCTAGATGCTTCGATTCAACTTCAAGATGGCAGTTCGCAAAAGCGATGACGGCGGGATCTCGTGTGTACCAAAGGATGCCTTTATATATATTGACCGCACCTAATTCTCCCGAGTGGTCTGAGCGCAGCAGCGAAAGCTGCTCGGGAGCAAATTCGATCTTACGCATTTCTGCTTGAGATCCCCGATAGTCTTTTTCAACAATATCCACATTTTCCAAATCAATTACCCCAGCAATGAAAGCACATGAAATCTATACGGCGACAGACCTTCACGAGATGTCGTTGGAGAAAAAAGTTAAGCGAGATAGGAGTGCAGATATTCATATGGGTAGAATTCCCAGTAACTGAGGGGGGAATGCTTTCTATCTTCGACAAATTTTAGGATCGAGAGACTTAGTTAGTTGGATGTTGGTCTTGTGTTCTTTTATTCGTCAAAAAGTAAAAGATTTAGCCATTAAACAATTTTGATACGAAAATCAGGCATTTCTTTGAGGATTGGTCTTTATAAATAGCCTATTAGAGGAGTGGGCTGGACGATGAGGCTTGGATTCCTCAGTTACGCTATCTTACCTGGAAAACTTATCTTGTCTTTAGTGAGGTTCGCTTTATTCGCATAGATTTCGTGAAATAGGCGAACCGCGATAGAGTCGGTTATTCCCCATTTCGTGGAGGTTACCGACTCAACATTGAGCTCTTTGCTAATTACCCTCAGAATTTCAAGAGCGTGATCAATGACATCAGCACGATCTGGCGAGAAACCATGTGCTGTAACTTTTTCACCCACACTGAGATTCGACAACGCGGCGATATTTTTATTTAAGGTTTCGATTCTTATTTCTTTGCCTCCCGAAATTTTTAGGAAGGAGCGAATATTACCCCCAATCCCTATTAGCTTTCTTCTCGGGGCGATTGACTGAAGCCATTCCCTCATTCTTTCCCATTCTTTCTTTTTGTCCTTATTGAGCATATTTCTAACGCCGCCCAGCTGGAATGATTTTATATTTATTTCGGTGTCATTTCTTATAAAAAATTCTGTACTCCCTCCGCCTATATCAACAAATAACTTTTTATCTCCCGTAAAGCTTCTAGGATGGAATCTAATCAGGTTGGCTTCTTCAAGTCCTGAAATTATTCTAACGGGATGATTTATAGCAATCTCGATTTTTCGCCTTGCAGCTTCCGAGTTTTGTGTATCTCTGAGAGCAGAAGTCGCTATAATTTCATACCGAGAGACTTCTTTGGCTTTAAATATGTCAACACAATCGTTTATCACTTCGATTAGCTTCTCAATTTCTGATCGATTTAGTTTGCCTTCTTTATATACTTGCGAACCCAACCGAAGTGGATATCTGAATTGCTCCATGAACTCGATCGAAATGGGATTTGTTCTAAAAATCTTAGCTCTGATAGCATTAGTGCCTATATCTATTGCAGCTATTTTCATTTAATCATCGTCTGAATATTTACTAAGTACTTTGTATTGCTCATAGGACAACCGGTCGAACTCGATACCATCAATAGTTACCTTGTAATTATTTATCGACCTAGACCATGTTAATGGTTTTAATAACTTTTTATAGTCATATTCCGTTTGATTTAAGAGGAATCTTAGAGCGGTTAGTCTCGCGATCATCTTGTTGTTAGCATTAATAATAACCCAGGGAGATGATTTTGTAGCTGTGCTTTTGAACATTTGATCTTTATACAAGGTAAAGGTGTCCCATTTGCTAACCATACGTTCGTCGTTAGTTGAAAATTTCCAGTATTTCAACTCTGAATATTTCCTCGCCTTTATTCTTTTTTCTTGTTGAGTTTTTGAAATCGAGAAATAAAACTTAATTATCTCTACACCCTCACCTTGAAGTTTTGTCTCCCAAGGTATGACTTCCTGCATAAAGTTTTTGTATTGGAATTCCGAGCAATAACCCATCACTGGCTCTGTGAGGGCTCTGGTGTACCAAGAGCGGTCAAGGAAAGCTATATTTTTGGGTTTCGGTATTACATTTTGCCAACGTTCAAACCAGTGGTTCGATTCCCACTCGGTTGGAACACCAAGATTAACGTAACTAAAATTCTTGGGTATCAAATACTGGGTGAAAAATTTGGAAGTTGAACTTTTACCTGCGGTATCTCTTCCTTCGAAAACGACACAAATTCTTCTATTTTTCTTGATGACGTCTTCCTGAAGTTTCAATAACTCAATTTGCAGACGCCTTTTTTCCGAGTAATAGGACTTGTTATTGAGTTTTTCGTACTCTTCTTAATCAAATGTTATCAACATTTCAGGTGTTGTAAGACCCCAGACCGTCGGACCGCCAAATAGAGATCGTGTAATAAAAAGGTAAAGAATTTATTAAGGTTTTATTTAAATCGTCTAAATAATCAACTCTACGCTACTCAGTATTTTACTTTTTCTCACGAGAAGATATTCTTAGGAAAAGAACTTATGTCAGTGCTCTCGTCACTTGTGTTTAATCAATGTAGACTCTTTGTGTAGTTTCTGCCGATATTCTAAATAGTCCATAATAGGTATCTAGGAAAGAAAGCAGTCTAGGAATGACTTCAGGAAATTAATTCTGAAGTCTACTTTTTTCGATCTATCAGAGTGTCTCATGCATAGGGAAGTATAATTGCTAACAGATTTTGCTAATCTCTTAAACAATGATGATCGAGAGACTATATTCGAGTACTTTGAGGAGAAATTAGAAAAGTACGATTGGTGCGTACCCCTGCATGACTGGCACCAGAACGTTGTCGATGCTGTTATCTCTATGCTGTTTTGGTTAAAGAGAACTAAAATCATCCAATTCGATGAAGTAGCGCTTTATACCAGGTTAGATGAACTGGATGAGGAGTCAGGTAAATTTTGGTGGGCGTTCACCCTCTACAGTCCAGAGTGTAGAGGCAGTGAAGAGATAATGGAGGCAATGGGAGGTGGAGATCGAGTTTTTCTTCACCAGCAGTACAGTAAATATTTCCATGGAAATATTTTCCAAAGCAATACAGATGACTTGTGCGACTTAATTGAGCTTTGTGAGCAATTAAAGCTTGGTATTGAATTTACTCAGTACTCGTTGTCTTGCTGGAATGATGAAAAAGTTTTATCCAGTGAACCACCCATGTTTTTCATTTTCGAAAAAAATGGTTATGCGAATTATGGTCATAGCTATTTCCACTCAACGAAAGTCCCAGTTATCTGTGAGCAAGAGGTAGAAAAATCAATTTTCTGGATCACTGAGCACAGCAAGGTCAATAATCGGTTTGGTATTTACTTTATTTATGACCAATTGGATCGTCTTGCTTATATTGGGGGAAGCACTTCGTGCATTTTGAAAAGTGCTTCAGAAGCAATTGAAGAAAAGGGTATCGCTGAGTTTTCTAAGATCGTTTTCAAGGTGCCTCGATCAGATGGCGATGTTGATATCTATATAAGTTTTTTCATTGCTCTTTTGAAACCTTACCTTAACATTAAGGGAATAGAATTATCGGCGCCATCCCTACAGTTGCCAGAGCTTAAAGATACTGCGATATTGGTTCGGTCTCGAATTAAGTACTGTAAAGTGGTCAAAAGCTATGTAAGGTCTACGAGAGGTTCCAACAGAATAGATCTTAAAGGATGTCTTGTTTGGAATTCGGGTAATCTTAAAAACTTTGAGTGGCGTTCTAAAATGTTAGAACAGAATGCGGCGGTTGAGAATGAGAAGGAAAAAGTTAAAGAAAAAGGATTTAACGTTCAACTCTTCGAAGATCTTGAAGATAGATTCAAAGGAAATACTTCGATCAATTTTCTTAAGCCTATTCCACCTGAGTATTCTCGAAGATCAGAAAATGTTATCTACCTACACTAATACGTAACTAAAACATTGATATTTTGAGACTAAAGGCGCGACAGTTGTAAAAATTTTTATAGGCGTTTGATGTTGACCGGCGAAGGCTGTCTTCGTGTTTTTCAAACACTCTCATCGAAAAGAGACCCCGTGGAAATCTATGGAATAATAAAATAATGCTTAGGCCGTTAACTATCTTTCTAAATTTAGTACCTTTGGGTATTTTTGCCTATCTTTCAATTGCTGATGCGCTTAGCTGGGATGGATCAGATAAAGTAATAACTTTAATCGTTGCCACCATACTGGTTATATACCCAATATTGAATATTTTCGCTCTGCTTTATCTTGGTGGGAGTCCGTTAAATAAAATTGGTCTTTGGAAGAAAATCAAACGGCTCGCCAGTGAGCCCAGAGAAGGGGGTCCGCCCTAACTGCTACCCCTTAAGGAGATCATCGACTTAGCTTAGTTTGATACCAACGAATGATTTCCACTAAGTGGGGTTCACATTTCCGAAGTCTCGGAGCATCTTTTCGATTTCAAGCGCGTGTTGCTCCTCCATACCTATTTTTTCTCTAGCGTATTCTTCCAGCATTACACTCTTATCGCTTACCTCATCAAGTAACTTCTTATAGATGGTGACGGCATGTTCTTCATGCTCTAAACTTTCCTGGAGTATTTTCAGAATGCTATGGTTATTCGTTTCCTTAATATATGCAATCTTTTGACTAGGGTGTCCTCCAAAACCAGTAATCAGTTCTCCTGCTTGTAATGCATGCTGGAGACTCTCGTTAGCTTGCTCTTGAAGAAATTCGACAATTGGGCGCCTGTAAGGACCGGTTATCATTAAAGAACTGTGGGCATACCTGACTACACCAGCCATCTCACACTCTATAATATCATTCAAAATTTCATTAACCCTGTTTCTCTTTAGTTCCTTCATACGTATCCTTTAAGAAAAGGTTAGAATAGGCCAGTTACGTTTTATAATATCTTTTTGGATCTACGAGAACTCATTTACATCATATCCTCTATAGTGATTCAAGTCTTTTCTAGACCTGTTTGTGAACGTGTTTGGCCATAATGTTAAACTCTCTAATTAATAGTCTATGCTCAGTTTTTGTTGCTCATACACTTACTAACCGTTAGCTTTGCGACAACCCTTCAAGCATGTCCTGCATTACTTGGTTGGTCGAGTTATATTTCGGGTAACGCGTGTTTCGAGCAAAGCGAGGGCTATTTTTTTGAATTCCCCATTTTAGCTTTTCTTCTTAAGATTGTTTTAGAAGCGGCCCACAGATATTGGAATCGGTCTTGCCATTTCATCGATCGACTTTTTTCGATCGATGAAATGAGGTTAGAGAGAGTAGGGTACTTTTGAAAACGATATCTCATGTTTGGGGACGCCTTGATAAGGAAGAATGCCATAATGGCAAAAAAAACAATGCTCGGAGACAAAGGTAGGAAGATCGCAACAACTCCAATGATGAAAAATAAGATTCCTAAACTTATAAAGAGAATACGTTTCCAAACAGGAGCAGTACTCTCGATATGTTCAGACTCGTATTTATACTTCGACATCACCTCTGCAGCATCATCGACTGCGGAGGGAAGATCGTTATCTCTACTCATTGCTTCTGTCCGGTTATGCCCACTCGCTTCTATTATGATAATCCCTACATTACAGAAAGTGGTAATCCGGGGAACTATTTTATAAATCGACGCCTATTTATGCGTCTAAAAGTTTGGAAAATTGAGTATCTTGAAGCTTCCCGATTTAAGCCTTTAATGAGCGGTGATGTATGGCTTTAAATGACCTTTTCAAACCCCTCGAACTCGGGATGCCCGAGATATATGTCATTATGGTTTCCAGCGTTTTTGTGAGCGCGCCGAAACGCTTCTGATTTCGTCCATGCGACGAAACATTGCCGCGATTTCCATATCGTGTGAGAGGCGTAAAGTGTATAGCTCTCCTCGCTGTCACCTCGAACTAAACTGAAAGTCTCAAAGCCTTCGACCTCGTCAAGGTGAGTATCTCTTTCTCTCCAGATCTGCTCGAAGTCTTTTTCCCGACCCTTAATTATTTTAAATCTATTCATCGCTAAGAACATTCGGTCTCATCCCTTTATAGTTTTTTAGCTAGGAACTATTTTTTTGAACTACCTATTGAGCAAGCGCTTCTTTCGATTCCGCTTCAGCATCTTTTCGTTTTGCTCTTTTCATGCCCTCATCGGTGTCGCCGCTTTTCCAGTAACAGCTCAAAAACATAGCCTTTTATCAATATTTTTCTCATCTCTGAAATAAGTCCGCATAATCCGCATACCATCAAATTCTCCAAAAAACCATGGGAAAACTCGTCCTGGTAACCACGGCAGGCCTCTGATTTTCGAGGTAAGTTTGTCGTTAGGAAAATCATTTTTCTCTTGGTTCACCTGCAGATATCTCTTTTAAATGAGAATGATACTCATTCAATAAATAACTCTTATAATACGTGTATTAAAACTTTTTGGTACCATAAATAAATAAAATACCGTTTTTTGGAGAAAAGGTATGTCAAAAGTAATGGTTACTGGATCTGAGGGCGGCGTTGGGAGGGCTATAATTCGCGAACTAACGGAAAATGGTCATGAGGTCCTCGGCTTTGATAGGGCTGTTAATCAAGAAGACGCTCATGCTGTTGGTTCGGATATCCTCGATCATGAAGCAGTGCTAAAGGCGGCTTCAGGACGGGACGTCATCATCCACCTCGCCGCTGAGCCCGATGAGGCGGACTTTTTAGATAAACTAATCGAGCCCAATGTAAGAGGCCTTTATAATGTATGTAATGCAGCAAGAATACAGGGAGTACCAAAGCTAATCCTCGCCAGTACAGTCCAACTTATTGCTGGTCATCCCAAGGACAAATTAGTCAGATTAGAAGATGGAGCTCGACCCATTAATCATTATGCGTTAACTAAGTTGTGGGCGGAAGGGATGGGAGAAATGTATGCAAGAGTATACGGGCTTTCAGTAATTGCTGCTCGTCTTGGTTGGTTACCTCGATCGCGAGACCATGCCGAGGAGTTACGAGATAGCGGTTGGGGTACCAATGTATATCTTAGTCATAATGATGCAGCACGTTTTTTCTCAAAATGTGTTGAAGTTGAGATGGAGCCTGCGAGGTTTGAAATAATCTTTGCTTCTAGTAAAGCAAAGAAATTACGACTTGATCCTAAGCCCGCCAAAAGAATACTCGGGTATGAAGCAGAAGACATTTGGCCCGAGGGACAGCCTTTCATCTGAGGATGGATTCACACTCCTGGGCTCTAATTATGGGATCGCTGATTCCTATTTGGCCGTAATTCCGCAATAATCCATCCATATATTACTTAGACTTTCTTCTCTGTGGTTCACTAGCCCCTTCACCGCGATTCGAAAGAAACACATGTAACGAATGTCTTCTGACAAATTTGGCATCACTGCGTGGCCTAAGTTGTAATGAACTAAGAATATATCACCTATCTTACCAGTGAGTTCTCTCCTGGGGGGGGAAGCAAATCCAAGTTCTTTGCTAGTTTTCTCGTATGGTGGCGGAAAGGCCGGGTTTTCACTGAAGTAATCTCCCAAATCTTTATGAGTGCCAGGCCAAACGGTTAAATTCCCATATCCCCTGTCAGGTACATCGCTAATTAGAACACCTAACAACAGGTTAAAGTTTCGCACCTGCCCGTCTGGTTTAACACCGTTTGTTGGAGTAGGGTATCCATCGATGTGCCATGAACCCCTTTTCGGCTTCAGCTGTTCTTCAACCGGGAATCGAAGGGCTATTTGGGCGTTTGTTGGTTTTATTGCCCGGCCTCTTCCTAACAGGGCTGCTACTTTGCTCCAAGTCGGTGGGTTAGTGGCGAGTTGGATTATTCTCGGATCCTCACGCAGTTCTGGGCAAAACGAACTCCCGTCGAATATTGCGATCTTGGTTGGATCGATACCTTGTCCTATTGATGAGTTAATGGCTCTCTTCGCTCGTCGAATTATATTCTTCGGAACAACATTTATGACACGCAGAAAGCCTTCTCTAACAAACCTTCTCTTTTGATGTTCAGTTAACATCACTCAAAGAAATGGTCTCGCTCCGCTAGTTGCGGAGGGAGACCATCTGTACTTTCCTCTTTTAAGTGCTGGCTATTGTGCCGCTGTATAAAATTGTTCACAACTCTCTATAGTGTCACTGACAGGGGTCATCATTTGATACATCTGTCCCACGCCACTTTTGGGATCAACCCCGGAGGCAAACATTTTATCCAGTCTAGCTCCCGTCTCAGACGCCGATGGTGCGACGAAACGAACATGAACTGTATCTGCTTCGTGCGCTCCACCTCCTATCGCGAGAAAAACCCCTACCTGTAATTTTATTCCAGCTTCTGTTGCTTCTTTTTCGTACTGGCTTGCAGCAGCGACGAATGCTGTGAGTTTTTCAGGGGGTACTTTTACGCGCATTACGCGTTCAAAGCCTGGTGCAATTCCAGCAGGGGCAAGATCAAATGGCTTCAGCGGCTTCCAAATAGCATTATATTTCACCTCACGCATCGCGCTTAGCTTTTTGGGCGCATCTGCGGGATCATACTTGGTCAATCCCTCCATCGCGCTCTCAATGGAGGGATAGCCTGTCCAAACCATCATCTGGCCAGGATAGTCTGCGCCCGTATGCGTTACACAAACTCCAGCAACCACCGCTCCTATAGTCTCAAAAAGCTGCGGTTGTGATGCGACGTAAGCAGTATATTCCTTTGGGTTTTTAGCAGCTACCATCAGCGTTGCAAAGGCCCCCTCTGGGACCGATTTAGGGATAATTGCTTCAGAGCTTTTGTGGTCATCCGCGCCTATCCCAAAAGATAGGGTTGCCAAAATTACAGCGATTAATTTTGTTTTCATTAGGTACTCCTGGTTAATCTTTTCGGGTCCCTCGGATTAACCGAGATTTTGGCGGAGAATTCAAGAGGATATTTAAAAAATACAGTGATTAGTAACTACGCTCTATAGTATCGCTAATTGGTTCAAAGGGTTGGCTGTTTCGCAATAGCGTTCGCTTAGCTATTTGGGAAGATGAATAACTAACTCATTAGAATGATTGATCCACGTCAAATGCAGGGATTTCGCCCCCTGGTTTTCCAACGATAACGGCAGGCACTCCAGCGACCGTTACGTGCGGTGGAACGCTCTCCATAACAACACTGCCTGCTCCCACCTTAGCACCTTCACCAATTTCGACATTTCCAATAATCGAAGCGTTTGCCCCAATTAAAACACCACGCCGAATTTTCGGATGACGGTCGCCACTCGCTTTACCCGTTCCACCCAAAGTAACGCCATGTAAAATAGAAACATCTTCTTCAACTACAGCAGTTTCACCGACGACTAGTCCGGTGGCGTGGTCGAGCATGATACCGCAACCAAGTGCTGCCGCGGGGTGAATATCAACACCAAAAATAGCACTGATTTGATTTTGAAAATAGAATGCCAGAGAGTGCCGCTCCTGTGACCATAGCCAATGTGCTACACGATGACTTTGGAGAGCATGAAAGCCTTTGAAAAAAAGTAACGGTGAAGAGAAGCTATTGCATGCTGGATCCCTGTCTCGAATTGCCTTTATATCGATCTCGGCGGCATGTATAAGCGATCGCTCATTTTGATATGCGTCCTCGATTATTTCTCTGATGGCCATGCTGGATACCACAGGACTGTCGAGCTTGCTTGCAAGCAGGAAGCTGAGGGCGCCTTCTATTGTGTCATGATTCAACACGGTGGCGTGAAAGAAAGTAGACATAATCGGTTCAAATTCTGCCCTCAAATGAACCTCGTAACGTATCGCTTTCCAAAGAGACCCCGCTGCACGCAGTTCCTCAACCTTATGTTCCTTTGCGAGCTCTTCGGCGTATCGTTTGCTTATTATTGAGGTCATACTAATAACAAATATCCTGGTTGGGTAGTTTGCCTTTTGCTTTTCTAACCTAGATCTTAATACACACAGATTTTCGTTTGAAAACAATACGAAAACAGCTTTTAATGCTTGCTTCGGTATTATAAGCCACTAAATTATGCATTTTTCAAGTGTAGGTTTAATAGCAAAAACTGGTAGCCAACAAGTTCTGGAGTCTTTAGAGCGCGTCTTAACATTTTTGAGGTCTCAAGACCTAAATATTGTGCTTGAGTCTGCCTGTGCTGAGCGATTGACTTGTTTTGAGAAAATATCAGAAGTGGGTGAGATGGGGGATTGCTGCGATCTAGTTATAGCGGTCGGCGGCGATGGAAATATTTTGGGGGCTGCTAGAGCCTTAGCGCCCTTTGGCGTTCCCATACTGGGAGTCAATCGGGGGCGCCTGGGGTTCCTTGCTGACATCTCACCGGAGGATATAGAAACTCAAATCGGTGCCGTATTAGCAGGGGATTTTGTCACCGAAGATCACTTCTTATTGGAGGGGGAGGTCCTGGGTCTCGATGAAATGCATAGTGCGCTAAATGAGGTTCTCATTCACACGGCGAGTATGCCTAAGATGATTGAATTTGACCTGTATATCAATGGTGAGGAAGTCTATGCACAACATTCTGATGGTTTAATAATTTCTACTCCAACTGGTTCAACTGCCTATGCCTTATCTGCAGGGGGTCCTATTATGCATCCGAGTCTGGATGCGGTGGTTTTGGTACCCATGTTTCCTCATACTTTAACAAGTCGCCCCATAGTTATTCCTGGTGATTTTGAGATAAAAGTGGTTATTGCATCGCCAGGTGATGTCGAGGCGAGAGTGAGTTTTGACTCGCAAGTAGAGTTTAATATTCAGGCGGGAGATGAACTTTTAGTGCGAAAGATGAAAAAGCCCTTGAAGTTAATTCATCCTCCGGGGCATAGTTTTTATGATGTATGCAGGAGTAAATTAGACTGGGCAACTCGGGTTGGCGACAACCTTAAAGGTGGGGACTAAAAATCTCTAGGGGTGTCGATGTCCCGTATTGTCCCCAAATCCTCCAACTCAATCGTTATAATTTTATCCTTGTGCGCATCAATTATCGGTTTCGCGCCGCGATCGCCCTTTAATTGGCTCATTTCCTCGAAATAGACTTGGTCAAAAATAACGGGATGTCCAAATCTACCTTGAAGGGTGGGTATCACAATTGGGGTCGAGTCTGCGTGAGCCATATAAGTGCTAATTAATAGCTTTATGGATTTCCGTTGCACGAACGGCATATCTGCGAGAACAATCATAGCGGCCGTTAGGTTATCTTGAGTATTAATTGCATTACTCAGACTATGACCCATGCCGAGTGCAGAATCAGGCGCTAAGTAATAGGACACATTAAGTGCAGGAACTTGATTTCGTAATTCGTTTTTAAAACCTTGATCGTCAACTCTGAGTACAACCAAAACCGAATCTACAAGGTTCGCCACGTTATCAATAGTTTTGGATAGTACGGAGAACTCGTCATTTAATTTGACTCTTCGTTTGTCTCCACCAAACCGTTTACTGGAGCCCGCTGCGAGAACAATTGCTCCTAGCATTTATAAGGTTAAAAAATCTCGGAAATCGGCATTCTGCACCTCTTCTTGCTTACTAGAACGAAGACCAGTCAGTTGGGCCAGGATGGCTATTGCTATTTCGGCAGGCGTTTTACTTCCAATCGGCAGGCCTACAGGAGCGTGGAGTTTCGAAATTTCATCTTTGCTTAGGTCAAGTAACTCGAGTCTTTCTCGGCGTTTGGTTGATGTTTTAAGTGAACCCATTGCACCGATAAAAAAAGCCTCGGTTTTTAAGGCTTCCATCAAGCCCATATCATCAATGCGAGGATCATGCGTCAGAGCTATAATAGCTGAAAAATGGTCAGTAGCGTTCTCTTTCACCGCATCGTCTGGCATACCATTTATTAACTGAACGCCCTCGATTGGCCATTGATCAATCATCTCTTCACGGGGATCACAAACGACCACATGATAGTCTAGGGCCTGAGCAAATTGGGCAAGATACATTGAAACTTGACCGGCGCCGATAAGGAACAATTGGTAGCGAGGACCGTAGGTTTGAGTCATCGTCTTACCTTTATGGCTCGTGGTCTCGAAGTCACCAGTAAATTTTAGGTGCTGAAATCGATCTTTCTTCTTGACGCGCATATCACCTGATGCGATATCCACAGAACGTTCGATACACTCTCTCAATTGTAGTCGTGAGACAACTTTTTGAAACTCGGGAAGATAAGTTTTATCCGCAATTGGTTCAATGACGATGTGCAGTTGCCCCCCACATGGCAGTTGAAAACGTTCCACTTCCTCATCGGTGCGACCGTAAATTAATAATTCCGGTTTTTCAATTGCAAGGTCTCCACCTTTTAGACGCTCCAACAAATCTTCCTCGACACAGCCGCCAGAGAGAGAGCCAGAGACGAGTCCCTGTTGATTACAGCAAAGCAGAGAACCTATCGGTCGTGGAGAGGAGCCCCAGGTTTTTACAACCGTACAGAGCCATGACATTTCTCCAGATTCAACCCATCGAACTAAATGGCTTAGTACTTCAGTATCCGCGTTTTTCATCGTCGCACCTATTTGTTTCGGGTCTGCTACTTAACAATGGTAAAGTAGTATGATTTTACAACTTTTCAACTATTGTCACTATAAATGAGCCTGCCATGATTTCCGCCCTTGAGATAGATTTGACAGTGGACCTCCGTCCATTTGCTCAGTATCTGCGTGAGTCTGGTGTTCCTCACCGCATTACCCAGGAGGGTTTAAAACAGGTGGTATGGGTACCAACGCCGGCGCATGTGGCGAGCGTAACCGATCTGTTTGAGGACTTTAAAATCGGCAATTTAACGCCTCTACAGACTCGGCCCTCTCCCTCCTCTGGTTTTAACATCTTAGCGGTAGGTGTCCGTTTCCCTCTGACAGTCACTATTATTTTCATAAATTTGATTTTTTTTATAATAACGCAATATTTTGATTCAACCGGTAGTATATTTCGTTTCATGTTATTTGCTGATTTTCGAATCGAGGATCGGTTGGCCTCCTTTGATAGCCTGACGGACACCATAATAAAAAGTGAATATTGGAGATTACTCACGCCAATGTTTTTACATTTCGGATTGCTACATCTGGCGTTCAATTTGCTTTGGGTGTGGGAAGTTGGTCGGCGCATAGAGAGAGTGAATGGAGCATCGACCCTATTATTGGTGATCCTGATTAGTTCAATAGTAGCTAATCTTTTTCAATATTCTATTTCGGGGCCTTCTTTTTTCGGAGGAATGTCGGGTGTTATTTTTGGGTTGTTTGGTTATGCTTTTGTTTGGAGTCAGCTTGTCCCCAGGCAGAGTATAGGCCTAGCGAAGGGTATTTACTTAGTAATGCTAGGGTACTTGGTTCTTGGTTTTACGGGAATTTTCTCCTTGTTGGGGCTGGGGGTGTTGGCGAACGGTGCTCACCTTGGAGGCTTATTAGGGGGCTTGGTGATTGGTGCTATTGCTAGTTTTTTATTTCGTCGAAAAGAAGAAATTCCATGAATTATAATTGGGGATATACTCTACAATTACTAGATTCTCGCAGTTCTTTAATATTCGATATCATCCCAGAGAATTAAATATGAAAGAAGGTCAGCCAAAAACCGTCCATTTGAAAGATTATCGGGCTCCGAACTACCTTATCGATGAGACTTCATTGCACTTTGATATTAGCTCTGCATACACGCTGGTAACCGCAGAGTTGACTATTAGGCGTAATTTAGAGGCGTCGAAGCCCAATACAGAACTTGTGTTAGATGGCAGCGAGATGACCACCCGAAATATTTGGATTGACGGTGAAGTCTTGCCTCCAAACAAGTATGAGATTACCAAATCTACTCTTAGGATATTTGACGTGCCGGAGTCTTTTTTGTTGAAGACTCAAGTAGAGATAAAACCGCAGGAAAATACTGCTTTAGAGGGGCTCTACAAATCTGGAGATATGTACTGTACCCAATGTGAAGCGCAAGGATTTCGAAATATAACTTGGTATTTAGATCGCCCAGACGTGTTATCGAAATATCGCACGACGATACATGCAGATAAAGAACAGTTTCCGGTCTTGTTGTCTAATGGTAATGAAGTTGCGCGAGGCAATAACGGTCCTAGACATTGGGTCACTTGGGAAGATCCGCATAAGAAGCCCGCATACCTTTTTGCGCTTGTAGCTGGGGACCTGCGATCTATTGAAGATACTTTTACTACCATGAGCGGGCGGCTCGTTACTCTAAAGATCTTCACAGAAGAACATAATATCGACAAACTAGATTTTGCAATGCAAAGCTTAAAAAAAGCGATGTCTTGGGATGAAGAAACCTACGGTCGGGAGTATGACCTAGATATTTTTATGATTGTTGCCGTTGACACTTTTAATATGGGTGCAATGGAAAATAAGGGGCTCAACATATTTAATACTTCTTGTGTCTTGACGCGACCAGATACAACCACAGATGCTGGTTACTCGAGGGTGGAAAGCGTTGTGGCCCACGAGTACTTTCATAATTGGTCTGGTAACAGAGTTACCTGCCGAGATTGGTTTCAATTGAGTCTAAAAGAGGGCTTCACCGTTATGCGAGATCAGCAGTTCTCCGCCGATCAAGGTTCCGCTACGGTTTGCAGAATAATGGACGTGGTAGCTTTGCGTAACTCTCAGTTTCCGGAAGATGCAGGTCCTATGGCACATTCCATTAGGCCCGATTCTTACATCGAGATTAATAACTTCTATACACCCACTGTTTACGAAAAAGGGGCTGAAGTAGTTCGGATGATAAGAACCCTGTTGGGTGAGGAAAGATTTCGTATGGGTACTGACCTGTATTTCAATCGTCATGATGGGCAGGCCGTTACCACCGAAGATTTTGTGCGTGCAATGGAAGATGCAAGCGGGATAAATTTTGACCAATTTCGAATTTGGTATCGTCAGGCGGGAACCCCAGTACTTTCAATCAGCAGTGAATACGATCAAAAGAATAAGGTTTTCGTATTAATGGTTGATCAGTCATGCCCACCGACGCCTGGGCAAATACAAAAGGAGCCAAACCATATGCCCTTTGCGGTTGGTTTATTGGATTCGAAAGGTATAGATATGCGCTTTAGTCTTGATAAATTACCAGTTTCTAGCGTGCATGAAACTGAAAACAGGTACACTGCAGTGTTGAATCTTACCAAATCCTCCCAGCGATTTATTTTTCATGGGGTAAAGGAGGAACCCACGCCATCATTGCTGAGAGATTTCTCGGCACCAGTAAGGCTAAATTATCCCTACACTCGCAATCAACTGAAGTTTCTGATGAGTAATGACAGTGACGGTTTTGCCCGATGGGAGGCTGGTCAAAGATTGGGAACTGAGGTTATCCAGGACGTTGTAAGACAAATTCAAGCACGTGAAAAAATTGATGGTCAGGATAACGAAATTAGTACGGATAGTCGGCTCATAGAGGCACTACATACAAATATTAGTGAGGCAATAGATCGTAATGAGGATGGCAACTTTGATAAAGCAATGACCGCGGAAATGCTTAGTCTTCCTAGTGAGGCTTATTTAGCCGAATTATCAACGGTAGTAGATCCTCTAGCTATTCATTATTCGAGAGAAGCTGTGCGTTACAAAATCGCAACCGCCTTGTCTGATTCTTTCCGTTCGGTCTATAAGTTAAATGATTTAAATGGTAGCTACCAGCCAAGCGCAAAAGCCATGGGACAGAGAGCACTAAAGAATATCGCGCTCGCTTACATGATGAGTCTCCATGATGAGGACGTGTTCGAAATTTGTTTAAATCAGTTTGAAAGTGCCGATAATATGACTGATCAATCAGCTGCGTTACGGCTAATTGTGAACTCGGGCCTATCCAGAGCGCAGGAGGTAAAGGAAAGGGTGCTCGCAGACTTCTACTCTCGATGGAGCGATGAAGCTTTAGTAATCGACATGTGGTTCACTATACAAGCATCGTGCTCTTTGCCTGATAATATTTCCGTGGTAACGCAGCTTTTGAAGCATGAAGCTTTTGATATCGGCAACCCGAACAGATGTCGTGCGTTAGTGTCAGGATTCACTAGCCAAGGCGTCAACTTCCATAGCTTAGATGGCTCAGGTTATACTTTTCTGGCTGATCGCGTAATTGAGTTAAATTCAATCAATCCAATGGTAGCTGCTAGAATTCTGGGTCCATTGACACGTTGGCGGAAGTTCGATGAAGAGAGACAAGAACTAATGAAAAGTCAGTTAGGAAAAATACTCGTTGTCGAAGGTCTTTCGTCAGACGTTTATGAGGTTGTCACCAAAAGTTTAGTATGACCGTTTGGTCGTTGGGTTAATATCCGCCATTAGATGTGCTGACTCAATATGTTTGGGAAGAGTATCCTTCAGTTTGTTTACTTGGGTCAGTAGATCGTTTCCCCTCCAGCCTGAAATTTTCTCTTTCGCATAAAGTGCTTGCTCTAGCCTTGCAATTTCGAGTTTTAATTCGCTTCCCTTATATTGATTTTGAAGTTCTTGTAATGAGTTTACAGAAAATTTTGATCTACTCCAGAGCAGCAAGAAATGATGGGCGTCTGCTGCATTATGTACAAGACAGGCTTGTCTTAGTTTATCAAATGCAGCCATTTCGTTGGGTTGTCGATGTGTTTTTGAATCCTCAGAGGGTAATACTTTTAGGGCACTCAGCTCTTTGTTCTTTTGTTGCCACTGAAGAGAAGAAAATACCGAGTAAACGGTGAGACCAATTATCAAGAAGATCATTGGCCAAGAAACGCTTTCGTTTTGGGGGGTGGTTGGCGTTTCGGTCTGGATGGTCAAAGGTAATTTTTCTGTCGAAGGCATATCGCCGTACTCAATAGATTCTATCTCAAAAGTTCTACTGGGAATGAGAGCTATTTCTTCTCTATCTGTGTTAGTGTTCCACCACGGAATTTTTATCTCACCAAAAGTAATTGAATCGGCCTGAGTTGGGACGATTCCTATCGTTATCCTATTTGAGGATAAAATACCCTCCTTGGTCAAACGCTCATCAGCTAATGGAGGGTCGACATAGGTTTTTGCGGTATCAAGAGCTCGCTGGTCAAGCTGGGGGAACTGAGATTTAGTAATGCCATTAGCTTCCATGTTAATAATTCTGCTGATGGGTTCTCCCATTTTGAATTTTGGGGGGTATTCAGACCAATTCTCTTCGAGGGCAAAGGCTTTGGCGGCAATCCAACTGCTGCCTGTAAATTCTTCGGGTACAGGCTTAACAGAAACATCTATGGGTTTTGATGTCACGGCTATCGTTCGGCCTTGATTGAAAAAGCTTCCACGTCCAAGCATTCCGCGAAATTTCTCCTGAGGAATTCTCAAGTTACCACTTTTCTGGGGGAATATTGCATAGTGTTTTTCTAGGGATGAGAAACGCTGTCCATTGATAACACTCTCATCTCGAATATCGCTATCGAGGCTCTCGATAATAGTATTAGGAATTTCCGGGGCGGCGGGAAAGTCGCCGCTAATGGCATTAGTATAATATAGTTTGACGGAGTAAATTATTTGGCTTTGAACATACGCTACAGGTTTATCAACTTTTGTTTCGAAGAAGGCGAAACGGGAATCTCTTTTCACATTTTCTGCTGAGTGAGCTGTTACATCGATTAAGATCTCCTCTGTAGTGTTCCTTCCGACTCTAAATTTCGGGATTAGTAATTTCCCAACCCTCTTCGGTTCGAGAGCAAGATTATAGATCCGTGTGCTTTTTATCTCTCTCTTACCACCTGAGATATTCATTGAGGTTTCACTACGTTGCTGTTGCGAGATGATAGTGAAATCGCGTATCACAGAGAAATCAGGCGCCTCGTCTACATCACCGGTAACTTGTAAAGTTAAAGTGACAGTTTCGTACTCGCTAATAATGGTTCTGTCTGTGCTTACACTGACCTGAGCTTGGCTAGAAAACTGGAATCCAAAAAATAAAATTACTGCAACCAAGCATCTAATCATCTTACTCTCCCTCTGCATCAATTAGCTCCTACCAATCTGATCCCTGAGATTGCGATGATTGCCCTCTCCTAAGTCTATCTATGTATTGTTTTTGAAATTTTCTCTCCAGCAATCCGCCAGGGTTATCAGGTACGCGCCTAAGCCATTGGTCAAGTGCTCGCTGTTCCTCACTATCAAGCGGTTTTTTATCTTGTTTTGGCTGCTGGTCCTGGCTTTGTTGGTCTTGGCTTTGTTGGTCCTGGCTTTGTTGGTCTTGGCTTTGTTGGTCTTGGCTTT
>MDTE01130028.1_pt1 | contig 18946 bp, 22 predicted proteins | sample 811231 | NCBI WGS metagenome assembly MDTE01 (sample SAMN05326651, study PRJNA326480) | marine metagenome | isolation source: seawater | place: Indian Ocean: Red Sea | collected 2010 | reverse complement strand
GCTTATAAAAACAAAATTATTTGATATGACTAAAAGACATAAATCTAAACACAAAGTCGACCGAAGATTAAAAGCAAATATTTGGGGCAGACCAAAAAGTCCTTTCAACTCTAGGGCATATCCCCCAGGTCAACACGGTCAAAATAAAAAAGGCAAACCAACAGACTATGGCGTTCAACTACAAGCAAAACAAAAGCTCAAATCATATTATGGAAATATCAATGAGAGACAGTTTAGAAATATTTACAGAAAAGCATTGTCGAAAAAAGGTGATACTACTGAAAATTTAATAGCAATTCTAGAAAGTAGATTAGATACTATAATCTATAGGGCGAAACTTGCTCCAACAGTTTTTTCTGCAAGACAAATGATTAATCATGGGCATATAACTGTAAATAAAAAGAGAGTTAATATTTCTAGCTATCTTGTAAAGGGTAAAGATTTAATCGAAGTTAGAGAAAAATCAAAAAAACTTGTTGTAATAGACGGATCAATTCAAAGCAAAGAGCGTGATGTTCCAGAGTATATTCAGCTTGATAATAAAAATAAAACAGTCAAACTAGTAAGAGTTCCAAAATTTTCAGAAGTCCCTTATCCTGTAATAATGGAACCAAATTTAGTAATTGAATATTATTCTAGATAATTGAATTTTTTAAGTTTATTTAAAAGAAATCTAATCTATAAATTAAAAAAGAAAATTGATGTTGATAAAGATGATTTATCATCCATGTCACTTGATCAGCTTTTCCATCACTATGGTAGTGATAAGGCAGAAATTTTTAGGTTGAATAAAAAAAAAGGACATGGTTACTCTAAATTTTATCTCAAACATCTTCAAAAATTAAAAAAAAATCAATTAAATATTCTCGAAATAGGATCGTATTCTGGCGCCTCTGCTGCTGCATTTTCAAAATATTTACCTAATTCACAAATATTTTGTTTAGACATAAATGTTTCAAAATTTAGATATTCATCAGAAAAAATAAAAGTTTATGGAGTAGATATAAATAACAAATCTAAAGTAATAAAAATTTTGGAGATTATTTTTTTAGACAAAAAATTTAAAAATTTTGACATAATAATCGATGATGGCTCACATAAACTTAGTGAAATTTTAAATTGCATCAATTTTTTTTTCAAATATCTAAAAAGTGGCGGTATTTTTGTTATAGAAGATTATATGCTTCCCAATTATTTTAAAAACAATAAAGATGTAGATGATATATTTGTAGACCACCTGTTAAAAAAATTGAGAAATAATGAATTTTTTAAGTCAAATTTTTTTAATAAGGAAGATCAAAAATACTTAATTTCCTCAATTAATAAAATAGATAATTATAAGGGAAATTTAGATATTTCTGATATTTGTTTTATAGAAAAAAAATAAATTATATTAATTTTTTTTCTTCAAGAAGTTTTTTAAGTTCACCTTTTTCAAACATTTCTTTTACGATATCGCATCCACCAATAAACTCTTGATTTATGTATAATTGAGGAATGGTTGGCCAGTCACTGTAATCTTTAATTCCTTGTCTAAGTTTTTCGTCTTCTAAAATATTTACTGCTTTAAAGTTTACATTAAGATGCTTTAAAACATTTGAAACAGCCATTGAAAAACCACATTGTGGAGCTTCAGGCGTCCCTTTCATAAACAAACAAATTTTATTTTCTTTTAATAGACCCTCAATTTTATGTTTTATTTCCATTATTTAGCCACCGTTGTAATTGATAATGCATGTAATTCATTTCCCATTTTTCCTTTGAGAGATTTATATACTAATTTATGTTGTTCAATCTTATTTAGATTGCTAAATATTTTTGATTTCACAATAGCGGAAAAGTGATTATTGTCACCTCTAAGATCAGTTATTTCAACTGATGCATCGGGTATTGAGTCCAAAATCAATTTTTTTATCTCTTCAGCTGGTAAAGACATTAGTAACTATTATACCATTGATTGTTTACTTTAAATAGGTCATTTACGTCTAATTTCATTTCACCCACTATTTCAAAAAATTTCTCTTGCGTTTCACCAATGTGTTCATAATAAATATTATTTTCTTTGAGCAATTTTTCAACTTTTTGAATATTTTTATTGTCAATTTCCAAAACATAACGTCCTTGGTCCTCACCGAATAAATATTCAATAAAATTTCTCAATTTTTTTGGATTTTCCACTTTTACACCAATATCTGTTGACATGGCCATTTCCGAGAGGGTTATAATCAATCCTCCATTTGAAATATCGTGACATGATAATGCTAAATCTTTATCAATTAATTCAAAAACTATTTTTCCGTTATTTTTTTCACTTAAAAGATTAATTTCCGGAGGATTACCTTCTATTAAAGAGTAATTTTCTTTTAAAAAACAACTTTGGCCAAGATGACCGAATGTTTTACCAATTAAAACTAAATTACTTTTTACCTTTTTAAAATTATGTCCTAAAGGTTTTTTTAATTTATTTAATAATCCAACTCCACCGATTACTGGTGTTGGATAAATGTTCTTGTTATTTGTTCCATTGTAAAAGGAAACATTTCCTGAAACTACTGGATAATTTAAAAATTCACACGCTTCTTTTATTCCGTTTAAACATTCAGCAAACTCACCCATAACTTCACTGTTTTCAGGATTTCCAAAATTTAAGCAGTTTGTTATTGCAAGAGGTTTAGAGCCCACAGAAATTAAATTTCTCCAATTCTCACAAACAATTTGTTTTCCACCAGTATTTGGATCGGATTTACAATAATTTGCCGATGAGTCAACTGACACCGCAATTGCCTTATTTTTATTATGAATTCTTATTATTGCTGCATCTGATCCAGATTTTTGAGCAGTATCACACATTACCATTTGATCATATTGATTAGTAACCCAACTTTTATTCGAATGATTAGGACATGATAAAATCTTTACTAAAGCATCTTCAACCCCAATTTTATTTAATTTTTTTAAATCAATTGTTTCTTTAGAAAGTTTTTTAGTAGTCCATTTTCTTTCGTAAATAGGAGCTTTTGTTGCAAGTGCATCAATTGGTATATTACCAACCACTTTATCATCATACTTAAGAGTTAAATTTTTTGTATTTGTAGTTTTACCTATAACTACAAAATCCAAATCCCACTTTGCAAAAATTTTTCTAGCATACTCTTCTTTACCATCTTCAAGAATAATCAACATTCTTTCTTGACTTTCAGACAACATCATTTCGTATGGCGTCATATTTTCTTCTCTGCACGGAACTTTATTCAATTCAAGCTCAATACCCAAAGAACCTTTTGAAGCCATTTCAACACTTGAAGAAGTTAAACCTGCTGCTCCCATATCTTGTATTGATATAATTGACTCGTCTTTCATTAGTTCTAAACAAGCTTCTAGTAATAGTTTTTCTGTAAATGGATCTCCAACTTGAACCGTAGGTTTTTTTTCCTCAGAATTATCATCAAATTCCGCAGAGGCCATTGACGCACCGTGAATACCATCTCTACCAGTTTTAGAACCAACGTAAACAACAGCTTTATTTACTCCTTTAGCTTTTGAATAAAAAATTTTATCCTTTTTAGCATGACCTACAGCCATAGCATTTACCAATATATTTTCGTTATATGTCTCATTAAACTTCGTTTCTCCAGCTACTGTAGGTATACCAATACAATTACCATAACCCCCAATACCAGAAACGACACCATTCAAAAGACTTTTTGTTTTAGGGTGAGAGGGAGATCCAAAGTGGATAGAATTTAACAAAGCTATAGGTCTTGCACCCATAGTAAATACATCTCTTAATATTCCACCAACTCCTGTAGCAGCTCCTTGATAGGGCTCAATGTAAGAGGGGTGATTGTGACTTTCAATTTTAAAAACTATAGCATCATCATCTCCGATGTCTATGACACCAGCATTTTCACCTGGTCCTTGGATTACTTGGCTACCTTTTGTGGGAAGGTTTTTTAAATGAATTTTGGATGATTTATAAGAACAATGTTCATTCCACATTGCTGAAAAAATACCTAATTCAAGTAAATTAGGATCTCTTTTAATCAATTCTTCAATTTTATCATACTCTTTTAAAGTCAAACCATGTTTTTCAATTATACTGTCTGCTATTCTCATAAAATTAACTTAATAAACTTGAAAATAAATTTACTCCATCACTGTTAGAAATGAGCTCATCAACCATTCTTTCAGGATGTGGCATCATACCTAATATATTTTTTTTTGAATTGTAGATCCCAGCTATATTATCCAAAGCACCATTGGGATTAGATTTATCATCCGTAATTCCATTTTGATCACAGTATTTAAATGCAATTAAATTTTCATTTTTAAGCTCTTCTCGATGAGAGGGGTTTGTAAAATAATTTCCTTCATTATGCGCAATATTTATTTTTAAAATTTGATTGGTCTTATATTTTGAGGAAAACCTAGTTTTATTATTTATTACTTTGATATTTACGTCTCTATTTATAAATTTGAGATTTTTATTTCTTAATAAGGTTCCTTTTAGAAGTCCAGTCTCTGTTAAAATTTGAAAACCATTACAAATACCTAATATCAGACAACCTGAATTAGCTGCTTTTATAACTTCTTCAATTATTAAAGACTTTCCAGCTATTGCACCTGAGCGCAAATAATCACCATAAGAAAAACCTCCTGGTATTACAATTAGATCAGATTTTGGTAAAGAAGTCTCCTTATGCCAAACCATTTTATTTTTAAACTGTAATTTCTTTAATGCTTCTGCAACATCTCTATCACAATTTGAGCCTGGAAATACAATTACAGAGGAATTCATTGAACTCTATTAATCGAATAATCCTCTATTATTAAATTTACTAGAAGTTTTTTACACATCTCATTTACTTTTTTTTCAGCCTTTTTTTGATCTTTTTCATTTAAGTCAATTTCAAAAAATTTACCTTGTCTTATATTTTTTACATTATTCATTCCTAAATTAGTTAAAGTATTAAGGACAACTTTTCCTTGAGGATCTAAAACGTCTTTTTTTAAGGTAACTGTAACTGAAAATTTCAATTTATTTTTTTTTAAATTTAATAGGAATAGTTTTGCCAAAATTTACTTCACTTATATTTGTTTCTTCAGGCATTATTCCCAATCTTCTTGCAACCTCTTGATATCCCTGGATAATATTTCCAAGGTCTTTTCGAAATCTATCTTTGTCTAATTTTTTCTCAGTTTTAGAATCCCAAAGTCTACAGGTATCCGGGCTTATTTCATCTGCTAGAATAATATCTTTTTTTTCTGTATCTTTGTTCCAAGCTTTTCCATACTCAAGTTTAAAATCAACCAGCTTGATACCAACTGCTTTAAACATTCCTGTCAAAATATCATTAATTCTTAAAGTAATTTTATCAATAATCCTAATCTCACTCTCCTCAGCCCAACCAAAAGAATAAATATGTTCTCTCGATATTAAAGGGTCATTTAATTGGTCTTTTTTAAAACAATACTCCAACAAAGGTCTATCAAGAACAGTACCTTCAGGAATTCCTAATCTTTTTGTTAAAGATCCAGTAGCAATATTTCTTACAATAAATTCAATTGGAAAAATTTCAGCTTTTTTTACAAGTTGCTCTCTCATATTTAATCTTTTAATTAGATGTGTTTTGATACCACATTGTGATAAGTTAGATAAAATATATTCTGAAATTCTGTTATTTAAAACTCCTTTTCCCTCTACTTTTGCTTTTTTTAGATTATTAAAAGCAGTGGCATCATCTTTAAAGTGTTGAATAACTAAATCTTTGTCTTTAGTCTCATAAATAATTTTAGCTTTGCCTTCGTATAGTTTATTTCCTTTATTCATGTGATTACTTTTGTTTTAGACTTCGTTTGAAAATTATATTAATTTTTTTAATATGGTAACTAAAATCAAATAAATTTTTAAGTTTATTAACAGATATTTTATTAGTTATTTTTTTATCTGAAATAATATGGTCAAAAAAAGATGAATTTTCAGACCAAGCCTTCATAGCATTTTTTTGAACTATTTTGTAAGCTTCCTCTCTTGAGAAACCAGCAGAAGTCAATTCAAGCATTATTCTCTGCGAAAAAAATATTCCATTTGTTATGTTAAGGTTTTTTTCCATATTCTTCGGATAAACATTCAGATTTTTTATTAAGTTACTTAATCTGTTTAACGCGAAATCTAATGCTATTGTAGCGTCGGGACCTATGTTTCTCTCAACAGCTGAATGTGATATATCGCGTTCATGCCATAAAGCTATATTTTCCATTGATGGAATCACATTTGATCTAATTAATCTTGCTAAACCTGTAAGATTTTCACTTAAGATAGGGTTCTTTTTGTGAGGCATTGCTGAAGATCCTTTCTGTTTTTTTCCAAAAAATTCTTCAACTTCTAGCACCTCAGTTCTTTGTAAATGTCTTATTTCAATAGATATTCTCTCTATTGAGCTCGCAATTATTCCAAGTGTCGAAAAGAATTGCGCATGTCTATCTCTTGGAATTATTTGAGTAGATATAGGCTCGACTTTAAGCTTTAATTTTTTTGCAACATATTTTTCAACTCTTGGATCAATGTTTGCAAATGTTCCAACAGCACCTGAAATTGCACAAGTTGAAATTTCCTTAATCGAATTTTCTAATCTTTGTTTATTTCTAAGAAATTCTTGGTAAAAAGTTAACATCTTTAAACCAAAAGTGATAGGCTCTGCGTGAATACCGTGACTTCTACCGATACACATAGTGTATTTATGCTTTAAAGCTTGACGCTTAATTGAAAACAATAATTGATCTAAGTCTTTTAATAAAATTTTACCTGACTCTCTCAGTTGTAAATTAAAACAAGTATCTAAAACGTCAGATGACGTCATTCCTTTATGTAAATATTTTGCCTTTTTACCAGCTTTCTCTGTGATGGAAGTTAAAAAAGCTATCACATCATGTTTAACCTTTTCTTCAATTTGCTGAATTCTTTTAACGTTAATTTTAGCTTTTGATTTTACTTTTTTAACTACCCCCTTTGGAATTATTTTTAATTTTTCCATCGCTTCGGCAGCAGCAAGTTCAATTTCAAGCCATATAGAATATTTATTAAAATCTTCCCATATTCTTTTAACTTCTTTTCTAGAATATCTTTCAATCATTTAAGTATTATTTTTAGAAAGGGTAAAAATTTCATAACCAGTCTTTGTTACACCAATAGTATGTTCAAATTGTGCAGATAAAGATTTATCTTTCGTTACTGCTGTCCATCCGTCATTAAGTATCTTCGTTTGATAATCACCAATATTAATCATGGGCTCTATAGTAAAGATCATCCCTTCATGTATTTTTCCACCTGTTCCTTTTTGACCGTAGTGTAATACATTTGGCTCTTTGTGAAATGATTTTCCAATTCCGTGACCACAAAAATCTTGGACAACAGAAAATCCCTCAGCCTCAACATGATTTTGTATCGCGGCTCCGATATCTCCTAAATAAATATCATCTCTAACTATTTTGATTGCTTTCATCATAGCATCATATGTTGTTTGAATTAATTTTTTTGCTTTTATAGAAACATTCCCTATTTCGAAAGTTCTACTTGTGTCACCATGCCAACCATCTTTTAAAGCAGTTACATCTACGTTTAATATATCACCCTCCTTTAAGATTTTTTCAGATGGAATTCCATGACAAACAACATGGTTTACAGATGTACAGCAAGATTTAGGAAAACCTCTGTAAAATAAAGGAGCAGAGTAGGCACCATGATCATTAATATATTCATTACATAATTTATCTATGAAATTTGTTTTTACACCAGGTTTTGCTACTTTAGCAACTTCGTCCAAAGCTCCAGCAGCAATTACACCAGCCAATTTTGTTTTTTCAAATGCTTCTTTGTAATTATTCATTAAGTTTAAATTTGATATTTTTATTTAGTTTTATTCCTTTTGGTGAAAATTTACAATCGTAGCAAATTATATTTAATTTTTTTTTTGCAGCTTCTGTTAATAATTTATAATAATCAGGGTCAATATCTTGTGCTATTTTGAATTGATTACAATCGTTTCTTTGTATTAAGAATAATAAATAAGTTTCAAATCCCCGCTTACTTGCATTAATTAATTCACTTATGTGTTTGAGTCCTCGAGCGGTTACAGCATCAGGGAACTCTGCTACACCTTTTTTCCTAGAGAGAGTGACATTTTTTACTTCAACAAAAATTTTTTTATTATTCTTTGATATCAAAAAATCAAATCTTGTATTTTTACCAAACTTAACTTCGCTTTTTATATTGTCTAAATTTTTAAGCTCTTTGATTGAATTTTCCTCTAAAGCTTCCAGAACTATCTTGTTGGTTAAATGCGTGTTTACACCTACCATAGATTTTTTATTTTCAATAATTTGAAGAGTATATTTCAATTTCCTCTCTGGGTTTTCTGATTTACTTAACCAAACCTTATTGTTAGCACTTAATAAACCCATCATCGACCCAGTGTTTGGGCAATGTGCTGTAATAATCTTGTTATTAATTTTTACGTCTACAAAAAAACGCTTATATCTTTTTATGAATTCACCTGATATTAGTTTTTTATTGAAGATCATGTATAACTAATAGTTTATGAAAAAAAAAAGTAAACATGTAAATGCTGCAATCTTAATAATTGGAAACGAAATTTTATCTGGCAGGACTCAGGACAAAAACGTAAGTTTCATATCAAACTGGTTGAACTTAAAATGCGGGATCTCAGTAAAAGAAGTTAGAATAATACCTGACGTTGAGAAAATTATAATAAAAAATATAAGGGAACTATCAAAAAAATTTAATTATGTTTTTACTACTGGTGGAATAGGACCTACCCACGATGATATTACAGCTCAATCAATTTCTAAAGCTTGCAATGTAAAATATGGTTATCACAAAGAAGCTTTTAGAATATTAGAAAATTACTATGGAGTTAAAGATTTTAATGATGGAAGAAAAAAAATGGCAAAAATTCCTGAAGGTTCTAAATTGATTTATAATCCCTCTAGCGCAGCTCCTGGATTTATGATCAAAAACATAATTTCTCTTCCTGGCGTCCCTTCAATACTTAATTCCATGATAGAAAATTGTAAAAAATATCTTAATTCTGGTGTAAGAGTTCGAAGTTTAACAATAAATATTTATGCTGTTGAAAGTCAAATTTCTAAAGAACTAGGATTATTACAAAAAAAATATCAAAAAAAAATAGATATAGGTAGTTATCCTTTTTTTAGATTAGGCAAAATAGGTGTTTCCATAGTTCTTAGATCTGAATTAAAAATTGTAATTAAAAAAGTGGAAAAAGAACTTAAGAAAATAATTCATAGAAAAAGATTAAAAATTTTTAAATTATAAATTATATGAGATATGACCATCATATTTTTGATGTTGGAGCTTTCAATGGTTTAGACGGTATTGCTTTAGCATTACAAAATCAAAAAGTAATGATTCATGCTTTCGAAGCAAATCCATCAATGATTAAAACTATTAAAAGTAATAAAAAAAAAATTGAAGATTTTTTAGGAAAAAAGATTCGAAATTTCAAAGTAAATAATTATGCTGTAAGTGATAAGAATACATTCTTAAAATTAAACATTGCATTAAACCCAACTGTTTCCTCTCTCCATAAATTTTCAAAAGAGATAAATAAAACATGGCCTGGTTATTCAGAGTTACATTTCAAGTATATTAAACAAGTTAAGGTAAAAGGTATTACGTTAAAAAAATATTGTGAAAAAAATGATATAAAAAAAATAAATTATTTACATATTGATACACAAGGAAACGATCTCAAAGTTTTGAAGGGGTTAAAAGATTATATCAATATTGTTGAAAAAGGTGTGTTGGAAGCCGCGGTAAATAAAAAAAAAGCTCTTTATCAAAACAGTAACACAATAAACCAAATTAAAAAATTTTTAAAATCAAATAAATATATTATTACTAAAATAGATAGTTTGGATGAAAACATAAAAAATGAAAAAAATATTTTTTTTGAAAAGAAAAATTATGTTGAAAAATATGATATCAAAACTAATTATAATTTGAGATACTATAATAGAATTGTCTCAGGTAAAATTAATTTAAAAGATGTTATTTTAAATTTTCTCAAAAAATTAATTTAATCAAGTTAAATTTAAAACTTCTTCAACAGTAATTTTATTCAAATCTTTAGATTTATAGATTACTTTACTATCTAAAATTTTTATATGATTATGCTTAGGTGCAAATTTTTTTGAATTTGTAGGACCAAATAAAAGTATCATTGGTATTTTTGATAATCCTATCATATGCATAATTCCATTATCTATAGAAATTGCATAATCTAACCTTGATGATAAAGCTGTTACAAGCGCAGGACATGCTATCTCAGATTCGAGCTCTGGAAAAATCGCTCCGGGAACTTGACTTTTTATTTTTTCTATTAAGTCCAGATTATTTTTCTCAATAAAAAAAACTGGGGTTTTATTTCTAGAGGAAATTTTATTTGCTAAAGAAATAAATTTATAAATTGACCAACTTTTCTTTCTATATAAATTTCCTTGAGTAATAGAAAAACCTACATAATTAGATGCTGGTAATAATTTTTTTGCCTCACTTTTAATTGTTTTTGGTAAATCATTAACGTTAAAATCTAATTTTTTTATATTTTCATCTAATAATAAGTTTAAATTTTCAAGATCATTCTCTGAGTTTAATTTAATTTTTCTTGAAGTTAAAATTCCATTAAAAGTTTTTGAGTAAAAAAAATCGTGGGGAATCCTTTTTAAGATAATTGAATTTCTAAATTTTGTCTGCAAGTCAATAATTAGATTAAATTTTCCAAACGTTTTTTCTTTTAATTTTTTTTTAACAAAAAAAATGTGCCACCATCGAAAACCAAAATATTTCAATCCTAGATTTACCGTATCAATATTAATCTTATATTCTTTTAACTTTTCATTAAAATGATTGGAATGAGCTCCAAGATAAAAAAATTTAGTTTTTTTGTAATGGTTTTTTAAACTGATTAATAAAGGAAATAGTTGTATTGAGTCTCCCAAACCACCACCAGAGTTATATATTAAGATTTTTTCCATAAATTTTGATATAATAATGCTTTAATTTGCATAAAAAATTTATATAAAAATACTATATACAATTAAAAAAATAAAACTAATGGATAAAAAATTTAAGAGTTTTTCTAAAGAATGTAAAAAGCAAAATATCAGATTAGTTAAAAAAAACTTGAGTATTCAAACATTTTCAAACGTAAGCGTCAAAATTGATAAAAATTACTTTGTAATAAAACCAAGTGGCGTTTTACCTAATAAAATAGATATTAATCAGTGCCCTATAATAAGGATTTCTGACTGTAAAAAAGTATTTGGCAAATACAATCCATCCACTGATACTCCAACTCACCAAATTCTATACAAATCTTTTAAGCAAATAAAAAGCATCTCTCACACACATTCAAAATATGCAACAGCATGGGCTCAGACAGGAAAATCAATACCAATTTATGGCACTACCCATTCAGACTATTGGGCAGGTAAAATTCCTGTTACTGGTTATCTAAAAAAAAAACAACTTAAAGAGTATGAAAAAAATACTGGCCATTTAATTGTTAATTTAATGAAGAAACTAAAATTTGAAACTAATGAATGTCCAGGTGTTATTGTTGCAGGACATGGAACTTTTTGTTGGGGGGATAGTTTTAATAGTGCTGTTAATTATTCTGAAATGATGGAGTTTATTGCAGAGATCGCCTATTTTTCGGAGCAGATCAAAGTAAAAAATAAATTACCTTTTTATATATCAAAAAAACACTTTGAGAGAAAATTTGGAAAAAATAGATACTATGGCCAAAAATGATTTTCAAAAGTGACTTTTTAAGAAACATAAATTTTTTCTTTTACAAAAAAAAACATTTAATAATTTATTCTATCATAGGTTTTTTATCTTTAGTTTTTGAGCTTTTTTTAAGAAAACAAATAAAACTTTACATTTCTTCCAATGAATTATTTTTACACACGTCATTAATTTTTGGAATTTTATTCGCGTTTTATTTTAATATTAAACTTAATTTCAACGTACCCAAAATATATTTAAAAAAGTCTTTAATTTATTTTTGTCTTATCTCAATATGTTCATATTTGTTTCAATATTTTCTAAAAAACAAAATTGAACTTTCAAATTACAGTTTTGAAGAGGCTAGGATTTTGATTTCTGGCAGCTTTTTTTTAGTAGCTTATTTTTTTCATACAAAATTTTCTTTTAAAGATACAAGAAAAGTTGGAGTTGCAATCTATGCTAATGGATATGAAGATATAAAAAAAATCTTTACTTCGATAGGTCCATATCCAGATTTTATTCATGTAGATATCGTTGACAAAACAATGAATAAGGAAGCATTTGACCCAAATCTTTCAAAACTTGAAGTTGTTAAAGCTTATTGGCCTAATCATTCAATCGAAACTCATATAATGTCTGAAAATCCTATAAAACTAATTAATAAAAATATTCTTAATTTTTCAGATATCATTTATGTTCATAATGAAATCAAAAATAGAGATGAAGTTATAGATTTAATTAAAAATAACAATAAGACACCAGGAATTGTTTTACATTCAATTTATGATTATCCTAATGTTGAAAGTTGTTTGAAAGGTTTTGAGCAAGTTCTAATACTAAGTATAGAAAAACCAGGAGTCTCTGGTCAAAAATTTTATGAAAAATCTTATAAATTAATTGAAAGAATAAATGCTTTAAGAAATAGAAATAGATTTTCTCTATGCGTTGATGGTGGTGTTAAAAGTAATATAATAAATAGGTTTATAAGTGAAAAAGTAGTTTCAGGATCAGACGTTCTAAACAGCAATCATCCAGTAAGAAAGATTATGATGCTACAAACTGTTGCTAGATATGAAAAATGAAAATAGGCGAAAGTATAATTCAAGAATTAATTAAAGATAAGGACGTCATATCAGCTACAATTGTTGGTTCTTATTCAGAAAAAAAAAAATATTGAGAAAATAGGAGATTTAGATGTTGTAGTAATTTGCAAAAAATTAACAAAAAAAATTTTTAAAAGATTGAATAACAAAATTAAAAAAAAAAATTTTTATAAAGAAATTTTAGTAAATTCTACGTTTGGACCAGTTAAATTAGGTGCAAAGAAAACATTTCCAATTCATTTGATGATTTATGATAAAAAATTACATAAAGATCATGCAATTAAAAGCCCTTTTACTTGCTATGATTGGCAAAGATCAAAAATTTATAAAGGGATTAGCTTAAAAAAGATATTTCCTGTAAAAAATCTGCAGTTGAGTGATTTTTTTAATGCTCGGCGAAATTCTAATGAATACTTAAATGACATCAAAAAAGATAGAATATCAGTAAGAAAATATCAATTTAAAGGCAAGAAAATAACTACAAAAAAAACTTTTGTAAAAATTGATAAACGAAATAGAGGTGAATTCGTCTACCATATAATTAATTTTTTAGTAATTAATTTATTTAAATTCCATGTCAATAAAAATATCAAAACTTCGAAAAAACAATTTGATAATTTCTTCCTCAAAATTACTAACAAAGATCATAATCTTTTAAAAGAATTTAAAATTTTAGAAAGTAAAAAGTTAGAAAAAAAATTAATTTATAATCAAAATATTATTTCGTTAGCAGTAAAGTTTGTAAAAAAATATGAAAATTTTCTTCAAAAGAAAAAGAAAGAATATTTAACTCTAAATTTTGTTAGACATGCTAAAACATCAATGAATAAAAAAAATATTTTTTTAGGTGTAAAAAATAATCCACCAATAATTAAAACAAAAATTAAAAAAATCTCCAGCTCAATGCATGATCTTACGATTACAAGTGGATTAAAAAGAGCACAAATGTCAACAAAATTTTTTTATTCAAAAAAAATTATACATAATAAACTAATTAACGAAATTAATTATGGGGATGCTGATGGAATGTCATTTTCAAATTTTAAAACCAAATATCCTAAAATTATTAAATCTTGGAATAATAAAATCGATATAAAATTTCCAAAAGGTGAGAACACTAATGATGTAAGAAAAAGAGCTTTATTATTTCTTTCTATCTTAAAAAGATTTAAAGAAGGAAAAAAAATTTTAATAATTTCGCATGGTTTTTTTTTAAAAGTAATTTTTTGTATTATTCTAGGTATAGATATCAAAAAAGCTTATAAAATTAGTATCGAACACCTAAAGGTATTTCAGTTTCTTAAAAAAGGAAAATTTATAATCCCAAATCTGAATAGAAAGGATCAAGAAAATATTTATAATCAATTAAATGATTAAAATAGGCATTTTTATAATTCCAAACCAAAGATTAAAAAAAATTATTTTAAAATTTAAAAAAATAGTTCAAAAGCGATTTGGCAACCAAACATATTTAAATCATTTACCTCATTGTTCATTGTATGTTTTTGAAACTAATAAGAAAAATCTTCAAAAAATAAAAAAAATTAAATATCTTAAAAATAAAAGAAATAAATGGTTCATTACAAAAAATACGAGTATTTTTATGGATGATCCTATAACTAAAAAAAATACCTATATATTAAAAATTAATAAGAATAAATTTTTAGCCAACCTGCAAGTTCAAGTTTTAAAAGCTTTTAGTGAATATTCTCAAAAAAAAAAAAATATAAAATTCTTAAATAAAAAGATGCAACACAATTATCAATTATTCGGTTATCCATTCATTAAATTCAATTGGAGGCCACACTATACAATAGCATCTATTTCACTCAAAAAAGATCAATCTGATTTTGTTGAATTATTTAAAAACTTTAAGTTTCATTACAAACAATCTTTGAGAAATATTTTTGTTTACCAGATTAAAAAAAATAAACATAATCTTATAAGTAAAATCAAAATATGATTAATAAATATATTTGTGTAATGCCCATGGCTGGATCAGGTTCGAGATTCAAAAAATATGGATATCATACACCTAAACCTTTAATTAAAGTTAATGGAGAACCAATGTTTATTAAGGCAGCCAAATCATTTCCTAAATATTTTAAATGGTTATTTATCGCAAATAAAAATTTGAAATCCTTAGATGATTTTAAAAAATATACAAATATTTTTAAAAGAAAAAAAATTCTATTTCTCAATAAAAAAACACAAGGGCAAGCTTCTACAGTTTATAAATCGTTAAATTATATAAATAATAAAGATTTTATAATTGTACACTCATGTGATTTATTTTTTAATATTAATTTGAAATCGTTAACAAAAAAATTAAAAGGTAATGATCTATTAGTTTTTACTGCAAAAGCAACTAAATACCATTTTAAAAATCACAAACAATTTAGCTGGGTTAAAAAAAATAAAAAAGGCTATCAAGTTTCTTTAAAAAAAAATTTTAAAGATATCAAAAATAGCAAAGTATTAATTGGAACTTTTTGCTTTAGAAATAAGAAAATTATGAAAAAATTATTAGATCACACATTTCAAAATAAGATAAAGATAAAAAATGAATATTATATGGATAGTTTAATTAAAGATGCTTTTAAATTTAACTATAAATTAAACGAACTTACTGTAAATAAGTATATAAGTTTAGGGTCACATAAAGAACTTAGAAACTATATTTTAAAATGATTAGTTTAGTCATACCATGTTATAATGAGGAGGATAATTTAGAAAAATTATTAACTAAAATTTCTTTTGTTTTGAAAAAATTTTCAAAGGAAAAAATCGAAATAGTGATCGTAAACAACGGGTCTACTGACAATTCTGAGAAAATAATTAAAAAACATGAATTATTCCATCAAAACTTAATTTCATTACTTAACATAAAAAAAAATAAAGGTTACGGAGATGGAATAAATCAAGGAATTAACTTTTCAAAAGGGGATGTAATTTGTTGGTTTCATGCTGATTTACAATTTGATCCTGTGGAAGTTTTAAATATATATGTAGAATATAAAGATAAGTTTCTCAACCAAAACATTCTTTTAAAAGGCAATAGAATGAATAGAAGTTTATTTGATTCCTTTTTTACATTTGGTATGACTTTTTTGACATTTTTATTATTTGGAAAAAAAATAAATGATATTAATGCTCAACCAAAAATTTTTAAGCGAAGTATGCTAAAGTTTATAAATAATCCACCGATTGATTTTTCTTATGATATCTATTTTTTATTAGTAGCATTAAATAATAATATTAAGATTAAAGAGTTTCCGGTAAAATGGTATGATAGAAATGCAGGTGAAGCTAAAGGAGGTGGATCTTTTAAACTAAAATTTAAACTTACTTTAAGAACAATTAAATTTTTATTTAACCTAAGAAGAAAATATAATGGAAATAATAGCTCATAAAATAAATTCAATTAAAAGTTTAAAAAAACTTCCTAAAAAATATGGGTCAGAGGTTGACCTTAGAACTTTTGGATCAAAAATTATACTATCTCATGACCCGTACATAAAAGGGGATAAATTCGAGGATTACTTAGAAAATTATAATCATGGCACTCTTGTATTAAACATTAAAGAATCTGGTATTGAAAAAGAGGTAATTAGAAAAGTAAGAAATAATAATATTAATAAATTTTTTTTATTAGATGTAGAAATGCCTTTTATTTGTGTCAATCATAAAGGAGTAACCAAATATACTTCAGTAAGATTTTCTGAGTATGAGTCAATTGAAACTTTAAAAATGTTTAAAAAAAAAGTAGGTTGGGTTTGGATCGACACATTCAAAAGTCTCCCAATTAAAAAAAATAATTTGAAAACTTTAAAAGAATTCAAAAGCTGTTTAGTTTGTCCGGAAAGATGGAAGCGGCCAAAAGATATTAAAAAATATTTTTTCTTAATGAAAAAGATAAACTATTTACCTGATTGCGTAATGACAAACTTAAAATATGCAAAAAAATGGGAAAATTTAATTTACAATTTTTAAGATATCATAAGAATTAATTTTTTGAAAAAATTTATAATTATTTTGAATAAATTTATCAACTTTTTGTAGTCGTTTAGACATTTCAATACCATCCACTTTAAAATATTCAGAGTTATAAACTATATATTTTGGCTTAGAGTTTTTTAAGCTTGCTATATACTCATCCTGAAGATGCTCGGGGCTTGCTAACCAACTTGCAACAAATTTAGTGCAACTTGGTTTATTGATAAGATAAAGTAGTATTAAATCATCAGTAAAATTTTGAAAACATTTATCTTCTTCAGAAATTTTTATGTATTTTTTAATAAATTGATCTTTATTTTCATCAATGAAATGACTATTTGGAAGACTCAAAAGTCTTTGTACTTCTCTAGGATAATCTTTAATCTTTAAAAAATTAATATCTTTAAAAAAAACTAAAATACATAATACAAAAGAACAAATAATTATATTTATTTTACTTAAATTTATTGAATTAAAATATTTTTCAATTTTAAGTATCATTAAATTTAAAATGAAAAAACTATTAATTAATATTGGCAAATCATTTGACATCCTTATATGATAAGAGTCAGATCTACCAAGAGCATTTTTATACATTATAAAACTTAAAAAAAATAAGAACATAAAAAAAACCTTACCGCCATTTGACATTGTATTTTTTTTTGTAATTAGGTTATATGTTACAAATAAACCGGCAGATAGCTGAAGCAAAAGACCTCTAGTGGCGCGCATTCCATTTTTGTCATCGCCTATGGAAAAAAATGGTTGTGGGTATTCGGTCCCATGAAGATAATCCATTGAAACAATAATTGTTAAAGCATTTTTTATAAAATTATTCAATTCTTCAGAGCCAAAAATTAAAATTAATAAAATTAAAGAGAGAAGACTAAACGAGATTATTTGGGAGGAAATTTTAAACTTTTTATTAATAATAAAGTAGACTAATACTGAAGTTAAAAGCACAAATAAAAAAACGCCAGTATCAATGTGCATAATTAGCGCGACTGGTGGAATTGATCCTAAGAAAAAATTTGTAATTAAAGACTCTTTGTGAGTAGTAAATAATTTTGTTAAAAAGATTAAATATAAAATTATGTAAATATCTCTGTAAGAAAAAAGTGAAAAGTTAATAGGCACTTGATAGTCGCTAAAATAAAGTAAAATTATAGAAAATAATATAAAAAAAATTGTTTTATTTTTTACGTTTGAGAACTTTATTAATTGATAAGATAAAATCAGACAGAAAAATTTTATTAATAAATTTAAAAAGAAGAAAAATAACCTACCTGAACCGATTGTTTCTAATCCAGTTAGTTTCCAAAAAATCAACGGGTAAAAAATGTCTGAAAACCCATGAATTGTGTAAGTATCAATAAAAAAAGTACCATTTAAAATTACGTTTTTTGTTACAGAAAAAAGCTCACCATCATGAAATGTATCAATTGGACCAATAGGCAATGTTAAAGAAAAAAACTGTAAAATGATGAACATAGATAAAATTAAAGTAGGAAAAAAAATATTATAATTATTTATGTTTTGTATTTTTGGGAAGATTATTAATTCTTTAAATGATTTAGTTTTTGTCTTTTTAAATAAATAGTTACTAACTGTGAAAATTAATAGTGGTAATAGTATGAAAACCATATACCTAAGAGTGTCAGAATCTGTTGAGTGACCTTGTAATGTTATAGTACCTTGTGCTTGTGTGATATTAGAAATATTAAGATTTATGTATTTCCAAATTATTGAACAAAATGCTACTGATAAGATAACAAAACTTAAAATTAATAAATTTTTAACCTTTTTTTTATACATTAATCAACTATTACCAGATTATTAAAAACTTTAGTGTTTTTATATTAAAATAATTTTTTTTTACTTCTTTATAACTCTTGTGTATTAATATATTAACTAAAACAACAAAAATAACGACGTGCCCTCGTGGTGAAATTGGTAGACACAAAGGACTTAAAATCCTTGCCCTTTTGGGAGTGCCAGTTCGAGTCTGGCCGAG
>MDTE01044809.1_pt1 | contig 18946 bp, 8 predicted proteins | sample 811231 | NCBI WGS metagenome assembly MDTE01 (sample SAMN05326651, study PRJNA326480) | marine metagenome | isolation source: seawater | place: Indian Ocean: Red Sea | collected 2010 | reverse complement strand
GAGAACACGGGCGTCACCTTCAACCCCATAGCCGCGCCGATCCTCACCGCGTCGCCGACGAACACCCTGAGCCCGAGTTCGTTCACGCCCTGCGTGTTCGGCGCCACAATCGCTCCGCCGTAGTTTGCCGAGAGCGCGCCCGGGCTCTTGCCGCACAGCGCCAGCGCGTCCGTGGACGTGAGGTACGCGTATCCGCCCAGCTTGACGCACCTCATCGTCGCCGACACCAGGTTTTCGCTGCCGAACGAGTCCACGTCCACGATGTCGTACCGCGCTTCGTCCAGGTAGCACTTGGCGAGGAGTCGGTGCGCGTCGACGTTGGTGACGGAGGATACGCCCGTCGCCCCGCGCGCGTGCGCGCCGGCGAGGTTTTCGGAGAGGGTGTCCATCACGTTGGGGTCGGCGTCGTTGGCGTGGACGCTCGAGACCTCGCCCTGGAGCAGGTACCTGACGCATCGCACCCCACATCCGCTCATCGCGTCCAGGACCGAGACACCGCCGCTGATGCGGTCAGCATCCCTGAAGCTGGAGGACGACGCCGCGACTGCTTCGTCGCTGTGGACTGAAGCCAAGAGCATCGCCAGGTCCCTCGCCTGCGCGCTCTCCACCCTGTAGAACGCGCGCTTGCGCGTGAAGGGCACGCCTCTCTCCACCCCAAAGTCGTCCGGGTCCTCAACCTCGTCGCCCTGCGCATCGATGGCGAGGTCGCCCATGCGTCCCTTGCGGGAGACCGACCGCCGTGGTTGTCTCCTCGCCTTCACCGTCGGGACAAAGATCTTGGCGTCCCGGGAGGGCATCACCGATAATGCCGCTGCGGCCGTCATGGCTACCCTTCCTGCCCGACGCGGCGCCGTGCGTCGACCACTGCGTCACCCTCTCGGTCGGACCCTCCTTCCGACTCGTGAGTTTCTGTCGAAAACAGACAAAACGTTGTCGAGCGGCGGCGGGTGATTCCGGTTATTGGCCCGACTTGGTTCAGAGCTCGAAGCGCCGACCGAACACGAAGCGCCCGTACTCTCAACCCGCGCCGTCGAGCGAAAGACCCACTCTACCGCGGTACAAGTAGCATCGTCCGAAGATCCGACACGAGCGCAAACCCCGCCCGTCGACGCCGACAACCAACTCGAGGAAGATTGTCAACTGTTTCGGCAAACCGCCATGCCCTCGCCCAAGAAGCAGCAGCAATTTCAGCAGCAGAACTACGTCGCGACGTATTTCTCCATCGACGTCGAGTGCGTGGCTACGGGGAACGAGCACAACGCCAGGGACGTGGCGCAGATTGCGTTGGTCGACCAGTTCGAGCGATGCCTGCTGAACGTGTACGTGAAACCCCCGGAAGGAAAGAAGGTGCACTCGTACCTCACGCCCCTCACGGGCATCACCGAAGACGTTCTGAGCGCGCACGGCGTGCCCCTCGAGGATGCGATGCAGCATGTCCGCGCGGCGCTGCCGCCCCACGCGGTGCTAGTGGGACAGAACATCGCCAAGGACGTCGAGTGGCTCAGGCTGGAGGAAGGAAAGGATTTCACCAGTTTGGTGGATCTCGCCGGGCTGTATCGGGTGTGGAACCCCCAGTACAAATCGTGGAGCGTCTTCTCCCAGGATCACCTGGTGAAGACTCTGCTGGGCAGTGACGTCGGGGAGCAACACAACGCGGCGCTGGACGCGCTCAAGTCGATCCGACTCTTCAACTACTTCCACTACCTGCAGTCGGGGCAGGGCGGAGGTGAAGCCGCGCTCGACGCCGCGAAGCAGAAGCTCCTGGAGTCGCCCCCCGAGCCGAGCTTCGCGAAAAAGAATCCATCTTGGGAAGGGGTCTGCATGGGAAATAGAAAGACGTGCACTTGCGGTGCACCATTCTTCGGTTAGTGCGTCTGACGCGTGAGGCGAGGTTCCGGAGAAGGCGACCCCACGGACTCACAAAAGGGGGCGCCATCCGTCGTTGATGTACTTGATGTACTCCATAGCTAACATATCCTTATTATCGTAGTTTTTCGTAATATCAATGTATCGCTGATATCAAACGTCGGCACTACAGTATCTTGATCGCGAGCCTCGACCGGCCCGCCGCCAGCTCCTCAATCTTAATGCAAACCCTGCACGCGTCAAAAACCTTCCAAGTCTTGCCCGCCTTCGTGGTCACCGTCATTGCATCCTCGTCCAACACAGCCTTCTTACCCCCCTCCTCTTCCTCGTCATCAAACAGCACGGGCGCCTCGATGCCAAACTTGGGGACGAACACGATCAGGCCGTTGGCGCGGACTCGAATAACCCTCGCCTCCGTCTCCGCCGCCTTCTTGCGGAAGAAGATGTGCGTGTGAAGCTCCACGGACGCCCTCGCCGCCATCTGGGAGTTTCTGTGCCTCACGTTGATGTTGTCCGACACAGCCTTCAGCGCCTCGCTGTCCTGCAGCGACGCGTGCGCACGTTCGAGCCCGAGCGCCGCGTTCAAAAGCCTGTGCACCACCACGTCCGCGTATCGACGAATGGGCGACGTGAAGTGGGTGTAGAGGGGCGCGGCGAGGCCGTAGTGAACCCTGTCGTTCACGCTGTGCGCGCCGCTGACGCAGTACACAGCCTGCGACATGCACCGCGTGGCGACGATGCGCAGCAGGGTGTTGAAGTACTGATCGTCCGGGCGCACCGCCGCGTCGAGGGAGTCCGCGAGTTTCTTGCTCGTGCTCACGTCCACGTCCACCCCGGCTGCCCTGCACGCCTTCAGCAGCGGGTCAAACATCCTGGGCGCGGGGGTGGGGTGGCGCCTGAGCAGCGCGTGCGACGGGAACGCGCGCAGTATACGCTCCGCGCTCGCGACGTTCGCCAGCAACATCATCTCCTCGACCATCTGGTTAGCCTCCCTGGTCACGTACATGCCCACGTCGAGCGGTTGGTTGGTTTCCTTGTCCATCTCGAACCTCACCTCGGGGGACGCCAGCGTGAGCGCTCCGGCGTCGATCCTGCGCTTGCGAAGGGACCTCGCGCACGCGTTGATGCGTCTAAGATCGTTCGCCAGCGGTGAGTCATCGTTCGGATCGTCCATCATCGTCTGCGCCTCGGCGTAGGTCAGCGCCGCGGCGGACTTGATGACAGCCTTGGTGAACCTCGGCTCCACGCCGGGCACGGGGAGACCCGTCTTCGCGTCAAAGCGGAAAAACACCGAAAACGTGAGGCGCTCCACGCCCCCGCGGAGTGAGCATATGTCCTCGGTCAGGGGTTTTGGAAGCATGTCGAGCCTGCGCTGCACGAGGTACGTGGTGGTGCCGCGTCTCTTCGCCTCGTCGTCCATGGCGGTGTCCGGGTGAAGGAACGAGGTGACGTCCGCGATGTGAACGCCGAGCTCGAGCAAGCCGGGCATACCCTCATCGTCCAGAGGCCGGCAAGACAGGGCGTCGTCGATGTCCCTGCACCCCGGCGGATCCACGGAACACACCCTCAGGTTACGAAGGTCCTCCCTGTGCGGCTGCGCCTGCAGGTGCGTACGTTCGTCAAACGACCACGGCAGCGGCGGAACGCACGCGTGAACGGCGGGTGCGAACGGTCGATCGTCGACGTCAGCCTCGAGGAGCACCGCGGCCGTCTCGGCGTCGGCGTCGCCCAGCTTACCGAGAGACTTGACGTAGTGACCCTCGGGATACGGCGAGTCCGCGGGCCAAGAGTCGATGACGACGACGATCCGCTGGTCCACCAAAGCAGCCGCCTGACGCGTCTGGATGCGAATCTTCGGCAGCCTCCTATCCTGGGGCACGGCGAGAAGGCGAGAAGCCCTCGCCGCGGCGGTCGTGGCGTCTTGCGCAGCCTTAGACGCGGCGGCACCCGCGGCACCAGGTCCGATGTCGATGCACGCGGCGTATCCCCTCTCGCGCCAGTTGCGCTTGACGACGCCGACGACCCTGCCCGTGGGAACGACTCCGTCCTCCCGTTTGGCCTTCACCGCCGAACCGTCGTCCGCATCCTCCGCCACCGCAGGCGCCAGGCTCACGGTCTCGTTCTCCTTGTCATCCTCCTTGTCATCCTCCTTGTCATCCTCCTTGCCATCCTTGTGCTCCTCCCCGGGCTTTGCGATTTTGTTTCCGGGCCTGCGCCACTGCGACTCTGGAAGCAACTCCACGGCCACCACGTCGCCGTCCATGGCTCGGTTCATGTCGGTCCTGCCGACAATCATGATGTCCCCGCCCACCGCATCGGAGCCGACGTATCCCTCCCACGGCGAGAACCTACCCGTGCGCAACGATCCCTGGTGCAGGGTGCCACCCTTGATCCCGGCCGCCATCTGCGACGCCGAGAGGTGCTCGGCGAATATCTTGCCGCCCCCGCCTTTAACGGAGGTCTTCCCCGCGCCGTCCGTCTTGGCGCGCTTGGCGGATGGGGCGTCGTCCGCGGCCGCCGCGGCGACGTCCTCGTCGTCTATGTCGTTACCGGCCACGAGATCCATGAGCTCCGGGGCGTCGTCCGCGTGTTCCCTGGCGAACTGTCTCACGCTGAGCGCGTCGACGCCCTCCTCCTTGGCTCTCAACAGGTTTCCCCGGTCGTTGGTCAGGAGCACGATGCGCTTGCTGGGTATGGCTCGCTGGTAAAACTTGGCGGCGACGCGTATCGCCCGGTCGTTACGGTCGTTCGGGGACTCCCCGGGCTCGGCCTTGATGTACGTGTCCCTGTGGTGCTCGTTGGCGAACACGAAGAAGCGCTTCGTCGGGTCCTGGCACATCGAGCGAAGCCTGTCGTAGCTCGACTTGCTCCTGTTCCGGCACTCCTCCAGCACCACGGACAGCACCACGACGTCGGCGATGGACTTGTGCGCTAACAGATCAAGCTGATGCAGCGCCACGTTGGTGTCGATGACGATGAACTTGCTCGCCCCCGGGGAGAGCTTCCAGGTGCTTTGGTCGGGTCCCCTGTACTCCTCCGTCGCCAACTCGCACCCGACGTAGATGTCGTCCCGGAGGTAGTGCTCGCGGACCACCTTCATGACCCGCCCAGCCTTGGTCTTCTTCACGAACGACCTCTGCGCGCTCATGGTGAATGCGTCAAAGTTTTGAACAGCCCCCTTCGTCGGCCAATCGCCGCCGCGCGCCGCCGACTCTGCATTTCGCCATCCTGAGCTGCCGCTTTCGCACGCCAGAGTTCGGTCGGACATGCGGTCGGTTGACGCGCCGCCAAAAAAAAGCTCGGCCTATGTGCAAAGTCCCTGAGATCGGGGTTTGGGGGTGAAGGGGACCCGACCAGAGACGGTGAAAGAGGTCCGTCGTCCCGCCGTCTCGCCCTTTCTTGACCGCCCCTCGACGCCGACGACCCATCGGCCAGAGCGTGCGCGTGTACCGGTCCCTGCATCGGTGAACAGCTCGCGGCGGTAGCGTCTGCGACTGACAGAGAAGGTCGGCGAACCGTCGGGCCCTTCAAAACTTCACCCCTTCGTCAGAAATCCAGGGCACTCGCGACCATGGGTGACGCCGCCGCAGCCAGGGCCAACGAGCCCGTGCCCGACATGGTCAGGCAGTTCGTCGTGTACTTCTACCGCCACATCCGCGAGAAGAACGGTGCGTGCATATTTCTGCCGATGCAACCCCGCGAGGAGCGCGATCGCGCCCGCCAACGGCGCTGACCGGCGAAGCGTCTGAGACCCTGGTTTTCTCACACCCAACCCCCGCGCTGATCTCGCACACCCTTCCCCTCCACCCGACAGTGTACGAGATTCTTTCCATGTACGAGAAGTCCTTCTCCGCCATCTCCGAGCGCTACTTCAAGGCCTCCTCCTGGCCCAGCGCCGAGGCGATCGCGAGGTACGCCGACAACGATCACGTGTTTGGCCTGCTGTACAAGGAGATGTACTTCCGCCACGTGTACGGCAAGACCACGCCCACGCTCGATCAGCGCAAGGAGAGCTGGGAGAACTACTGCAACCTGTTCGGCGTGATCCTCCACGGCAACGTCAACATGCAGCTCCCCAACCTGTGGCTCTGGGAGATGATCGACGAGTTCATCTACCAGTTCCAGTCCATGTGCCAGTACCGCGGCAAGCTCTCCGTCAAGACCAAGGAGGAGCTCGCGGCGCTCAAGGACTGCGACGACGTCTGGTCCGCGCTGGGCGTGCTCAACTTCCTCCAGGCGCTCGTGGACAAGTCCGGCATCATCGCCCACCTGGACAAGGAGCGCAGGGGCGAGGAGAAGTTCTCCGACACCGAGGGTTACGACTACAACCAGTCCAACGTGCTCCGAACGCTCGGGTACTTTGCGCTCATCGGCCTCCACCGCGTGCACATCCTCCTCGGGGACTACACCACCGCGCTCAAGGTTCTCGACCCGATCGACCTCGACAAGCCCGGCATCTTCACCAAGGTTCCCGGCGCGTCCGTGTCCACCGCCTACCACGTCGGCTTTGCGTACTTCATGCTGGGCCGTTATACCGACGCCATCCGCCACTTCAACGCGTCGCTCGTGTTCATCAATAGGCACAAGGTGGCGGCGACCAGGCCGTACGCGCTGGACATTCTGCTCAAGAAGCAGGAGCAGATGTACGCGCTGGTGGCCATGGCGGTGTCCTTGGGCGGCGCCGCGTCGGGCGGCGGCGCCAACGCCAGGAGCGGCGTCGTCCGGCTGCTCGAGGAGGGCGTGGTGAGCGCCCTGCGCGAGAAGCACGGCGACGACATGGCGCGGATGGGCCAGGGCGTCGTGTCCGCGTTCGACGAGCTCTTCTCCCTCTCCTGCCCCAAGTTTGTCACCCCCGCGCCTCCCGCCGGGTCCGCCGCGGATGCCGAGGGCGCCGCCGCCAACTACAACGAGGAGGCGTACCGCTCGCAGCTCAAGCAGTTCCTCCAGCAGGTGTCGTCCTACGAGAAGCTCCCGGCGCTCCGTTCCTACCTCAAGCTGTACACCACGATCTCCGTGGGTAAGCTCGCGGGTTTGATGGAGGTGGAGGCGGGCGCGCTCAAGGCGCAGCTCGAGAACATGAAGGCCAAGAGCCGACTGGTGGAGTGGAAGGGTGGGTCCTCGGCGCTGGACGGCGAGGAAGTTAGCGTCTCGGACGTGGAGTTCACCGTCGACGGGGAGAACATCGCCGTGCACGACGTCAAGCCCGTGAAGAAGAACGGCGATTTCTTTCTTAGGCACATCGCGAAGCAGAACGAGCTCATGGAGGATCTCGGACCGGCCAAGCCCCTCGTGTACAAGGGCAAGCCCGTCGCCTCCGCTTGATGAGGAGCGCGAACACATTCCAAGCAAGAGGGTGGGGGTAAAACACGATAGCTTTACGGCTGTGCACGTCATCGAAACATTCGATCGTTTAACTCCGCGTTCGTTTAACCCCGCAGTCGCGCCTCGACCGTGCGTATTCGTACCTCGTCACCGCCCGCGGCGCCGAGGAGCTCGACCTTCAATTTTCTCCGAGATCAATCTCGAAATGTCGGCCAATCACGTGCCCGTCTCTGAGGGCGGGTTCTTTTTCTCCCCAGTCTCCACTTCCCGCTCGTCAGTCTTTGGTGAGCTTGGGAGGCCGCGGTGGCGACCTCGTGGCGCGTGCAGCGCAGCGCTTTCGGGGGTGAGAGAAACCTCGCGAGAGAAGAGGCGCGACTCGAAACGGCGAGTCGCGGGAGGACACAACGCCCCGGCGTGGGCGAGCGAGCATTTTTTTGTGCTCGGCGGTGAGGGAGGAAGTACACACAGCGAGACGATGTCGGAGGACGACAACGACACGGGCGAGGATTGCCCGCTCTGCTGCAACCCGTTCGACGCGACGGACAAACATTTTCGTCCGTGCAAATGCGGGTACCAGATCTGCGCCTGGTGCTGGCACCAGCGTGAGTGCCCGCCCCGCCCGCCCGCCTCCTCGAACCCGCGCCTGCCAGCCTGGATCCCGCTTTTTTTTTCCCCAAGGGGCCGAGCCCGAAGAGGACGCTCGCGTCCTTCCACCCGACCGTCCGACTCGAGATCTCACGGTCCGCGTCCCCGTTTTCTTCGCAGTGATGGAGCTGGCGGCGAAGGACGACAAGGTGGCGCAGTGTCCCGCGTGCAGGCAGGACTACGACGAGTCCTCCATCGTGTTCGACGCGCCGCCCCCGGAGGTGCTCGCCGCGGAGGAGCAGCGCAAGAAGAAGAAGGGCGGCGCCGGGGGTTCGGCCGGCGACAACGAGACGGGCTCCTCGTCGGGTTTCACGATCCCCGCGCCGAACGCGGCGGCGATCGCGGCGGGTAAGGCGGCGGGCGCGGACGGGGGCTCCCGCAAGCACCTGTTCAACGTGCGGGTGATCCAGAGGAACCTGGTGTACGTCGTGGGGCTCAACGTCCAGTACTGCAGGGAGGACGTGCTTCGACGCGGGGATCTGTTCGGCCGGTTCGGGCGCATCGTCAAGCTCCAGGTATCGCTGCCCAAGCCGGGAGACTTTCAGAGGCAGGGTAGCGCGTACGTCACCTACCACCGCAGGGAGGACGCGGCGAGGTGCATCAAAGGCGTTGACGGGACGACGCTCGACGGCAAGGTGCTCCGAGCGTGCTTCGGGACCACCAAGTACTGCAACGCGTTCCTCAGGTACCAGCAGTGCTCCAACCCGGACTGTTTGTACCTGCACGACATGGGCAGCGAGGACGACTCCTTCACCAAGGAGGAGATGCTCGCCAGGTACGGGAGCAAACACGCGCAATCGTTCCACGACGCGACCAAGATTGGCGCAAACAACGGCGTCAAGACGAAGATCCTGCCGGCGCCCGCGAACGGTTCGACTCAGGGACGGCTCGGAGTCACCGCGAACGGCCTTCCCGCGCCGAGGATACCCATCCCTTTCGGAGGTATCGCCCCTTCCGGTGCCGGTGCCTCCTCCTCCAGTGCCGCCGCCGCCGCCGCAAACGACGGCGGCTCGTCGTGGGCTGGGAAGATTGCGCCGGGGCAGCAGCAGCCGCTAACGGGCACGCGGTCCGGGTTTCAGCCCCCGGCGCCGCGCGGGTTCGGGTCGTCCGGCGCGGCGCCGCTCGGGTTCGGGTCGTCGTTCCCGTCCCTGAGCAGCGGCGGCGACCTCACCTCCAACGGGGGGAGCGCGGGGTCCCTCTCCTTTGGCACCGGCGCGGGCGGGAGCGACTCGGGCGGGTTCGACGCCCTGCACGGGAGCATGGGTAACCTGCTGCTCGGCGCGAGGGACGACGACGGGGGCGGATGGGCGGAGGCGAAGGATGGACACGAGGTTGACGACGAGCCTCCGCTCGCGAGGTTGTTCGGGTCGAAGCCGCTCAATAACGATGGCGGCGTCTTGCAGAGATCGTCGAGCGGGCTCTCTTTCGGAAGCGGCGACGGGGGCGCGAACGGAAACACCGCCGCCGCCGCCGCGCCCAAAAAAGAGGCTGAATCCCCAAAGAGGAGATCGAGGTCCGGGACCGGCCTGTTCGGCGCCGGGAAGGCACCGCCCCCCGCCCCGAGACTCGGCACGCCCGTCGCCGCCGCGTCCGCGCCGCGGTCTACTAGCGCCAACTGGCCGCCAAACGGACCGCAGTCTAGCGGCGCCAACGCGCCGCCCGTCGGGTCCCAATCGACGAACGCGCCGCCCGCGCACAACGCGGACACTTCGACCCGACCCGCGGCGGCCATGTTCCCGGACTCGCTGTTCAACACGTCCGGCGGTGACTTTGACCCGTGGAGCGCGATGGGCGGGGCGGGATTTACGTCCCTCGCGGGGGCCGGCGCCGAGACCAAGTCCGTCGCGACCGGCGTCGAACGGCAGAAATCGTTGGGATCCATCGGAGGGTCTCGGTCCAGGTTCGGGTTCGTCCTGGACGACGGGGAGGGTGGAGTCGACGAGGACACAAACACGCAGACACACGCACAGACGGCGCAGGCTAGCTCGACGCAAGTCGCGGGCGGCGCGCTGTTGTCCAGCGGCGGCGGCGTGCTGCCCAAGCCGCGGACGACGGCGCCGCCGCCCGGGTTCGTCGGCGCCGGGCAGGACGACGGGAGGAGGAAGTAACAGAGGGTAGGGATATCGGGACGTTCCGTGGACGTCGGCTCTACCCACCACAAGCACGCGACGAGGAAAGTGGACAGTCACAACAAGAGAGTAGAAATTTTGACTTCGCGTTTTATGAACATACCTGACAAATGTCTAAAGGCTATATGCTCTTACTCGCGAATTCGATCCAGTCCGTCAAGGAGACGTACTCGTGCTGGCTCCCCCCGGCGTCAGGGCTGCTGGTGAGCACGAATGCTTCGCCCTGTTCGCTGGTGAGGACGCGGTAGGGACGAACGCCTGGCGGCGGGGCACTTCCGAGCGGCGTGATAAAATCCGTGTGATCCTCCTCTTGCTCGACGTCGCCTTCTTGCTCCTCCTCTTGCTCCTCCTCCTCCTCCTCCTCCGAGCTAACCTCAGGCTCCGTCTGGTTTGTGAGCCAGTCGCCAACGCGCAGTGGGTCAAACTTGAGAATTCTTCGCGGATCTGTCATCGGCGCATGCGACTCAACCACGGGGGTCGCCCTAGGTCGAGTTCCCAAAGGCGTGGGCTTCTCCGGCGTCGCGAGCTGCCACAGTCCGATTAATCCTCGAACCGCGATGTCCACAGCTTTGAGTGCATCGTCGTATGACTTTTCAAACTCAGCCTTATTCTCCGGACTGAAGCCGCCCTCGCTGCTGGACGCTTCCCTCTCTTCGATGATCAGCTGATTCTCCTCTGCATCAAGAACCTTGAGCTCGTCGTGCAACGGCATCCAAGCCTCGCGTCGGAGAGCCTCCATGTCATCTTCGGTCAGCACCTCTGTTGGTTCAGAATCGTCCGAGTCACCATCAGATCCTGATTCTGAGGGCCACTCGCCGAGTGCAGCCTGCTGCCTCCTTTCCCTGGCTGCACGCACCTTCGCGTCCTTGGCAATCGAGAGCCAGCCCCGAAGCGCCGCGCATATTTTCCTGCGCCGTGCACTCCTATGAAATCGTTCGGAGACTCTGGATGAGACTCTGGCATCCGCCGTGAGCGCTCGCAACACCTTAATCGACGCCCACTTCAGGTGACGATGTCGGTGCGCCTCTGCGCGCGCCCTTCCCCATCGAACGAAGAAGGACCATTCCTCCAGCACCGCCGCGAGCAGCTTCCGACGATGCACAACTTCTGTCGCCGCAGAGGCCACTTGATAGAACTCGTTATCGTCGAAAATGTTCGTCGTCGACGGCGACGAGGACGAAGACGTCTCAAAGGTCGACGATGGCGAAGCAGACGAGGCTTGGTGCCCGCCTTCCGATTCCGTCATCTCGTCCCCTCCGTCCAAATCGCGCATCTTGGACACGTTCACGCGTGCCGAAGCTCGTCTCGCAACCACGGGCGAGTACACGGGCTCGAACCCATCGATACTTTCGGGCCGCACGCCCGCCGCGGCTTCGAGGGCGCGCCGCTCCTTCTCTCTCTCCTTCTCTCTCTCCTCCTCGCGTCGCTTTCTGCGCCGCTCGAGGTACTCGTCGATGCTGTTCTTGACCGCCCGCAGGGGGCGATCTTTCAGCGGACCGGTAAACTCGACCGTGCCCGTCCAATCGGCGGTGTCCGCCGCTGGAACCGTCGCCGCCGCCGCCGCGGGACCGGCGTCAGAGTCTGAAGAGACGTCCGACTGACGCTTCATTCGGCGCTTAGACGACGGCGTCCGCTGCTTTTGCGGTTTCCGCATCTTCCCCACCGAGCGGATCAGCCGCTCCTCGAGCTGCCGCAGCTTCTCCTGCACTCGGGCCTCAACCTCGGCGACGACGTTTGCGTCGTCCTCCCCCGCGTTTGACTTGTTTTCGCGGCCCCATCCCCGCGGCGACATGCGTTGGACCGCCGGAGCCCTCGTGGGGGTCGCGGCCTTCCGGAGGTTCCTCTCCCACGATTTTGCAATCTCGTTAGCGGGGCTCAGCACGCTAGTCCGCGGGGGTGGCGTGCTGAGCTCCTTCGTTCGAGCGCCGACTCGGCTCGGACCAGAGCTGCTCGGACTCGCGCGAGACTTGTTCGAAGGAAGGATGTACGCGAAGTCGTAACGAGACACGCGCAGGCCGTCGTCATCGTACGTGCCGCCCCATTTCGGTCTCTCGACGATCGGAGATGCATCGCCGGTCGCTCGAGCGACGGGCGCCCCCGCGTCTCTGCCGCCTCGCCTCGCCGGGCGCGAAACCGCCGGCTTGGGTGAGAAGCGTTGCAACTCGTCGTAGCGCTTCTCGTAGTCTCCCTCTTCGCGAATCGGAGCGACACCCGCGACGTCGGCTCGCCTGACGACGGATCGAGGGCCGCGTGAACCCCAGTACGCGTCCGACTGCACCGCGCGCGACGGTGACGCATTCTCGTCCCTCTCGTGCTCCACCTCGGCTGAACGTCCACCATCCACGGTCATCGACGTTGGGCTCGCGACTGTGAGTCGAAGCTCTGAAACCTCAGCTTCTAGCGCTGCCTCCATCGAGCACAGCTCCTCCCACCGATCTTCCCCCGGGGGCGGTGGATATCCCACCTCCGTCGAAACCGCCTCCATGACGCCCAGTTCCGCCGCCCCTACCTATGCGGAGGCGTTGTTGACCCGCTTCAAAAAAAACGATTTATTTCATGGGATGAACGTGCGGAGTGACAGTATGAATCACGTTGGGTTAACAGTATTTAGAGATTTTCTACCGTATGGTTTTCTATGTCAGAAGTCAAAAGATCGACCGCACACACTGATCAGAAGTCCGCGGCCTTTTCAATCTACCACAATTCCCGTTGATCGCCCCACCACTTCACCGAGCGCGGGACCACAGAGGGGAGCCAGCGGCGAAACATGTCCGTGTCGACCCAGGCGGCGTTCGAATCCGGTCATACCGACCAGATCCATGACTGTCAGTACGACTACTACGGCAGGGTGAGTCCACCTTCGAGCCCGGACCCATCATTTTATTCTGAAAATCAAACCCCACGGAGATCTGACGCGCGCCCACCTTCCCCGCCAACCGTCGCAGAGGGTCGCGACTTGCTCGTCCGACCGCACCATCAAGGTGTTCGATGTCGCCGGCGAGCAGCAGACGTTGCTCGCGAACCTGACCGGGCACGACGGGCCGGTCTGGATGTGCGCTTGGGCCCACCCCAAGTTCGGCACGCTCCTTGCCTCTTGCTCGTTCGATCACAAGGTCATAATTTGGAAGGAGTCCGAGCAGGGCGTGTTCTCGGCCATCTACACCTCCCCCGCGACCCTCCACGACGCATCCGTCAACGCCATCTCGTGGGCTCCGCACGAGTTCGGCCTGTCCCTCGCGTGCGCGTCTTCCGACGGTTGCGTCTCCGTCATCACCCACCGCGCCGACGGGACCTGGGACGCACAAAAGATTCAGGGCGCGCACTCGATCGGCTGCACCTCGGTGTCGTGGGCACCCGCGCCTCCTCCCGGCTCCTTGGTCGCCGCCGGAGGCGGCTCCGCCGCGCCGGTGAAGCGCCTGGTCACCGGCGGGTGCGATAACCTCGCAAAGATCTGGAGGTTCGACCCGAGCGCGGGCTGGAAGGAGGAGCATCAGCTCCGGGCTCACGGCGACTGGGTCAGGGACGTGTGCTGGAGCGTGAACATGGGTCTGCCGATGAACACCATCGCCAGCTGCGGGCAGGATAACAAGGTTTTCATCTGGACGCAAAACGAACCCGGCGGCGAGTGGAACAAGACGTTGCTGAACGACTTTGGCGCGGCGGTGTGGAGGCTAAGCTGGAGTGTGATGGGAAACGTCCTCGCCGTGTCGGATGCGAACAACATGGTGACGGTGTGGAAGGAGTCCGTGGACGGCCGATGGAACCAGATTTCCGCCACGGAGTAAGGTTATCGTAGAAAGAGCGTTGTACATGACATCTCCAGTGACGATTTCATCTGTTCTCAACGTGTTCCGAGCTACTTCTTCGCCGGAGGCTCGTCCTCGTCGATCGCGTTTTCCGCCGCCCTCTTGTTATCTCTCACGGGCTCGATGCTCAACCCCGCAGGAACAAAGCCCATGAAGTATGACCTCACGACGGGCTCGAGACCCTCGCCGGCGTAAGACGCCGCCGGGGCAACCTCGACGTATCGCTTTCCGTCTGCGTGAGTAACCCCGAGACCGTCATCGTCGTCCTCATCGACGCTGCCCTCCGCGTTCATGATCCACTCTCTGTGAAGCGCATCGATGAGCGCTCTCGCGGTATCCGGGGAATCCTTCCCAGTTCCCTCCTTGTTCTTGACCGGCGCGAAGTCAGCGCCCCGCTCACCTTCCAGGAACGCGACATCCTTGGCGTATTTATACACGTCAAAGATGAACGCCTCAAGCTTGATGCCGTTTGGCGCGTCTGGGGTCTCTGTACCGGCGCCGTCCTCAGTCACCCGCGGCACCTTCTTTTTCGCGACGTGATACACCAGAGAGGACTGCACGACGTCATCGGGCGCGCAGCACTTCTTCAGAAAGTCGAAGGAGTAGTAGTGCAGGACCACGTTGGCGGCGTCAAACTTGATTTTACCCGTTTCCGGATCCGTCGCCGACGCCAGCTCGGCGGGCATCTCCGAATATTCCACGACGTGAACCTCGCCGTTCCTCCGGGTGAACACGCCGACAGCCTCCTCGGGGCACGCCTTGGCGATCACCTTGGCGCCAGCCTCGACGTTTCGCAGGGCGCAAAACCCGACGTAGGTTGGGTCGCCGACTTTCACGAGGGCGTTATCGACGCAGTAGGCGTAGACGTGACGTATCCCTCTCTTCTCCATGTCGTCAATGACGCCGCTGTGGTGCAGAGCGGCGTATATGCCCCCGTTACCGTCAGGCGCGGTCGCCATCTCGTGCTTACTCTGCATGATGATTTTGCCCTCCGGGGTGAAGCACGGCAGGGAACCCTGCTGGAAGAACATCACGTCCGCCGAGTCCAGGCCGAAGAACTCGTTGTCGTGAAAGTACTTCTCCGTCGCCGCGTGGGTGTGCGGCGAGGTCATGATGTACCACGGCACGCGCACGGGCGCGCCCTGGTTCGCCTCTTCGCTGGACATCGCCATGAGCTTCGCCAGTCGCTCCGCTTGGAGTTGAAACAACGTACGACCGGACGGAAGCCCGATGTCGTACATTCCTTTCGGCGCCGACGAACCGAGACGAGTGCCTTGTCCCCCCGCGAGGAGGACGACCGCGAGCTCGCCGAGTGAGGCGACGCCGAGACCAGCCTCGCGCCACTCCGAGAGATCCTCGGCAGATGCCTTGAGCACAGACGCGTCCGCGACGACGGGTTCGATCTCCCCCTTCGCCGCAGCGCCCGTGTCGTGATCCGCGATGGATCGATCGAAAATCTTTTTCACGTGATCGAGGTCCACCGATCGGAGCTGCGCGGCGAGGGCGTCGCGCTCGCCCTCATCGCACTTATCCCAGTGCGCGAAGACGTGGCCCTGGCCAGCAGCCTCGTATCGGGCCCGAAGGGCGTCCACGGCCTCTTCTTCCTTCGATGCCATCGTGCGCGTTGCGTTGTGGGGGCGGCGGCTCTGCTCCGAGACCCTGCCCTCGTAGCGGGGGGGAGCCGGCGCGGAAATCGAGTGCCCTTGCGAAAATGCGAAAATTGGCACGAAAACCGAACTCGTCAACCACGGGTCGCTTCGACACGTGGAGGGCGCGGGAAACAAACGGACGACCGAGATATTCCTTGTCCACGCTGCCACAGATAAGAAGGCGCCGGATTCGGTCCCGGGAGACGACACGGGTTGCGGATCGACACGGCCGCGGCGGAGTCATGGCGTCGACGTGCTCGATGGCGTCGACGAGCTTCGCGTACGGGTCGCGAGGTGACGCGGCGCCGTTCAACCCGGCCGGTCCCAGAAGGACGAATTATCCCGCGGTTCTTCTTTACGACGGTTCGAGGCGGGGGAGGGTTCGGTCGTATCGCACGAGAGGGAACCGCCGAACGCGCCAAAGCACCGTCGGTAGGGCATCCGACGACCGGACTGACGCACTCGATGGCGACAGTGGAGCGCGCGGCTCGTCCGTCTCAGTGGATACCCTCGATGCCACGGGGCGCGGTGCGAACGACGAAGACGGACAGAAAAAAAACGACGAATGGTGGTCTTGGACGACACGCTGGGCCGTGGGGGACTCCGACGAGGACGAGGACGAGGAGGAGCGTGATCCCTCGAGCGACTCCATTCGGGCTGTGCGCGAGGCTGAGGAGGAGAATGGTGAGGCAGTGCCGTTCCTCGAGCGCGTCCCGCTTCCCCCGTGGCTCAAGTTCCAGGTCGACAGGGTGTGGAAGACTGGGGACGAGGCTTCCGTCGCGGTCGAGGCGAGCGCCGGGTCGACCGCAGTCGAGAGGCACAAACTCGAGTCTCTCGCGGATGTGGTGGAGACGCTCGAGTCTCCGTCGACTTCGGCAGCGGACCTCGGCGAAATCAGCGGTAGAAGAGCCGAGTTTGTCGACCAGGCTCTGCGCGGAGCGAACGAAGCCTCGGTAAAAGCGACGGAGGCTGCGTTGGACAAGCTATCTGCCGCGCTCGCGGCGGTCGAGGCGAGGGAGCGCGCGGTCGTCGCGACGGACGCCGCCGCGAAGGCTAACGATGTCCTCAAGGAAAAGGCTGCGGCTGCGGGACTCAACGAGAAGGGCGAAGTCGTCGAGCTAGAGTCTTGGGAGTTTCCCGGTCCGTCGACTCCGGTCGGGGATGAGGAGAGGCAGAGGCTAAAAGACTTGGAGGCTGCGCTCAAGGTTGCGCGGCTCAAGTCCGAGGAGGCCAGGCTGGCGAGCAATGCTTTGAGCAAAGCCGTGGACGACGTCGCGAAGGTTCGCGCCGAGTTGGAGAGCATGGGGTACCAGAGCGAGAAGGAGCGAGCCGGCCTTCAGTCCTCCCTCGGAGCCGCGGCTGAGCGAGTGAAGACCGCATCGAGGGCGTCGCAAGCCGCGCTTTTCGCCGCCGGTGCGCAGATTTTCGCGGTCGTGGACATGTCCAAGGAGGGCGTGGTGGGATGGGTGCGAGGCGTCACCGACAAGGATTCGTCGTCGAATGACTTCGACATCGCAGCCGTCACCGCACCACTCGTGGAGACAGCCGAGGCAATCGAACTCTCGTCCACCATCGCTCGAATCACGCAGTGGAGCGCGGCGAGCGCCGCGGGCATTCAAAAGATCATCGCGGGTGGATCCATTTCTCCCGACGTCGGCGTCGCGGGGTCCGACTTTGGCGATAAGCCGATGACGGCGGCAGAGGTTGGCAGGATGATCCAGCCCGCGCTGCAGACTGTGGTGGCTCAATCGCTCGTGCCCGCGGGCCCCCAAGAGATTCGATCTGCGCGGGTCGCGTGCTCGATGGCGGCGTGGATATACTACCTTCCCACCACGCACGCCGCGCTCCACCGGTACGGTTTACGCATGGTGGTGTCCTCGCTAGACCAGGTCAAGTCTCAGGCTGGAAAACCCAAAGACGCAAACAACGTCGTGGCCCGAACGAGCAGCTTCACCATGGCACAAATGGAAGAGATGAAAGAACGCGTCACCGCCGCCGCAGACGCCGCCATCCTCGAGCTGGAGCGCGCGGCCAAGCTCGAAGCCAAAGACCCCGAGCGAGAGACGGCGGCTCGAGAGGCGGCAAAGCAGGCGGCGGCGGCGGCGAAGGAGCTCGAGTCCCTCAGTATCATCATCGAGGAGAAGGAACGCGAGAAGAAGGCCGTGCGCGAGGCCTCATCGATGTTCGACCCCGAGGGTTCGTCATCTGTCGAGGAGGCCCCAAAGCCGACACCACTCAAGAAAATGGACTTTGATCCTGTGAAGACGGGAAACAACGCGGCTGTCTCGTCCTACAACGATCGCTCCCTTCCGGTGAATTACTGCGTCGCCGCTGACGACGCCACAGGTGAAATGTGGGTCGTCATCGAGGGATCCACCTCACTCAAGTCATGGCAGACCAACTTGACGTTCCAGCCAGTCGTGTTTGAGGATCCGACTTGGGACGTTCGCGTACACCGCGGTTCTTACGACGCGGCCAGGGCTATCTACGATCGCATCGAACAGGCGGTGGTTGACCACGTGAACGCGTTTGGCGCGGATCGGGCCAAAGTGCACGTCACGGGACACTCCATCGGCGGCTCACTCGCGGCGCTCATCGCGCTCATGCTCATCATGCGGGGAAAGGTTCCGAGGGATGTGATCAACGACGTCTGGACGTTTGGGTCACCGTACGTGATGTGCGGTGGCGAGGCGTTGCTCGCGCGACTAGGACTTCCAAGAAGCTTCTTGCGCAGTGTCGCGATGGGCAAGGACATCGTCCCGCGGTCGTTCTCGTGCTACTATCCGCAGTGGGCGCGCAAGGCTCTGGAATTCGCGCCCGGATCCCTGAAGGTTGACACCAACAAGCAGCCGAGCTTCCTCGAGGAGGAAATGTTTTATTCTCCGATGGGGGACATGTATCTGCTCCAGGCGCTTCACGGCTCTGCGCACCCTCTACTTCCAAGCGGACCCGGGTTGTACGTGCTAGAGGGCGACGGGATGTATGAGATGCTCGTAGAGAGAGTGATCGTCGACGAAGCCGGCGACGGAGATGAGGAACTGTGGCTCACGAAAGGTCGTAGGGGTGGATCTTGGGGCGAGTGGACGCATGACGAATCATCAGACTCAGACTCGGACTCGGAAGAGGCGATCCGAATCGTGTCCAAGGGCGACGAGTCAAACAGAGATGCGGTGACGCGCGAGGCGCAGACTGCCTGGGAGAGAGCAGTCGCAAACAGAGAGGCGAAGAAAAAAATGAAGGAATCGAGGTCTCGCAGGAAGGAAGATGGTCGCAGTCGCAGACTGAATCGTCTCGCGTGTTTGACTCAGTCGGAGGCGGCGCTCACCGCGACGCTTCTCCTCGGCTCGGTCGAGAGCGAATCGTTGGTAAGCTCTGACACGAGGGAGGTGATGCTCCAGGAGCGCGGCAGAGACGCCGCGCAGAGAGTGTTGCTGAACACGCCGCACCCGCTTACCGTGCTCTCCGACCCGAGGGCGTACGGCGCAAAGGGGTCCATCTCCAGGCATCACAACCCGTTCAACTATCTCCG
>MDTE01096653.1_pt1 | contig 18949 bp, 15 predicted proteins | sample 811231 | NCBI WGS metagenome assembly MDTE01 (sample SAMN05326651, study PRJNA326480) | marine metagenome | isolation source: seawater | place: Indian Ocean: Red Sea | collected 2010 | reverse complement strand
GAAGACCTCGCCTGACGGGGTGACGAGAATATTCGATGGCGTGACGGCTAGATGAACGATGCCTACCGGTGCCCACGGTTGGATGGACAGCGTGTGCAGATAGGCGAGGGCGCTGCATATTTCCTGCCCGATGTGCAGCGCGGCGGTGACGGGGAAGGTGCCCTCGTCCCAAACCCCCCGCATGAGCTTTCGCAAGCCCACACCTTCGACCCACTGACGCACGAGAAAGAAGCGATCACCGTCTCTTCCCAGCTCGTGGGCTGAGAGCAGGTTCGGGTGCCTGAGGGCCTGGCAGAGCCGTGCCTCGTCCGAGAGCCGAAGGGCGACGCCAATTCCGCTGTGTAGGCTGCTCTCAGTTACCTTGAGTAGGACACGCCTGGCTAGACCAAAGTGCCCCTCCATGACAGCGAGAGAAGACGAGATCCCGTGGTTCTCGGACAACCGTTGAATGATCCGGAAGTCATCCAGAGATCGAGGCTCGACCTCAATGAAGCCAGCATCAGGCATTGCCGGCTCCTCCTGTGACAGCGAGAGGGTCGCCAGTCTCGTCCGGTTCGGGGCGCTGCGAGATCCGAGGCCCGGCAGCGCAGGGATTGTTGACGAGGCCAATGCTGCTGAACGTTTGATCGTCTAGAGATTGCGGCAGCGGGACAACGCGAGGGGAAAGACGGTGTACCAGGTGATCCCACGATGGAGGCGTGGGCGTTGGCTGGCTGTCCTTGAGGAAGCCAGGTGTGCGCTCGGGGAAGGTCTCGGCAAGGAAGTCCGAAAGTGCTCTTCGACGCATCCAGCTGGCCTCAAAGCCCAGATGCGAGAGCAGCTGCTTGCGAAGCTCGTCGAGATTGTGCGGTCGACTCTCCGGACTCTTTTCCAGGCAACTGAGGACGAGCTGGCCCAGAGATGGGCTGAGGTCGTGTCGGTGCGCGCAAGGGGACTCACAGGAGTGCCCCAAGATGGCATCGACCGTGCGGTGTGGGGTGGACTGCCGGAAGGGTTGAACTCCCGTGAGACACTCGTAGAGAAGTCCACCTAGAGAGAAGAGGTCACTGCGTCCATCTAACGGGTCACCGCGGAGCTGTTCAGGCGACGAGTATGCGAGGTCCTTCAGGGGAGAGCCGAAGCCTGTCACCCGGACGGCCCCAGACACCTCAACCAGGACCCGACTGGGGCTGATGCCGCCGTGCACAGGCTCGGGATTTCGGCCGCCGTCGGCGCCGCTTGTGTGTGTGTAATGGAGAGCATCAGCAAGTTGAGCGACAATTCGAAGCGTAGCCTCTACCGGCACCTTGGCTTCACCGCGTCGCTTGAAGATGGCCTCGAGATCGGGGCCATCTACGTAATCGAACACTAGGTAAGGCGATCCTTTGTGAATTCCGCTGTCCGATAGGCCGACGATCGAGCCGTGGTGGAGTGCACAGTTGAGGTGTACTTGGCTCCGAATCAGGTCAAGGAGTTGCTCCACGGCGGCAAACTCTGCCTGAAAGACCTTCACGGCGACTCGACGTGAGAAGTTGGCAACGCCTAGTTGTTCTCCCAGGAAGACGACTCGGTCCGCATCGACCGCTACACGGCGGAGTAGTCTGTAGCGAAACGGCGGCGAAGCTTGCATTGTGATGGCCCAAGCCTCGGTCAGTTGACGGAATCGTCGCCCTCGGCCCCACTAGGCGTTTGGGGTGGATGAACGAAGACGTGCTCTCGATACCATCGGAGCTCTTCTACACTCTCCCGGATGTCATCCAGAGCGAGATGGTGCCCTTTTTTAGTTGGTGGTCGTAGGTCGCGGGGATACCAGCGGCTCACCAGCTCTTTGATGGTGCTGACGTCGATGTGTCGATAGTGCAGGTGCTCCTCGAATCGCGGCATGTAGCGTCTGAGAAAGCGCCGATCGTGGGAGATGGAATTTCCGCAGAGAGGAGACCGACCCGGTGGGACCCACTTGGAGACGAACTCAAGAGCTTTCGCTTCCGCTTGCTCAATAGTGACATCGGACTCGCGAATGCGCTTCACAAGGCCTGAGGCTGTGTGTGTTCGAGTGCACCAGTCATCCATCCTTGCCAGGGTCTCGTCGCTTTGGTGGATGGCCACGCAGGGGCCTTCCTCGAGCACCCGCAAGTGTGCATCAGTGACCAAGATAGCCACCTCGATGATGAGGTGATCATCGGGCTCAAGCCCGGTCATCTCAAGGTCGACCCAGACGAGGTTGGAGGGGTCCAGCATCAGCGTGGAAGGGTAGCAGAGCCTAGGGGTGTCATGCCCTGGCTGGACTGATGGAGTGGGCAAGGGTAGCGGGGAAGTGTTCGTCATCATCACGTGCCACCCTAGCCGTTAGACGGGTCAGGAACTGTCCTCCCCACAGTCAGCAGCTCGACCTGCAGTCCTTTCCACGGGTTCGTCCATGCAGTAAGGTCCGGCCGCTGACCGTTCTCCTAGCCTGCGCAGGATGCCTTCATGTCTTTGTTGATCATTCAGATTCCCTGCCTTAACGAAGAGGCGACGTTGCCGGCGACCCTTCGCGACTTGCCCAGCTCGATTGAGGGAATCGATAGGATTGAGATCCTCATCATTGATGACGGATCGAGCGATCGGACGATTGAGGTTGCCCGGGAGCATGGCGTACACCATCTGGTGCGTTTTCCACGCAACCGGGGATTGGCTGCAGCTTTCCGTGCCGGTATCGACGCCTGCCTGAGGTTGGGGGCCGATTACATCGTCAACACAGATGGGGACAACCAGTATTCGGGCGCGTCGATTGCCGCGCTGGTGGAGCCGGTTGTGAGCGGGGGAGCGGATGTCGCCATTGGCGATCGTAAGACCTCGGACATCGCCCACTTCTCGTGGACGAAGAAGCGTCTCCAGACCTTGGGTAGTTGGGTCGTGCGGCAGTTCTCGGGCACGCTCGTACCTGATGCGACCTCGGGTTTCCGCTGCTGGAGTAGGCATGCGGCGATGCGGCTGAACCTGGTCAACCGCTACACCTATACCCTTGAGTCAATCATTCAAGCGGGTCACGCCGGCATGCAGATTGAGTCGGTCCCAATCGGCACCAATGAGAAGCTCCGGGAGAGTCGTCTCATCAAGAGCATCCGTACCTATGTTTCTCGATCTGCCGTGACGATTCTAAGGTCCTACCTGCTCTACAGACCCTTCCGCACCTTCTTCACTCTGGGCAGTGTGTCCTTTGCGAGTGGCCTCGCCATAGGGGTGCGTTTCTTGTGGCTCTATGCGCAGGGTGAGGGCAGCGGTCACGTGCAGTCCGTCGTGCTGTCGGGGGTCTTGCTGATCGTTGGGGTGCAGCTGGGCATGATTGCCCTGTTGGCGGACCTCGTCGCGGCGAATCGCAAGCTCACTGAGGAAGGGCTGGTGCGCCTCCGTCGTATTGAGGCGGGTAGCTCTCAACTAGAGTCGGACCGACCCAGCACGGTCCTCAACGCCCCACCCGTGGGTTAACGGCTACTCCTCGTCGTCCTCTTCATCAGACTCGTCGGTCTCGTCAGTGGGTTCGCTCTCCTGCTGTTGTTCGTCGTCCTCTTCGTCCTCTTCAGCCTCGGACTCTTCAGCCTCGGACTCTTCAGTCTCGGACTCTTCAGGCCCTGAGGCATCCTCCTGCGCTTCTTCGTCCTCGTCAGCCGACTCCTCGTCCTCGGCGCTCTCCACGACTTCTAGCGCGGGGTCGGACTGCAGGGTTTTCTGGCGCTGGTTCCGTTTCTTGATCAGGTCTTCGCGCTTCTGCCTTCGTTCCTCTCTCCTTTGTGCACGCTCCTCACGTAGGCGAGCCCGCTCTTCTTCCAGTTCCTCACGACGCTCATCACTGATCTGTTCTGGTTCGATTCCGTCTTCGTCGGGTTCCACCGGTCTCGTTGTCCTGCTCCCCTTGCCCTTGTCTTTGCCACCGCCCTTCTTGTCAGAGACGGTTCTTGAGCCCTTGGACTGAGCCCTTCGAGCGGCTGCGCGGCTCTCCCGCAACCGCGGTTTTCCAGCCGTACCGTTCAGTTGATAGTGGTACCAGCCATCCCCGTCTTTATGTTTTGGCTTGGAGCCGAAGGCCACCTTGAGGAGCCCGTCGAGATCGTCTCGTACCTTGAAGCGAAGGCGAAGGGCTAAGCGGCTTCGCATGGGCTCTGTGTGGAGGTGGACGTACCCCTCCACCGCGGCCTTCAGTGTATCGCCCTCGAGAGCCGTGTCTCGCACCTCGGCTCGGCCCCTACTGATCTTCACGTGGACCTCAGATCGATCGAAGGCTGCCTCGGGTAGCCCAAAGCCCATCACCTTGAGGCCGGATAGGATCAGACCATCGATGACGAGGTCGATGTTCCCGCTGGACTTCTTGGCGTCCTCCCAGTGCCAGGTCACCTTCGACTTGTTTCGAAGAGTTCCACTGCTGGGAGTGGCCTGGAAGGACCCCATGTCGAGTTGGTACTGAGCCAACTGGAGTCCACTCGCGTTCACAGCTAAGCGTGCAGCGTCCTCATCGGAGGACAAGCTCGCCTTCATGTCACCCCCATACAGCCGGGCTTCGAGCTCTAACTTTTCTGTGGCCGTCAGGACAGTTCGAGCAAGCTTCCCTGAAGTGGAGTTGATCGCGGCCCTGCCCGCTAGCGCGCCACCCAGCAGGCCGGTCTCGGGCAGACTAAATCGCAGTTGGTCTACGGCTAGCCACTCCCCGGCACTCCCATCCTTACTGAGGGGACCGATACCGAGCCCCTTCGCCTTGAATCCGAAGGGACTGATGCGAAGGGTGTCGAGGTTGAGAGCGAGGCCCATGTCAGCGGCACTGACGACCATGCGGTCAGCTAGGCGTCCCCATGGAAAGAGCAGCCAGCACAGCAGCAAGAACAGTGTGATGAACCAGAGGCCATAGGAGCCGAAGCGGAGCAGGCGAAGGACGATGGGGTTCATGAGCCCCCCAGTGGTCTCAGCACACCCAGCTCCATGCGCAGGTCAAGAAGTTCGCGGTTCTTGCGATCTGTCTTCACTCTGACCTCGTTCATTCGGATGACCTGCGCTGTGGATTGGAGTCGATATAGGAAGTCGACGGCCTGTCGTAGGTTGATGTCGTCGACAACGATGTCGATGGTTTGGGCTCGGTAGTAGTCCGTCTCCTCGACGCTGCGCTCTGTCATCGACCGGATGTTGCCCGAGATGCCCATCTCATTCCCGACGGATTCAAGCCAAGTGAGCGGGGTGAAGTCACGGCCCGCTTCGAGGCTGGTATCGAGCGCTTCGGCAGATGCTGCCAGCACCCGGTATTGCTGCATCAGCTTCTCGACACTTTCGTGGGCCTGCTCGGTAGAGGCCAGGTTTCGCTTCACCTGGGTCTCGTTCTTGTTCATGGCCTCCACGGCGAAGTAGCCGATGACGGCCAAGATAGCCACGATCATGATGGCCAGAGACGCACGTTCTCTCGGTGTGATGGCCGTCCAGGTGGTTCGGATCTTGTCGGAGAGGGTATCGATGCTGTCTTGCAGACTCATCCTTCTTCTCCTTCCTCGCCATTGCGTGGAATAGTCACGACGAAGCGCATCTTGCCATCGCGAGCCTTGTTCACATCGCTCTTCTGTGCGCCCTTGAAGTGGACGTGCGCCGCAATAGCCGCCTCGATGGAGTCGACGCTTCCAAAGGAGTCGGTGGTGCCGCGAATCCGGATCATCTCGCCGTTTACGAGATACTCATCGACGTCGATCAGTACATCTTTGGGGACGACGTTAGACAGCTCTTTGAGTGCTACCAGAGGGGTTATGGCTGGTCCCTCCAGGTGATCGATGCGCTTTTGCACTTCATTGACCTGCTCATTCATGACCGCGATGGCGGACTCGGGACTAACGAGTACCGACGCGGGGACCTGGGGAAAGGCCTGCTGCACCGTGTCGATGAGTTGAGTCTTCACGCTGGCAATTTCGGTACGCAGGCTGTGGACCTCTTGCAGGTGAAGCCCCACACCTGTCAGAGCGATGAGGATTGCTGCCGCAATGCCTGCGATGGTGAGCCGTCCGTACAGTCGACTGTCCGCTTTGTAGGCGAACTCCCCCTGGCGAAGCTCAAGTTCTTGCCCTCCTTTGCGCCCAAAGCCTCGTAGGGCGAGTGCGTAACAGACGGCGTGCCCTGGTTCGGGGTGCGGGGCGCTCTCTGGATTGATGGGGCTTGCCGGAAGAACCAGGTGGTGCGTCTCGACACCGAGGTCTTCTGCGAGTGCCTGGGAGAGCCCGGGTTGGCGGGCGCGACTTCCCGTAATCAAGACCTTTTCAATCGTCGGGCAGCCGCCCCGCTGAGCGGCCAGTAGGCTCGCGCGAATGTCCGTGATCCAGGACACGACAGAGGGATCGACCTCGGCAGTCGTCTCTTCGAGCAGCCCTGGACGTTGCTCAGGGAGTGGGCTCAACGCGCGGTGAACGGCTCGGAACCACTGGCACTCACCGCCTTGGGTGACACAGACCAGCGTGCGCTGCGCGTCGACGTCTAAGAGGGCCACAGCTTGATCCGATGGCGGCGCCAGGCGCGCTAGAGCCTCAGCATCGACCACGATGTGCCGAGGATCGATCTCCACAGCGTGTAGCGCGTCCACAAGCTGCTCAAGACGCTCCCAGGGCACCATCGCAGTCAACACCCGAGCTCCTTGTTCGGAGGTACTGGCGATTCGATAGTCCAGTGCCACTTCCTCCAGATCCCAGGGCACGTAGTTCTCTATCTCGAAGCGAATGGTTTGTTCGATTCGCTTGGGATCCGAAAAGGGCATGTCCACGACCCAGCTCGACACCGATACTGCTGACACAGAGGTGACGATGGTGGCCTGGGGCCGGTCGATGGTGTCCAGTACTTTGCGAGCGGCCGCACTAACCGTTGTGATGGTGGCCTGGCCTGTGTCTTCGTCTCTCTCGGGCTCGAGGCTCAGGAAGTCCACGATTTCGTAGCCCCGGAGTGATCCTTTGAGCAAAGTTGCGCGAACGGATGTGTCGCTGAGATCCAATCCAATGACATAGCTGGGCATCTATTCGTTCCTCCACGACAGGCCTCGATAGTGTCCACTGCTGACCCGTAGGATTGTCTCGAGTCTACGGGTGGACTCGTTGACGTAGCCGGTAGACGTGAGGCGGAACACTCGGCTGTCTGTGGTGAGCAGGGGCTTGATTCGTGACTCGTTCTGGTTGAAGACAATGCCCTTACTCTTGGCTCGGGCCAGGAAGTCGTTGGCCTTGGTGTAGGGCAAGAAGATACGCTCGATCATCAACTCGGGAATCTTCTCTGCGAGCAGCTGGTCTGTCACGATGAGTGGATCCGTGAAGCCACGTAGAATGGCCTGGATCATCTGCGGACTAGCGGTGTTGACGTTGACCCTGAAGTTCTTGGTGTGGATGGACCAGGCTGGGGAGAAGAGTGCCCAGACTTCGTCGGTGACGCCGTGAACCAGTCGCACCTCTGCAAGCGTGTCTAGGCGGCTGTTCTTGCTGCGATATCTGGGGATGTAGTCGTCGTAGAGTGCGTCCTCATCGCCCCCCCAGAGCCCCCCTCGTTGCGAGTCGACATCAATCCAGTCGCGGATGTTTCCGATCAACTCCCAGCGGTCCATCTTGAGTCGCTCTTCGAACAGAGGATCGAACTCTTCTCCTGCCATCTGGCCGTAGAGCATGAGCGCCGTGGGGTGTTGCTGGAGGGTCAAGCCGGCCCAAGCTGCACTGGCGAAGCCATTGAGGTCGATGCGACTGGTTTCGTCGGAGCACTCCACTTTGAAGTCGCCCTCAAAGTCCAGAAGGCTCCTTCGAACGGTGGGACGGTCTCGGTCCCCGTTCTTATCGGTTGAGCCTCGTACAGGAACGGCTCCCTCTTTCGCTTCCCCGCCGCCGGGTAGCCCCATCAAGTTGAGCAGCCCATCCTCTTCTTGCTCACTCATCATTCCGTTGCCGATGGACGTCAGGTAGCGGAGCATGGCTGTGTCGAGGAAGGGGATGCTCTTACACACCATGGAAGCGCCGTCGATGTTGAGTCCCAGGGAGCTCAACATGCCGCTGACCATGGGCGCCTTGCTCACCTGGCGGCCTAGCACCAGCAGCATGCCGTAGATGCGAACCCCGGACTGGGCCAGGCGCGTGGCCTTTACCTCGTCCCGGTAGTGGGTGCTGGTGATGATTCCGACGCGCGAGCTGTAGTTGAAGTCGGTCACAAAGGCCGAGATTAGAACCACCATGATCAGGCCCATCAGCAGGGCCATGCCCCGCTGGGGCCTAGACCAAGACGCTCGTAAGCGTGCTCGTGACCGGTGGGGACCCATGACTCTAGTGGGTTCCTGTCAGGTTGAAGAAGGATGCGGTGCGGCCCTGATCGTCTTCGAGTTCGAGACGGATCTCGATCACTTTGGGGGTCTTATTGCTCTGTTCCGACGACTCGGAGTCCCACTCATCGATCCAGTCGGCTTTGCGATCTCGGCGGTAGCGGACATTGAACTCGCGGACGTTGTGACATAGAGCGTGAATGACCCCCCCATTCTCTGGATCGTCATCTACGATCCGCGCCTCTCGATGTACCAGAGTGCGGAAGTTGCCCCCGGTCCAGTCGGCTTCCGAGTAGTAGCCCACCTCCGCATAGTCCGACTCTTTTCGATTGGCGTACCTCTTCTCGTGAGAGCGCGAGACGAAGTAGAGCTCATCCACCGGATCACGGTCGGTGCCCTTGAATACGGTCTTGAAGTGCTCGGTCTGATTCTGGGAAATAAAGGCGTTGTTGATTTCCTTGATGATGAGGGCCATAGCGTTGCGCCCCATCTTGTTGAGCTCGGCCCGAGCGGTAGCTTCTTCGCTGATGCGTGTCGCTCCCTGGATCACTGTGAACCCCGTCACGGTGATCACGGCGAGTAAGCCAATGCTGATGGTGAGCTCCATGAGACTCATGCCCCACTGGCCACGGTGGCTATTCCCCATGCTGTGTCTTGAGTGCCGGGTCATTCCTGCGCATCTTCCTGTGCTTCGAGGAGGAGCTGCTCCTCTTCGCTCATGACCCGGCCAGTGGGGTTGACCAGGTGACTGGTTAACTCCACACAGTCTTCGACATCGATGCCGTCCTGATTCTTGCCGTCCGGGTAGCAGACACGGACGCGTATTTCTCGGAGGTAGTTGCCCAGCATGTCGCTGAACATGGACATGTCGAGCCCCAGGCTGTCCAGGGCGGCAAGCTCGTTGGCTGGCGCCGCACCGCCGGTGTCTACACCTGCTGCATCACCCAGCGCGCTGGCCCCCTCTCCCATGAGGCCCATGACCTGGTTCATGTCGGGGAGCCTCACCTGGACCTTCTCGGCTTCCCACTCCCACCGAAAGTCCTCGAACGACTCGCCGTAGCGTTGGTCGCGGAAGTCGCCTCGCTCGCGGACCTCTAGTTCGCCGAAGCCATCCTCCAGCATGCGCATCATGGCCAGCTTCATGACGGTGTCTGCGAGCATCGTGGCCGTGGTGATTTGGGTTGAGCGCTCCTGAGCACGGACTGCCCAGCTCTGGGCCTCCGTCAGAATGACGAGAGACGTCGAGACCAGCCCCAGTGCCATTAGACACTCCAGCAGGGTGAAGCCACGGGTGGGTATGCGCTGGAGCATGGGGCCTAGTCGCGCTCTCTCGCCCTGAGATCGGGCACGTCAGCTTCATCACGGACCACACGAACACGCCCAATCAGCGGGTCCACCACCAGGGATGTGATGGACTGGCCTTCGTCGTCGCTCAGGTAGACCACGGTGTCCTCCATGTATCCGCCCGGGAAAATGTGGGTGTAGGCCATTCGCCACTTCTGGTCTTCGGGCTCCTCTCGAAGCATGGCTTCGACCTCGAACTCATCCATGGGCCGAACCACGTCCTCTGCCTCTGGGGTCCACACGCCAAAGAACCGCGTGCCGCTCGGCAACTCTCGCTTGCGGAACATTCCCCGGCTGTCGTTCATGGGGCTGAATTGATTGACCTCGTAGCGTCCAGCAGCACCTCCCCCGAAGATGTTGCCCCCGCCCATGAGGCCCCCCATGATTCCACTCAGTGCGGATGGGTCGGCGTCGTCGCCCAAGAGAGAAGAGGTCAGATCCTGAAGCGTGGGTTGAGCAGAGCGTCTGTTGTCCATTTGCTCTTTGAGCTGGGCATCGGACAGCGCCTTCTGTTCTTGAAACTCCAGGAAGGCCTCCTTTTCGTCGCGGTTGGCGAAGATCCGGACATCCGAATCAGCACCTTCGACCCACCAGCTGCGATGGTCTAGGTCATAGGCCACCCGCATGGACACATTCTGGACGGCAGCCTCCTCGTAGACGTAGCGGAGTGTCGCGGCCAACTCTCGGCTGGCCGTTCGGAGGTCGACCTCGAAGACTGCTCGGAGTGACGGTACCGCGGCCAGCATGAGCGCACCGACCAGAGTCAGAACAACCACGATTTCGATCAACGTCAGCCCCTGCTGATGTCGAGCGAATCGGAGTGCTCGTGTGGGTTGGGTGCGGTGCTTCATGATGGGTCTTTGGCTGTCTTTCTGTGCGTTCCCTACATGCCCTGCCAGTTGTTGATGTCCTGATCTGGGCCTTCGCCTCCCGATGCCCCGTCAGCACCCCTGCTGATGATCTTGTAGGGCTTCCCGTCCGGTCCGGGAGTGCTGTACTCGAGTGGGTTACCCCAGGGATCAGTCAGCAGGTTGGCGTCGTCCAGGAAGGCGCCAGGAGTCCGTCCGTTTTTCTTTGGCGGTGGACTGACCAGTGCGTTGAGGCCCAAGGATGCCGAGGGATAGCTGCCGTATTCCTGTTTGTAAGCGTCCAGCCTTCCCTGGATCGTCTTCATCTGGGTCACCGTAATCTTGACCTTTTGCTCTTCAGCCATGCCGAAGAAGTTGACGGCCAGGACCGTCATCATCAATCCCAGCAGGGTGAGCACCACCATGATCTCGATGAGGGTCATGCCCCGCTGATAGAGGTTTCCCCGCCGTCGTCGACGGAGCGTGCTTTGGAGGGAGTTCAACTGGAATCGCATGGCATGGTCTCCTTGGGGTTTCAGCCACCTGCGAGGGTGTTCATTTGAAGCATGGGGAGCAGGACCGCGAGCGCGATGACGAACACGATTCCGCCCATGACGAGGATCATCAAAGGTTCGAGGAGGGCGGTGAGGGTTGCCAGTCGACGGTTCACCTGGGCCTCGTAGGTAGTGGCCACCCGATTGAGCATGGGAGACAGCTCGCCTGTCTTCTCGCCTACCGAGATCATGTGAACGACCATGGGTGGGAAGCGTCCCGACTTCCGCAGTGGTCGGTTCATGGGCTGACCTTCGCGCACAGCCTCCTGTGCTGTGGCGATGATGTCTTGAAGCACTACGTTGGTGACCACATTGCGAACAATGCCCATGGCAGTCAGCAAGGGGACTCCCGACATCATGAGGGTCGAGAGCGTGCTAGCGAAGCGAGCCACAGAGACCATCAAGAACATGCGCCCGAGGCTGGGGATCCTCAAGATCAGATCATCGGCCTTCTGACGTCCTGCCTCCGTGCCGTACCAGTAGCGCAGCCCGATGGCGCCTCCGACGGTCAGTACGGCAAGGAGCCACCAGTAGTTCTGGAGAATGTCCGATGCGGCGATTACCAGCTTGGTGATCAGGGGAAGATCGGCTCCCATGTCCTGGAAGAGCTTTGTGATCTTGGGGACGACATAGGCCATCATGAAGCCGATGACGCCAAGGGCCACGAGCAGCATGATGGCCGGATAGGTGAGGGCGGAAGCCACCTTGCCTCGCAGCTCTACGGATCCCTCCGTGTAATCTGCTAGACGTTCCAGGACGTGTTCCAGCGCGCCAGCCCGCTCTCCAGCTCGGACCATGTTGACGTAGAGGGTCGAGAAGACCTTGGGGTAGTCCTCGAGCGCGTCGGCGAGGGCCGTTCCCTCGTTCACCTTCTGACGAATTTCGCGCAGGATCAGCCGGAACTGTTCCTTCTCGACCTGCTCCGACAGCGCCTCCATGGACTCGACGATGGGAATGCCTGCTCCCAACAGTGCCGATAACTGGCGGGTAGCGATGGCGACATCGGTGATTCCGATGGGGTTGAGATACTTGGAGAGGTCCACCTCGACGGACAGCCCTTGTCCCTTGGGGCGGTCTCCGTTGCGCGCTGGCGACCCTTCGATGGCCCCGCCCTTGCCCTCGATGATCGAGGTCGTAAAGACGCCCTGCTTGCGTAGCTTGACCCGAGCTGCTCTAGCCGTGTCGGCATCGACCATCCCCGAAGCGGCCTTGCCCGCATCGTCTAGCCCTTTGTACTCGTAGACAGGCAACGGATCTGCCCCTCAGCTCAGGCCTCGGAAACGCCGTCGAGAGAGGGCGCTTCGTCCTGGGTGATTCGGAAGATCTCTTCCAAGCTTGTCAGTCCAGCGAGGACTTTCTGTCCGCCACTCATGCGGAGGGTCGTCATGCCCTCCTCGACGGCGGCATCTCGGATCTCGGTCGACGACAGGTTTTGAACGATCAGGGGCCGAATGCCATCACTGAGGGTGAGGAGCTCAAAGATGCCCGTTCGCCCCCTGTATCCCGTCTGCAGACACTCGGGACAGCCACCGTTTCGTGGGCGGTAGATGGTGCTGGAGACGGTGGCCGGGTCGATCGCCACTTCCAACAGTTCTTCGTTGGTCGGCGTGTATGCCTCACGACAACTGGGGCATAGCCGCCGGACGAGTCGTTGTGCCAGCACGCCGATGAGCGATGAGGCTACTAGGAAGGGCTCGACCCCCATGTCCACTAGCCGGTTCACCACTGTGGCGGCATCGTTGGTGTGAATGGTCGACAGGACGAGGTGGCCAGTCAGGGATGCCTGGATTGCAATCTCAGCGGTCTCGAGATCCCGGATCTCGCCTACCAGAATCACGTCGGGGTCTTGTCGCAGATACGCTCGAAGGCCTGAGGCAAAGGTAAGGTTGATCTTGGGGTTCACCGCCATCTGGCCGATGCCCTTGATCTGATACTCGATGGGATCTTCCACCGTCAGAATGTTGATGTCAGGACGATTGATCTCAGAGATGCCGGCATAGAGAGTGGATGTCTTACCCGAGCCGGTAGGGCCGGTCACAAGCAGGATCCCATGTGGCTGGTGGATCAGACCTCGGTAGCCATTGAGAATGGCTCCACCCATCCCGATCTGATCCAGGTTCAGCAGGCCCGCCGAACGATCCTGGAGCCGAAGCACGACACGCTCTCCGTGTGCGACCGGGACGGTGGACACCCGAATGTCGACGTCCCGTCCCGCGACCTTGATGCGAATCCGACCATCCTGAGGGAGGCGTTTTTCCGCGATGTCGAGCTGTGCCATTACCTTCACGCGGCTGCTGATCGCGGCCTGGAGCCTCTTGGGTACCTCGACCTTGCTGTACAAGATTCCGTCAATTCGGAACCGGACCGCGAGGTTGCGCTCGAAGGGCTCGAAGTGAATGTCGGAGACCCGCTCTTTGAGGGCTTCGGTGAGCAGTGAGTTGACGAAGCGGATGATTGGCGCTTCGTCATCGCTATCGACGATGTCTTCGATTTCGTCGATGGCAGCGTATTGACCGGTTCGGTCATCCTCCATCTCCTCGATGACCTGCCCGGCACTGCGGGCTAGGCGGTCGTAGATCGAGTTGATGGCATCGAGAATCTGCGATGGCGATGCAATGAAGACTGAGATGGGGCGGTCGAGGACGACGCGTAGGTCGTCCACGGGTGAGGTGGTGAGGGGGTCGGCGACCGCCACCGCGACAGCCCCACTGTCTTCTTCCCAGAGAGGCATGACCCGATGACTCTTTGCGAAGGAGATAGGTAGGTCTGCGTAGAGATCGAGGTCGACGGAGTCCACGGGAAGTGTCGCGAGCGAGGGGAGAGCCGTCTGGGAACAGAGGGCCTCGACGACCTGGGCCTCTGTGACCAGTCCGAGCATGATGAGAGCTTCGTCAATCCGATCGAGATCGTGACGCTCGGCGTAGTCGGAAGCCGTCTCGATGGATTCGGTCGCGACCGCGCCAGAGTCCACGAGGATGTCGACCAGTGTCTGAGCCTGGATCCCCATGGTGATCTACTCCTTCTCCTCGGCTTCAGAGGTCCCCTCGTCTGTGCTCTTGCCTTTTTCAGTCTCAGCCTCCTGCTCCCCGTTCGACTTGTCTTCGGTCTCTGCACCGACCTCATCGTCCAGCGACACCTCTCCTTCGGGAGTCACAAGGACCTCTCCCTGGTCGGTGTCGAGTTCCTCCAGAGCCTCCCGGAGCTCCGCTTGTTCGGCTCCATCACCCAGGTCGCCGAGGCCGAGGCTGTGCTCCCGCTGCCTGGGCTCTCTGTCTCGGTATACCGATGGAGAGTCCGGGATGTTCATGGAGTAGCGGATCAACTCGTTGAGCTCCGCCAATTGCTCCTCTTTGGTCTTGCCATAGAAGCGCCGAATGAACTCTTGACGCTGCAGCATCTTGATCCTGTAGACCTCCTGCAGATCTTCGGGGCTATCGATGACGTGGGGTGTGAGGAAGATCAGCAGGTTTGTCTTACGTTTGGTCTTGGCCTTGTTGCGGAAGAAGAAACCCAGCAGCGGGATGTCACCCAGGATGGGCACCTTGCTCTCGCTCTCCGTCTCGACCTCTTGCATCAGTCCGCCAATGACAATGGTCTGGTTAGAGCGGACATTGATGTGTGTGTCGGCAGAGCGTTTTGTGGTGGTGGGGCCGCCACTGGACAGCGTGTCGCTCGTGGAGCCCTCCTTCACCTCGGAGATCTCCTGGTAGATCTCCATGGTTACGTAGTCGCTCTCATTGATCTGAGGAGTGAGCCTCAAGATGATCCCGACGTCCTCTCGGCTGAAGCTGATGGATGGGAAGCCGCCAAAGCCAGCGGCGGCACCAGCGGCACCAGCGAGTGCCCCTAGAGAGCCCCCGGTGGGGAAGGGAACCGTTTCACCAATCTCGATGGTGGCCTCTTCGTTGTCGAGAGTCAGGATGTTGGGGGATGACAGGACATTGGTGGAGCTGTCCTCCTGAAGCGCTCTGAGCACGAGCCCAAAGGCCGGGATCTCCAGGCCGCCATCGATGCCCGGCAGCGGCACGTTGATGGCCTGACCGAACACGCCCAGGGCCAAGCCTCCGAGAAGCGAGCCGTCCAGCAGCGCTGACCCGAGGTTCACAGACTGAGCACCTCGGGCGCCCAGAACGTTGATGCCCGTTTCACCTTCGCCCGGCTTTCCGCCGTGCCAGGAGGCTCCAGCATCCCGTCGCACCGAGTCCGAGATCTCCATGATCACCGTCTCGACGAAGACCTGTTTTCTCGGAATGTCGAGGAGGTCAATGACCTTGCGCATCCTGCGAAAGTCTTCCCGGGCTGCGGTCACCACGAGCGCGTTGGTGGGTGCATCGTGGGAGACTCGGACCTCTCCCTGAAAGTTTCCGCTGAGGGCACCGCCCTTGGCCTTTGCGCCTTTCTTGTCCTTCTTGCCCTTCGCCCGCGTTTTCTTCTGCGCACGCTGGTTGCTCTGCTGAGCCAGGTTGTTCAAGGTCTGAGACAACTCTTCGGCCTTGGCATGTTCCAGGTAGATAACGTGGATGTCGGACTGAGCAAATGGGTCGGTCTCGTAGTCGAGTCGCTCTACCAGCTTGCGGATCTCGTCCAGGGAACTCTCCGTCGCAAGGACGATGATGGAGTTTGTCCTGTCGTCGGAGAGCATCTTGCCGATGAACGCGGTCTCTTTACCGACGGATGCGCTCGATGCGGCTGTCGCCTTGCCCTTCTTCTTGGTCTTGCGGCCCGCCTTGGTCTTCGTTGCACTGGTCTTGCTCTTGACGCTGTCTCCGTAGATTTCTCGAATAATTTCAACGATCTTTGCGGCTTCGGCGAACTCCACTGGGATAATGTCGAGCTTCTGCTTCGGTGCCGAGATGTCCAACTCCTGGATCAGGTCCAGAATGCGGCGAATGTTGTTGGCTGAGTCGGTCAGGATCAGCGTGTTGCTCGGTGCATAAGCGAGAATCTGACCATTCTTGGATACCCACTTCTGGATCACCTTTGAGATCTCATCGACTGAAATATTCTGGACCTGAATCAGTCGGGTGATGAGGTTGGCGTTCTTTGGGGTGTAGCCCCCCTTGTAGAGCTCCAGAGGTTCGGACCTCGCATCTGCTGCAGACAGAATGCGTGTCAGCATGGGCTTTCCTCGATTGGCGCCTTTGCTGAATCGGGCCTCGACGACAGTCGTGAAGCCCGCCGCGTCGAGCGCCGCCAGGAAGGCTTCGTAGGCTTCGTCGATGCTCACGGGGTTGGGGGCGATGATCGTGATCTTCCCCTTGATCTTCGGATCAATGAGGAAGTTTCGCCCGGTCTTTTCGGCGAAGTCCTTGATGACGTCCTTGATGTCAGTGCCGTCGTAGTCGATGTGGATGCGGACGTTCTTGTCGAACGAAGGCAGTACCTTACGGGGCTCGTCGCCCTTCTTTTTCCCGCTGCTGCTCTTCTTCTTGGAGGCCTTGTCACTGGTATCGGACGAGTCCGAGTCTCTCGATGTCGACTCAGCCTCTGAATCCTCCTCGTCCTCCGGCTCCTCGTCTTTCGTGCTGTCCTTGGTCTTGTCTAGGACTCGGGGGCTGGCCTGGAGGCTCTTTGCTGCCTTGAGTCGAGAACGCGCCTTGCGCATCGACTTCTTCTTGGCAGCGTCCTTGTCGGACTGCGTGGCGGCATCGCTGTCTTCCGCTGAGGCCAATGTGGCCGGGAGCGTGAATGCGAGCAGCATCCCGAGAATGAGTAGGGATCGCGGCATCATTGGACGTCGTACTCCAGTGTCATCGGTTCGCCGTTGCGGAGAAGCTCCAGCGAGAAGTGCTTGTCGGCCTGGAGCTTTGAATAGATCTCCAAGGCTTTCTCTGTGTTCGAGAGGTCGAGACCATTGACCGAGGTCAGGACATCGTTGTTCTTCAGCCCCATCTTGCGGAGGGCACTGTTGCGTCGGATCGAAAAGACCTTGAACCCGTTCGTTGCACCGTCCGCGAAGTTGGGGACGACGCGGGCCTCACGCGACAGCTTGTCGAGGTTTCCGAGGGCCCAGTCCACCTCTTTTTGTTCGATGCTGTATTTCCCACCCCCCTGGTCGTGGATGCCCGTCCATTGGTGCCGGCCGCCCCTCTTCGTCTTCGTCTTCTTCTTGTCCTTCTTCTTGTCCTTCTTCTTGCCCTTCTTCTTGCCCTTCTTCTTCGCCTTGCCTCCTGCGTCGATGTACTCAAGCTGACCGTCACGCTTGACCACGATCCGGGCTGGATGGTGTCCGCCGTCTGTGTCGAGCCATGGGCGCTTGATGTCGTGCAGTATCGCTTCCAGGATGGCGTCGCCGATGCGGTAGACCTGGGGTGGCTCGGACTCTGCGGATAGCAGGGCGGTTGACCAGCGAGGGTCGGTCGCCTCAGCGGTTGCTAGTAGCTGGATGTCTAGGTCGGACTTGCGAATCTCTTCGGTCTGCTCTCCTTCGTCCTCAGAAATCGTCGTTGAGAGTGAGTTGGCGGAATCGAAGAGGTTGCGATTCAGGATGGGGGTCAGGAAGAAGCTCAGCTTTCGTGCCCCACCTGTGGTGGTCTTTTTCGAGGTCTTGCCGCTGTTCTGAACTTTGGGCTCCTGGCCCGTTGGAGCCGGGGCAGCACCAGAGTCGGTTTCTGCGGGCAACTCAAGCGAAGCCAAGCGTGCTGGATCCACGCTTAGGCTCTTTGCGACGAACGCGTTGACCCCCAGCGCGGCTCCCAGAGCAAAGAGGGAGACGATGAGATAGGGAATTAGCCAGCGGGGTATTCGTTGCAACACGACATGTGGGCGTAACGCAAGATACATGCCGTCCTCGGGGCTTTGATTCACATTGGCGAGTTCTTTGAGAAAAACCGCGACCAGTGGCCCACATTCCGCAGGTTCTGTTTTCTCCGGCGTGTGTTCAGCTCCCAGGGGTTCTGCGGTCTTGTCCAGCGCTCAAATCGGGACAAAGTGGCAAATCACCCTCGAACCGGGGCTAGCCAATGACAAATTGTCACGCGCCCTGACTTAGGCTGGGATTTAGAGCCTAAACGGCGCACTAGAGGGCTCAAGGAGCCCTTATCGGCCCCTCAAGGCCCAGCGAACGTGAAGGCTCGGTGACTTGGGCGTTGCCGAGTTGTGAACAACCTGTGGCGGTGGCTCCGAGCGCTTGGAAGCGTCCGGTTGGGTCCCTATAAGGCCGAATCTTCATGTCCCAGCCACTTCCGGTACGGGTCATGGAAGGGAGCTCAAGATGAGGACAATGCCTCGACTTCTTCAAGCCACGTTCCTTGTACTCGTAGTGTTCGCCATTACTGGTTGTGACTCTGGCCTTTCCAACACTGCCCCCGTTGATTCCGCAGTCGGAGGTGCGGCGGATGATGTCTTGATTGACGACAGCGAAGGCGAGGACACCGTTGGCGACGAAGCTCCCGGGCAGGACACCGCTGGTGACGACAGCGCCAGCGATGACACGGCGTCCGATGACTCCACTGAGGACGGTGGCAACCCTGCGGGCACCCCGCCGGGCGGCAACCCTATGGGTGACGATGACACCGACAGCGATGACGGCGATGCGGGTGGGGACTCCACCGAGGAGCCGGTATTGGTGGGTGGGTCGTGCAACCCCATTGCTGTAGCGACCTGCGGCTGGACGATCAGCGCAAGCACCAATGATGCCTCTGCGACCTCAGACATTGGTATCTACACGGGCTCGACCTGGGACGCGACGGGGCCCGAGATCGCTTATGCGTTTACAGCTACCGAGACAGGCCCGGTCACGGCAACGCTCAGTGACTTGGAGACGGGCCAGGACCTAGACGTCTACGTCCTGGGAGACAACGGTACCGGCTGCCACTCCGACTCTGCGCTTAGTTTCGGCAACACCGCTACGACCTGGGATGCCGTTGCTGGCGCCAACTACTACATCGTGGTCGACGGGTACTACGGAGCGGCCGGAAGCTTTGTCCTTTCTGTGGCTTGCG
>MDTE01154623.1_pt1 | contig 18956 bp, 19 predicted proteins | sample 811231 | NCBI WGS metagenome assembly MDTE01 (sample SAMN05326651, study PRJNA326480) | marine metagenome | isolation source: seawater | place: Indian Ocean: Red Sea | collected 2010 | reverse complement strand
GCTGCTATGCAGAATACTTCTCTATCAAAAAGATAGTATAAGTAGCTAATTATTTAAAATAGGGCGAGTTTTATAACTTGCCCTATTTTTTTTTGCGCCTATATTAATTAAATGCCAAAAATCACTTATATAGATTCTTCTGGAAATCAAAAAACTATAGAAGTGGCCAAGGGTCTTTCTGTAATGGAAGGTGCTGTACAAAACAATATAACTGGTATAGACGCTGATTGCGGAGGAGGTATGGCCTGCGCTACTTGCCACGTTTATGTCAAAGATGAATGGTTTAATAAAATTCCTAAAGCAGAGGATGCAGAACAAGATATGATAGATATGGCTTTTGAACCAAAAAAAAATAGTAGATTGAGTTGTCAATTAATTGTTTCAGAAGAGCTTGACGGATTAATTGTAACCACTCCATCAAAACAAACTTAAATATGATTAAAACTGATGCAGTAATTATTGGAGCCGGACCAGTTGGTTTATTCGCAATTCATCAGTTGGGTATTAAGGGGCTGAACTGTCATGTCATTGATAATTTAGATAGAGCAGGCGGTCAGTGCATCGAGCTTTATCCTGACAAACCTATTTACGATATACCTGCAATACCAGCCTGCACAGGAGAAGAATTAACAAATAACTTACTTAAACAAATAAAACCTTTTAAAACAAATTTTCATTTCAACGAAAGAGTTCAAGAAGTTTCAAATGATAATAATAATTGGAAAGTCAAAACAAATAAAAATACAACTTTTATCACTGCTAATATTATCATTGCTGGCGGAGTGGGTTCTTTTGAACCTAGAAAATTTTCACTTAAAGATTCTGAAAGATATGAAAATAAAAGCATTTTTTATTCAGTAAGTGATAAAAATAGATTTAAAGGAAAAAATGTTACTATTTTTGGCGGGGGAGATTCAGCCTTAGATTGGACTCTTGAATTATCAAAAATTGCTAATATCACACTGGTGCATCGAAGAGACGAATTTAGGGGAGCCCCTCATACTTTAAATGAAATAAAAAAATTAGAAAAAAATGGTAAATTATCTTTAAAAACAAAATATCAATTAAAATCTATAGAAGGAGATAAAGATATCAAATCAATTACAATCGTAAATGATGATGAAAAAACAGAAAAAATTGATACAAATTATATCTTGGGCTTTTTTGGTTTAATAATGAAACTTGGTCCAATTGCTGAGTGGGGTTTAAATATGAATAAAAAAACTATAACTGTAAATACAGAAAAATTTGAGACAAATAAGAAAGGTATTTTTGCTATTGGAGATATTTGTTCATATCCTGGAAAAGAAAGACTCATACTATCAGGTTTTCACGAAGCTGCCTTAGCATCCGTAGAATGTTTTAAAAGGGCAAGACCAAATGAAAAATTTAAATTTCAATTCACAACATCTTCTGACGAAATAAAAGAACGTTTAGGTGTAAAAAAATAGTGATCGAATTACTTACCGCAAACACTCCTAACGGAAAAAAAATCTCCATTATGTTAGAGGAGATAAAATTTAAATACAGAATAACTAAAATTAATATAAATGAAGGAGAACAGTTTAACCCAAAATTTAGAGCTATCAGCCCATTCAGTAAGATTCCTGTGATAATTGATCATGAGAATAATACTTCAATATTCGAGTCAGGAGCTATATTGATGTATTTAGGTGAAAAAAGTGAAAAACTTTACCCTAAAAGCAAAAAGCATTTGATAAACCAATGGTTAATGGGTCAGATGGGATATGTTGGACCATTGTTAGGACAGCATCATCAGTTTCATCATTATAATCCCGGTAAAAGTGACTGGGGTGAAAACAGATATTTTAAAATTGCAAAAACTATTTACAAAGATCTAGATGACAGGCTAGGCAAAAGTAAGTTTTTAGCTGATGATTATTCAATAGCTGATATTGCAACTTTCCCATGGATAGCCCGACACGAATGGCACGATGTAGGTTTAAAGAATTTTAAAAATTTAACTAGATGGTACGAGGATATATCAAGTAGAAATGCTGTAATTAAAGGTTTTGATCTTTTAAACAGAGATGAAAAAATACCTAAGCCTTAGTTATCAGCATAAATCTTCTCTTCTTTTTCATGTCTTTCCTGAGCTTCTATACAAAGAGTTGCTATAGGTCTTGCTATCAGTCTTGGTAATCCAATAGGCTCACCAGTTTCTTCACAAAAACCATATGTACCATCCTTAAGTTTTTTTAAAGCATGATCTATTTTATTAATCAGTTTTCTCCTTCTATTCGAAGCCCTAAGCTCAACTGTTTTTTCTGTTTGGGACGATGCCTGATCAACTATATCGGCAGAAGAAACGTTGTCATCTAGATTATTCAATACTACATTCTCATTATTAGATTTAACAATTTCTTTTCTCCAGCTTATTAATCTTTCTGAAAAGTATTTTTTGTGTTTAGCACACATATACTTTTCTTTTTTTGTAGGGGTATACTTTTTAACTACCTTTTTCGGCATATTTAAAAAAAACGAAGTATATAAACGTTTGTAATAGTGTCAATATAATTTAAATTAAAACTTTATTAACTAATTATTAATAATATGGCTAAAAACAGTTCTAAAAAATTATTTTACTATTTTTTAACATGTCACTTACTTATTTGGACTTTGGTACCATATTTTTCAAATAGTAATTTGCCTAGAGATACAATCGAAGCTCTAGCATGGGGTAGTAATCTAGATTGGGGATTCGATAAACATCCCCCACTTAGCGCTTTTGCTGCGGAGTTTTTTTACCAATTATTTGGTAAAAACGATTGGGCCTATTATCTACTAAGTCAAATTTTTGTAATAATTTCTTTCGCTATAGTTTATAAATTTTCAGAGGAAATATTTAATAATAAAAAATTTGCTCTTCTATCAGTACTTTTACTTGAGGGTATTATTTTTTATAACTTCACAACTCCAGAATTTAATGTGAATATTGCACAATTACCTTTCTGGTCTTTAGCTGTTTATTATACCTGGAGATGTATTAAATACGATAAAATATCAGATTATGTATTTTTAGGTTTATTTGCTGGTTTAGGAATTTTATCAAAATACCTTTTTGTTTATTTGATTGTAGGGATAAAACTTGTTTTCCTATATTTCTTAAAGAAAGGAATTAAATTTTCACATTATTTTATTGCAGGACCAATAACTTTATTGGTTCTATTACCACATATTATCTGGTTAGCTGATAACAATTTTGTAACTATTACTTATGGTCTTCATCGTAGTTCAGGTGATTTTTACACTGGAGATTCTATATTGTTAAACCACATAAAATATCCTTTTGTTTTTTTATTAAAACAAATTGTATTATTAATACCGTTTTTTTTAATGCTTTCATTTATTATTTCAAAATTTAAAATTAAGCTAAACCTTAAAGATAAAAAAATGGTTTTTTTATTTATTATTAATTTTTTTCCAATACTTCTTATTTTTTTAACATCGCTTTTTTTTGGTATAAATATAAGAACAATGTGGATGACTCCTTTCTATTTATTTTTTGGTGTGTGGATTATATATATTTTCCAAAAAAAAATTAATTTGAAAAAAATAAAAGTTTTTTATTTTTTATTTATAACTTTTTTTCTTATTTCACCAATATTTTATTCATTAAATTCAATAATTAATAAAGATCAAAGAATAGATTACCCAGCAAAAGAAATTACGCATCAAGTTCAAAACAAATGGAACAGAAATTTTAATAATAATATTAACTATGTAGTAGGACAGGCCTGGTGGGCTGGAAATTTGTCATATAATTTAGACTCAAGACCAAAATATATTCGAGGATATTTAAATTTTGTAAATAAAAAATTTAAACCCAATGATGGGGTAGTTTATATTGAAGATAAAGATAGTAAGCTTACAAAGTCATGTCCTGGAGTTTCTTTTACTATCCACACAAGATATATATGTATGGTAGGAACAAAATGATAAAATTTAAAATTTTAATGCCATGTTATAATGATTGGTCTTCAGTTTTTAGATTACTTGACAATATTGACTCTGAAATAACAAATATTAAGGGAGAATTTTCTGTTATTATTGTAAATGATGGATCGACTGAAAAAATACCAAAACTTCAAAAGTATTATAAAAATATTAAGTCAATAAATATTATTAATATTAAAAACAACCAGGGACATACTAGAAGTAATGCTACCGGAATAAAATATTGTTCAAAAAAATTGGATTTTGATTATCTGATTTTAATGGATGGAGACGGCGAAGATAGACCAGAAGAAATTAAACTATTAATTCAAAAGGCTTTAGATAAAAAAAATATTTCTGTAGTGGCAAAAAGAATAAAAAGATCCGAAGGAATTATTTTTACAATTTTTTATAATTTACATAAATTAATAACCTTAATTTTTACTGGAAGAAATATGAATTTTGGACATTACTCCTGTATTAGCAAAGAGGATCTCAAGTTAATTTCTTCAAAAAAAAGTTTATGGGGTTGTTACTCTGGAACTCTTAAAAAGTTTGTTAAAAAACTAGACAACATTCCGTGCATCAGAGGCAAAAGATATGTTCAGCCGTCAAAAATGTCTTTTATAAAATTAGTTATTCACGCTTTTTCAATCTTGGCAGTTTTTAAGTATCAAGTATTAATAAGATCTAGTGTATTTTTTTTGCTTCTAGTTTTATTTGTTCCAAATTTATATGGTTTTTTTCTTAAAATAATACTTGTAGTTTTCACACTATTTGTTTTTTTAGTTTCTATGAGAGAGAACAGCGAAGAATTGGATAATTGTGAAAAAAAAATAGCTAATATCCAAACGATATACACTAAAAGGTTGTAAAATGAGTCTGTATTGGAATCAAAAGTGAATCAAAACGTGAACATTTGTTAAAAGAGTATACTTTGTGTGGATATCTTTAATTAAAGTAACTAAAAAGAAATTGTTATGACAAAAAGAAAATTAACATGCCACTGCGGCGGAGTAGAAGGCGAGGTAGAGGTTCCAGAAAGTGGTTTTAAAAAAGTCATGCGGTGTAATTGCACTATATGCAAAAGAAAAGGTTATATTATAGGAATAGCAGGTCCCGAAGATTTCAAAATTGTTAAGGGGGAAAATTTATTAAAACTTTATCAGTTCCATTCAAAAACTGCTAAGCATTATTTTTGTACCATTTGTGGCATCCATACTCACAATAGACCAAGAATTGACCCTAAAATATTTGGAGTCAATATAGCATGTATTGATGGCATAAAACCATTTGACCTAAAAAATATTCCTGTTAACGATGGCGAAAACCATCCTCATGATAAAAAGTGATTATCTAAAATTTATTAAAAGACAAGAAGTAAAGGGAAAAACTATTGTTGATAAATTGGGTAAGCTAAACAACTTTTACCTACCGTTATCTGAATGGATTTACTCAATTTACAAAAAAGATTCAAAAATTAAAATTATAGGTTTATCCGGAGGCCAAGGAGCGGGCAAAAGCACTATTACAAGTATCTTAAAACTTATTTTAAAAAAAAAATATGGATTAAATTTGTGTATTTTCTCCATTGATGATTTTTATAAAACAAAAGCTGATAGAATTAAGATGTCAAAAAAGATCCACCCTTTGTTTTTGACTAGAGGAGTGCCAGGAACACATGATTTAAGTTTATTAATTAAAACAATTAAAAAACTAAAGAAAAAAAAGTTCAAAAATGTTTTTATACCAAAATTTGATAAAGCAACAGATGATAGATTTAAAAAAAACAGATGGCAAAAAATTAAAAAACAACCAAATATAATTATTTTTGAAGGATGGTGTGTTGGAGCACGAAATCAAAATCAAAATATGCTCAGAAAATCTTTAAATCAAATTGAACGAAAACATGACGCAGATCTAAGATGGAGAAAAATGGTAAATATGTACTTAAAAAATCAATATAAAAAAATTTTTAATTTAATCGATAAATTGGTATATTTAAAAGCACCTAGCTTTAACCATATATTTAAGTGGCGTTTACATCAGGAGGAGAAATTAAAATTGACATCGAAAAGTAAAAATACTATGTCAAAATCTAAAGTTAGAGAATTTATAATGTTTTATGAAAGAATAACTAAACACATGATGAGAGACTTTTCTAATATTTCTGATTTAACAATTTTTTTAGACTCTAAGCACAGATCAAAAAAAATGAAATACTTTACAAAATGAAAAAAATTTTAATTTTATTAATTGTTTTTTTTTACAGCAATAACCTTATTGCCCAAGATTTAATTAAAACCTTATCGGATGCTTTTGATAACAATACAAAACTAAATGCTCAGAGAGCAAGCCTAGAGGCCTCAAAACAGGATGTAAATATCTCAAGAGGAGACTTTCTTCCATCAATAACTTTGTCTGGTGATAAGGCAACACAAAAAGATACAAATAGAACTGATGCCAAAGGTACTTCATTGTTAGATACGAGCTCTACGCCTGAAACAAGATCAGTTTTGGTAGAACAGAAAGTTTTTGATGGATTTGGAAATTACAATAATTTAAAAAAATCTAAATTAAAATTAAAATATGCAGAGTTTGAATTAGATAAACTTGAGCAAGAAATTTTATTAAATGCTGCTGAAGTCTATTACAATCTAGGATATAATTTTAAAAATTTTGAATTTAACCAGTTAAACGTACAACTCTTTGAAAGACAGGTAGAAAGTGATAGATCTAGACTAGAAAGAGGCGAGATTAGTCTTACTGATTTTGCTCAATCCGAGTCATCTTTAGCTGGTGCAAGAGCTAAATTAATTACTGCAAGCAATGAACTTATCTCCGGAAAAAAGAACTTTCAAAAGATTATAGGATCAAAACCACCCGAAAATGTAGATTTAAGCTTTTTTCCCATTCTAAAAATACCAGCTAGTTTACAAACAGCAACAGCTATTGCTGAACAAATTAATCCTAAACTTAATTTAGCAAAAATTGATCTTGAGATTTCAAAAAAAGACCTATTTGTTGCAAGAGGAGATTTATCACCCTCGGCATCAATATCATACTCATTAAAAAAAAATGAGGATTTAAGCTCTTCTGTAGACGAGAGAGAGCAAGAAGAAGTTAAAGCAACTGTTAAATGGCCACTCTTTAAAGGTGGAAAAAATCTTTCCTCAGTTAAAAAAGCAAAATTTAAAAAGGAAGAAAAAGAACTTATTTTAAAAGATGTTTTTTCTCAGGTTCAAATTGATACAGCTAATGCATGGACCACTTATAGCTCTTCAAAAGGTGTTCTTGATGCTACTGAGGCCCAATTAAAGGCCGCAGAGATAGCCAATGAAGGTATTACTTTAGAATATGATACTGGAAATGAAAGAACTACCTTAGAGGTCATTCAATCTAGAACTTTATTATTAGACGCTAGAACTAGTTATGCAAAAGCACAAAAAGATTTTGTTATAGCGCAGTTTAATCTACTCGCGTCTATTGGCGATCTTTATTTAAATAATATCAATTAAATTAATACATTATTTTAAGATTGATTAAAAGAACAAAATGTGTACATTTAAAACATTGATTCGTAATTAATAAAAAGGAAAAAAATGACTAAAAATAATTTAAAAGTAGTTAAGCCAGACAATAAGAAACAGCAGGAGTTTAAAGAAAAGAACAAAGCTTTAAGTGCTGCCATAAGCCAAATAGATCAAAACTTTGGTAAAGGCTCTGTAATGCGTTTAGGGCAACAACAAGCTATGGACGTAGAGTCAATCTCAACAGGGTCTCTAAGTTTAGATCTAGCTCTAGGAATTGGCGGATTACCAAAAGGAAGAGTAATCGAAATTTACGGACCAGAGTCTTCAGGTAAAACCACTCTAGCATTACAAGTCGTAGCAGAGGCTCAGAAAAGTGGTGGAATTTGCGGCTTTGTTGATGCCGAACATGCTCTTGATCCAGTTTATGCAAAAAAATTGGGTGTTAAAACAGATGATCTTTTGATTTCACAGCCAGACACAGGAGAGCAAGCCTTAGAAATTGCTGATACTTTAATCAAATCGGGGTCTTTGTCAGTTTTAGTAGTCGACTCGGTTGCAGCATTGACACCAAAAGCTGAGTTAGAAGGAGAAATGGGCGATCATCATGTCGGTTTACAATCAAGATTGATGAGTCAGGCTTTAAGAAAATTGACGGGCTCAATATCAAAATCAAATACCATGGTTATATTTATAAACCAAATTAGAATGAAGATTGGTGTTATGTTTGGTAATCCAGAAACAACTTCTGGAGGAAATGCTCTAAAATTTTATTCATCAGTTAGAATGGATATCAGAAGAATCGGTGCAATTAAGGAAAAAGACCAAATTATTGGTAACAGCACTAGGGTAAAAGTTGTAAAAAATAAAGTAGCACCTCCATTCAAAATGGTCGAATTCGACTTAATGTATGGAAAAGGTATTAGTAAAACAGGAGAATTAATCGACCTTGGAGCGAAAGCAGATATAGTTGAAAAATCTGGTGCATGGTATGCCTACAAGGGAGAAAAAATTGGTCAAGGTAGGGAAAATGCTAAAGTTTATTTAGAGCAAAACCCAAAAATTGCACAAGAAATTGAGACAGCTATAAGAACAAAAGCTGGCTTAATTACAAAAAAGATTGAGGCAAATCCAACTCCTAAAGAAAAAGAAACAGAAAAATAACGATTTTATCATCCTTATCTCTACACGAAAGGCGTCCCCACGCCTTTCGTGCTTTTCTAGTTATAGACAATAAATAAAATATCTGTATTTAATAGAAATATGAGCCGTATTTTAATGAGCGATATAAGGAATAAGTTTCTAGATTACTTTTCAAGAAATGGACATCAAAGAGTCGAGTCGAGCAATATTGTTCCAAATAATGACCCAACCTTAATGTTCACAAATTCAGGCATGGTTCAATTTAAAAATGTTTTTACAGGAATTGAAAAAAAATCATTTAAAACAGCCACTACATCTCAAAAATGTATTAGGGCAGGTGGTAAACATAATGATCTAGAAAACGTAGGATATACACCTAGACACCATACTTTTTTCGAAATGTTAGGAAATTTTTCTTTCGGGGATTATTTTAAAGAAAAGGCTATTTATTATGCATGGGAATTACTCACCAAAGATTTTGGCCTACCTAAAGATAGGCTTTCAGCAACAGTATATTCAGAAGATGAAGAGGCTTTTAAATTATGGAGAAAAGTAGCAGGATTACCTGAAAACAAAATTATCAAAATTTCAACTGCAGATAATTTTTGGTCTATGGGAGAAACAGGACCATGTGGACCTTGCTCTGAAATATTCTTTGATCACGGGGATAAACTAAAAGGAGGTCCTCCTGGAAGTTTAGACCAAGATGGAGATAGATTTATTGAAATTTGGAACCTTGTATTTATGCAATTTGAACAAGTCTCTAATGATAAGCGAATTGATTTGCCCAAACCATCAGTTGATACAGGAATGGGTTTAGAGAGAATAACAGCTGTACTGCAAGGGACTCACGATAATTATGAAATAGACCACTTCAAAAAGCTAATTTCAGCATCATCTGAAATTACTAATACTAAAATAGACAATCATACAATCGCAAGTCATAGAGTCATTGCCGACCATTTAAGAGCAAGTAGTTTTCTAATTGCCGAAGGTGTTTTACCTTCTAATGAAGGACGAGGTTATGTTCTTAGAAGAATTATGAGAAGAGGTATGAGGCATGCACATACACTAGGATGTAAAAAACCAATTTTCTTTAAATTATTTGATGTTCTTTTAAATGAAATGTCAAAGAGTTATCCAGAACTAAATACAGGAAAAGATCTAATTTTAGAAACATTAAAAAATGAAGAAGAAAAATTTTCATCTCTTTTAGATAGAGGAATGAAAATTTTAAATCAAAATTTGCAAAAAGTTAAAAATAATATTTTACCTGGAGAAATAGCTTTCAAGCTTTATGATACATATGGTTTCCCGTTAGATCTTACTGCTGATATTTTAAAAAATAAAAATATAAAAGTTGATACCTCTGCATTTGACAAAGCAATGAAAAGTAGCAAGGAGAAGGCTAGAGCAAGTTGGAAGGGTTCAGGTGATAAGTCGGTAGAGGAAAAATGGTTTAAAGTGAGAGAAGAATTAAATCCGACAGAATTTTTAGGTTTCGAACTTGATAAAGCTGAAGGAGTGGTTTTAAAAATATCAATGGGTAATAAATTTGTAGAAAATGCAAAAGAGGGTGATGAAATTGAAATAATAACAAATCAAACACCTTTTTATGGCGAGTCAGGAGGACAAGTTGGTGATCAAGGAATTATCTCAAATTCTAATTGTAAAATTAATATAATAGATACTCAAAAAAAAATGGGCGATCTATTTGTTCATTATGGTACTGTTCAAAAAGGTTCAATTAAAATTGGTGAAAGTGTAAATCTTGAAATAAATATTCAAAAAAGAAATAATTCAAGGGCTAACCATTCAGCTACACATTTGCTACATGAGTCTCTGAGGAGGACACTTGGTAAACATGTAACACAAAAGGGATCTCTCGTAAGTCCTGATAGACTTAGATTTGACTTTAGCCACAATAAACCAATTGAAAAAGATGAGATGACTAAAATAAATAAAATCGTTAACGAAATAATAGAAGGCGCAAGTGATGTACAGACAAGAATTATGACTCCTAAAGAAGCGGTTAATTTAGGAGCTTTAGCTTTATTTGGTGAAAAATATGGTGAGGAAGTCAGAGTTGTTTTTATGGGTAAAGAGAATAATGGTTTCTTTTCAACAGAGTTATGTGGCGGAACGCATGTAAAAAATACCAAAGAAGTCGGAGAATTTGAGGTAATTACCCAATCATCGATAGCATCAGGAGTAAGAAGGGTTGAAGCATTAAGAAATAAAGAACTTCAAAATTATAAAAAATCTATGCAAAAGGATAGATCACAAAAAGAAAAAAATCTCAAGGATCAAGTTGATTTTATTACGAAAGAATTGTCAAAATTTAAAATAAAACCAGATTATAAAGACAATCTTACTTTATCAGAAAATTTGAAAAATCTTAATATACAATTAGAAAAAATTAAAATTAAACAGATTATTAAAGATAAAAATAAAAATATCATAAAAGATAAAAAAGTTGGTAATTTTATATTAAGACAACAAGTTTTAATTGATTTTCCACCTAAGGAATTAAGAGCAGTAATAGATCAAGGAAAAAAGGATATTAAAGACGGAATTATCATTAGCATCTCGACTTTCGAAGATAAAGTTGGGATCGCAGTTGGTTTAACTAAAGAGTTAACAAAAAAATATGATGCTGTTCAACTTGTTAAAATTGCTTCTGAAGTCCTTGGAGGAAAAGGAGGGGGCGGGAGAAAAGATTTTGCTCAAGCAGGAGGGTCTCATAAAGATAAGATTCAGGAAGTTTTTAAAACTTTAGATAGTAAAATTAGTTAAGTTTTTTTTTAAGATTAGAATCTATCGCTTCTAGAAATTGATTTGTTGTGAGATATTTTTGATTTTTATCAATTAATATAGCTAAATCCTTGGTCATAGATCCACTTTCAACTGTCTCGATACAAACTTTCTCTAAAGTTTCTGAAAACTTAATTAACTCATCATTGCCATCTAATTGACCTCTATGTGACAACCCTCTAGTCCATGCAAAAATTGATGCAATTGGATTTGTTGATGTTTCTTTTCCTTGCTGATGTTGTCTATAATGTCTTGTAACCGTCCCATGGGCTGCCTCAGCTTCTGCTGTTTTGCCATCTGGAGTTCTTAGAACACTTGTCATTAAACCAAGAGAACCATATCCTTGAGCTACAGTATCAGACTGAACATCTCCGTCATAATTTTTACACGCCCAAATATATTTACCTTTCCATTTCATTGCACAAGCAACCATGTCATCTATTAATCTATGTTCGTAAGTAATGCCTATTTCATCAAATTTTTTTTTAAATTCTTTTTGATAGATATTATCAAAAATATCCTTAAATCTTCCATCGTAAACTTTTAAAATAGTGTTTTTAGATGAAAAATAAACTGGCCATTTTCTAACCAAACCATAATTTAAACAAGCTCTAGCAAAATCTTTAATTGAACTGTCTAAATTATACATAGATAGAGCAATTCCAGATTCATTAAATTTAAAAACTTCATGTTCAACTTTATTTTTTCCATCCTCAGACTCCCACTTGATGGTCATTTTTCCTTTTCCTGGTACCTTGAAATCTGTTGCTCGATATTGATCACCAAAAGCATGTCTTCCAACTATAACACTATCTGTCCAATGAGGGACCAATCTTGGAACATTTTTACAAATTATTGGCTCTCTAAAGATTGTTCCACCAACAATGTTTCTTATTGTTCCATTTGGAGATCTCCACATTTTTTTTAGTTTAAACTCCTTAACTCTTGCCTCATCAGGAGTTATAGTTGCACATTTAACTCCCGCCCCATATTTTTGAATTGCTTTTGCACAGTCAATTGTAACCTGATCATTTGTTTTATCTCTATTTTCCATACCGAGATCAAAATATTTTAGATCAATATCTAAGTAAGGTTTGATTAATTTATCTTTTATGAAAGACCAAATTATTCGTGTCATTTCATCACCGTCTAGCTCAACAACTGGATTTTTTACATTAATTTTAGCCATAATAAAAAATTAATTTGATAATTTAGGATTTTTATACATATTAACCTATAACTATCAAATTATAACTTATGATGCTTGAAAAAATATTCCCGAAGTTACACCAGGAAGGGTATAAGTTCTTGGCTATATCAGGTGTTGTTACATTAATTTTATGGTCATTTTCCAATTTTTTTGGATTTATTTTTACAATAATCACTATTTGGGTTTATTACTTTTTTCGAGATCCTGAAAGAGTAATAATTGATAATGATAACTATCTTGTGAGTCCCGCAGATGGACTTGTTACGGATATCAAAGAATTAAATGGTCCTATTGAACTAGGTCTTGAAAATAAAACTTTTACTAGAGTCAGTATTTTTATGAATATTTTTAATTGTCACGTTAACCGATCACCAACTTCAGGGAAAATAGAGGATATTTTTTATAAACCAGGAAAATTTTTAAATGCGTCCTTGGACAAAGCTAGCGAAGAAAATGAAAGGAATTATTTTAAGATAAAAAATACTAAAACCAACGAAGAAATAGTAGTAGTACAAATTGCTGGTTTAATTGCTAGAAGAATTGTTACCCAATCAGAAAAAAACCAAGATATTAAACAAGGAGAAAGAATTGGCATGATTAGGTTTGGTAGCAGAGTTGATTTATACTTTAACAGCAGAAAAATTATGGTAAAAGTTGGTCAAAATGTTATTGCAGGTGAAAGTTTGATATCGGAAAAATAAATGCAAAAAAAAAATAAATTTAAAGTAGTCTCTGTAAATAAGACCAGATATATATTACCAAGTGTATTAACACTCATTGGTGTATGCTTAGGTATTAGCTCAATCAAATTTGCAATGGACGGAAATTATAGTTTTGCGGTCTTATTTATAGTTATCGCTGCAATATTGGATGGTCTTGATGGAAGAGTAGCAAGAATGATTAAAGGAACTTCAGAATTTGGTAAAGAGTTAGACTCTCTAACTGATTTTGTAAGTTTTGGGATTGCCCCAGTTTTTGTAGTTTACTTTTGGGAATTAAACCAGTTCGGTAGAGTGGGTTGGCTTATAGTATTACTTTTCTCAGTTTGTTGCGTTCTTAGGCTTGCAAGATTTAATCTAACAAAATTTGAAAATAATGAAGAGTGGAAAATGAATTTTTTTCAAGGCATACCTTCCCCTGCTGGCGGGTGTCTGATTTTGTTTCCAGTTATGTATGAGCTATCAAGTTTTAGCAGCTTATTTCAAATAAAAAATATGAGTCCTTTTTTAGTGGTTCTGTCTTCAGTTCTTTTAATTAGCAAGATACCAACTTTTTCATTTAAAAAAATAGTAGTACAAAGAAAGATGACATTATTTCTTTTGTTGGGATTTGGTTTATTTTTTGTTTCTATAATTCAATTTACATATGAAACAATGGCGATCTGTTGTGTGATATATTTATTTTTAATTCCAGTCAGCATTTATAATTATAGATCTAAGTTAAAAAGTGCTCAAAATGATACTATTGAGGAAGATCAGAGAGATATCTTGTAATTTCTAAAATGGATAACAAGAGTTATCAAGATCATTTTTTTAAAAAAGCAAAAAGATTAGGTTATAGATCAAGATCTGCTTTTAAACTAATTGAATTAAATGAAAAATTTAAATTTTTGAAAAATTCTATAAATTTATTAGACTTGGGTTCTTATCCTGGTGGTTGGTGCCAGGTGGCAAAGAATAAAAATAAAAATGGAAAAATTTTAGGTTTGGATAAAAAATTGGTGGATGAAATAAAAGGTATAAAGATTATTAAGGGAGATTTTTTAGATCCAAAATTAATGTTCACAGTTCAGAAATATTTTGATTCGGGAATTGATGTGATTTTATCTGACATGGCCGCAGATACTACGGGAAATAAAAGTCTAGATTGTATTAGAACAAATCAGTTATGTTTAGAAGTTTTAAAATTCGCTAAAAATGTTTTAAAAAGTAACGGTGTCGTTGTTTCAAAAGTATTTATGGGTGAGGATTTTGAAGAGGTTAAGGATATTGGAAAAAACCACTTTAAAAAAATTAATTTTTTTAAACCAAAATCAAGTAGAAATGAGTCAAAAGAGACTTATATCCACTGCGTCGGATTAAATGCTTTATAATATTTTAAAATTGTATATAAATATTTATGGCGACTATAAAAGAATCTTTAACCTTCGACGACGTAACTTTAGTTCCCCAATATTCATCAATTTTACCAAGTCAAGCTTCTGTTAACACAACCTTAGCTCCCAATATTAAACTAAAGATACCTTTTATGTCATCTGCTATGGATACAGTAACAGAATCAAAAATGGCTATCGCTATTGCTCAACAAGGTGGGATTGGCGTTATTCATAGAAATTTAAATATTAGCAAGCAATGCCAAGAAGTTAAAAAAGTAAAAAACAAAAAACTTATTGTAGCTGCTGCAATTGGCACCTCAAACGATGACATTTTAAGAGCTAGAAAGTTAATAGAAAATAATTTGGATTTAATAGTTATAGATACAGCTCACGGACATAGTAAAAAAGTTATATCCATATTAAAAAAAATTAAAAAAATTGCAAAAAAAATACCTATATGTGCTGGAAATATTGCTACAGCTGAGTCGGCGAAAATTTTAGTGAGTGAAGGGGCTGATATATTAAAAGTTGGAATTGGCCCAGGCTCAATTTGTACAACTAGAATTGTTTCAGGTATAGGAGTTCCACAAATTAGTGCTGTTATGAATGTTAAAAAAGGTATTGGTAAAAATAAGAAAGTAAAAATTATTTCAGATGGTGGTATTAAATTTCTAGGAGACGCAGCTAAAGCTTTAGCAGCTGGAGCCGATGCTGTGATGATGGGTTCTATTTTTGCAGGAACAGAGGAGTGTCCAGGAAAAAAATTCAAACACAATAATAAGTTTTATAAATCCTTTAGAGGAATGGGTTCAATAGGAGCGATGATGGATGGATCTTCAGGAAGATATTTTCAAAAAAATTATAAAGATAAGTCAAAATTTATTCCAGAAGGTGTTGAAGGAAGAATAGAATTTAAAGGAAAAGTAGAAAGGATAATCTATCAGCTGACTGGGGGATTAAAATCATCAATGGGTTATATTGGAGCAAAGGACATTCAAGGTTTGCAAAAAAAATCAAAATTTGTCAAAATTACAAAGGCTGGATTTTATGAAAGTATGGTTCACAATGTCGAAGTTACTAATGATGGAAAAAACTATTTAATATGAAAAAAACCAAATTACTATTTGTGTCATTATTTGTAATATTATTTTTTAACAATACTCTTTTTTCAAAAACTGATTATTTTTCACAAGGAAAAAAACTGTTTTTAGAAAAAAATTTTGATAAATCAAAATTAAAATTTGAAAAAGATATTGTATTCAATCCTAAAAATGAAAAATCATATCTATATTTAGCTAAAATTTTTAAGGAAAAAAAAAACGATAAATTTGAAGAACAAAATTTAAATACTGTTATTTTATTAAATCCAAAAAATGAGGAAGCTTTATATCTTTTGACTCTTCTAAAAATTAAACAATCAGATTACCAAAAAACTGTTAAGTTAATTGAAACTTTTAAAAAAGTTTGTACAAGTTTTTGTAAAAAGGAAAGTGAATTAAATAAAAAACTTAAAAATCTAGAACCTCAATAAATGGTACCCAAACATCCAAAAAAAAAAATTTTAATTGTTGATTTTGGATCTCAAGTAACCAAGCTTATAGCCAGACGAATAAGAGAAATTGGTGTCTATAGCGAAATAGCTACTTTAAAAGATATAAAAGATCCAAAAACTTTAAAAAACACGTATGGTTTAATTTTTTCTGGAGGCCCATCTACAGTAACAAAAAAGTCTTTTCCATCAATTCCCAAATATATATTTTCTCTTAATTTACCTATTTTGGGAATATGTTATGGACTACAACTCATTGCAAAGCAGTTTGGTGGGCAAGTAAAAGGCAATCAGAAAAGTAGGGAATACGGAAGAACTCTTATAAAAAAAGTTAAAAGTTCACCATTGACTGAAAATTTTTATTCCAATAATAAAAATGAAGTTTGGATGAGCCATCAAGATTGTGTAACAAAAATACCTAAAAAATTTCAAACTTTAGCATCAAGTAAAAATTCACGATATGCCATTTTAGAGTCTAATAGTAAAAAAGTTTTTGGTATACAATTTCATCCAGAAGTAAGTCATACAAAAAAAGGTTCTGTATTATTAAAAAATTTTGTTTTAAGGATCTGTAAAGCTAAGAGAAACTGGAAAATAATAAATTATAAAAAAAATATAATTTCTGATATAAAAAAAATAACTGGATATAAAAAGACTATTTGCGCTTTGTCAGGTGGTGTGGACAGTAGCGTTACTGCTTTAATTCTAAACAAATCTATTAAAAATAAACTTACTTGTATAATGGTAGATACTGGTTTAATGAGAAAAAATGAGTTCAAGGATTTAAATAATTTATTCAAAAAAAAATATAAAATTAATATAAAATTAATTAATGAAAGAACCTTATTTTTGAAAAAATTAAAAAACGTTCACGATCCTGAAAAAAAAAGAAAAATAATAGGAACTCTTTTTATAAAAGTCTTTGAAAGGGAAGCTAAAAAGATAAAAGGTGTAAAATACTTGGCGCAAGGTACACTTTATCCCGATGTAATCGAGAGCAAATCTGTAACAGGCAGTGGAACTTCCAAAATCAAATCTCACCATAATGTAGGCGGCTTACCAAAAAAAATGAGGCTAAAGTTAATCGAACCCCTTAAAGAGCTATTTAAAGACGAAGTAAGAAAACTAGGAATATCTCTTGGCTTAGATAAAAGTATAGTTAATAGACATCCCTTTCCAGGGCCGGGGCTGGCAATTAGAATTATAGGAAATATAACACCAGAAAAAATTAAAATTCTACAGGAAGCTGATCATATTTTCATTAAAGAACTTAAAAAATATAACCTTTACTCAAAAATCTGGCAGGCTTATGCAGCTTTACTTCCCATAAAAACAGTTGGTGTAATGGGCGATACTAGAACTTATGAGTACACATGTCTTATAAGAGCAGTAATATCAAAAGATGGAATGACAGCAGACTATTTTTCATTCCCAAAGATATTTTTAGATAATATCTCTAATAAAATTATAAATAATGTTATTGGAATTAATAGAGTGGTATATGATATAACCTCAAAACCACCTGGAACAATTGAACTTGAGTAAAATTATATGAGTAGAAAAATCTCTGAAATAAAAAAAAGTAAGTCAAAAAAAAAATTAGTTTGTTTAACAGCTTACTCTAGACCAATATCAAAAATACTAGATAATCATTGTGAAATAGTTTTAGTAGGAGACTCAGTTGCAACTGCACTTTATGGAATGAAAAATACAAGAGAAATTAATTTAGAAACAATGATTAATCATGCAATAAGTGTAAAAAAATCTTTAAAAAGAAGCTTGATGGTTTTTGATATGCCTCACAAGACATATAGAAATATAAAAGAAGCAAGGAAAAATATTAAAAAAATTACGAGACACGTTAAATGTGATGCGTTTAAAATAGAAAGCAATGGAAATAATTATAAAATAATCAAAAATCTCGTAAAATCTGGAGTACATGTAATGGGTCATATAGGTTACACCCCCCAATTTAAAAAAAAATTTAAAGTTGAAGGAAAAAAAACTGATGAAGAAAAAAAATTGATTAAAGACGCAAAGATGATAGAAAAAGCTGGAGCTTTTTCAATAGTTTTAGAATGTGTTACAAAAAAAACTGCTTACAAAATAACTAAGTCTCTGAAAATTCCAACAATTGGCATTGGTTCATCAAACATTTGTGACGGTCAAATTTTAGTAACTGATGACGTCTTAGGTTTAAGTGGTTTTTACCCAAAATTTGTTAAAAAATACGTTAACCTAGGAAATATTATTGATACAGCTGTAAGAAAATTTAAAAAAGATGTAAAAGATAAAAAATTTCCAAAAAATTTAAATACTTATTAAAATGAATGATCAAATAAACGAAAAAAGAAGTATTTTTGATATAATTAAGTCAAATTTAAAAATAATAATTTCTTTAATTTTATTAATACTAGTTTCAATAGTTATTTATGCATGGATTGAGAAGAGTGCAAATAAAAAAAGAGCAAATTTATCTGAACAATATATTGATGCTAAAATATTTTTAAGTGAAAAAAATGAAAGTGAAGCATTAAAAATACTCGAAGAGATTATTTATAAAAAAGATTCTACATACTCAGTTCTCTCACTCTACCTTATTATAGATAGAGATCTTCAAAAAAATGGAAACAAGATTTTGGATTATTATAATAAAGT
>MDTE01126086.1_pt1 | contig 18957 bp, 15 predicted proteins | sample 811231 | NCBI WGS metagenome assembly MDTE01 (sample SAMN05326651, study PRJNA326480) | marine metagenome | isolation source: seawater | place: Indian Ocean: Red Sea | collected 2010 | reverse complement strand
GCGGGGAAAACTGGCCCGCCGCTGTTCCCGGTCGGGCTCCCCCTGACACTGGATGGTGCTTGAGAGCTTCGAGAATTCCAGTGCGCACATCGGTCCAGCCGATCTTGCCTACCCGAGCCACGTGTTCGTCGAACCGAGCGGGACCGTCGGAGATGTACGTGGGCAGCACATGCTCCTCCAAGAAGCTGGCGAGAAGCGAAGCGTGGCTTCGCTCGAACGGGTCCCACTCCTGAGAGTTGCCATCCACAGAGAACGCTCGCGCATCCCACCAGGTCATGAAGTTGGTCGCTGTATAGAGCTCACCAATTTGTGCGAGCGCGCGGTGCAGCGGGTCGTCCTGGGGTAGTGGCTGGAACTGGAGGGGGCCGGGGATCATGATCGCGATTGTACAATGGCTGCTTGCGAGGGCGGGTGAAGGACTACCAAAGGTGGGCTGGGAAGGCCCCGTTGTCTTGCAATGGCACACACACGCGTGTAAACCCAACAGGCGATTCAGGCGGGGTTTCAGTTTGCGGAGACCCCACTCTAGTTGCCTACTTTCGGTGCAACTGGAGAGGACGCTCGTTGCCGCTTGCCTGGATGGGCTACAGCCCGCGGCTGGGAGTCAGGAGTCTTGATGTCGGCCCAGTACCTTCCGGTGCTGTTTGCGTTCATGGGCGCCATCGGCTTCATGGCCGTCATGCTCGGGCTGAACCATCTGCTCGGGCCGAAGCCGAAGGCTGCCTTGACCCCGGCGGTCAAGTTCGAGCCCTTTGAGTGCGGGGTTCCTGCGCTTCAGCGAGACAATCGCAGGCGGATCTCCGTCAAGTACTACCTCGTCGCCATCTTGTTCGTCATGTTCGACCTGGAGGCGGTGCTGCTCTACCCGTGGGCTGTGCTGTATCGGGAGCTGGGCCTGTTTGGTCTGGTGGAGCTCGTGGTGTTCCTCATCTCTTTGGTGGTGGGGCTTATCTATGCGTGGAGAAAGGGGGCTCTCGAATGGCAGTAGATGAAGCTGGCCCGCCTGCGGAGACTGGCGCCGGGCCTGAGGCTGCTACGGTCCAGATTGGTCAGGGCTCCGGTTCGGCTGCGGCTCTTCCGGTGGCTCCACTGCCGCCGGGTAGCGAGATCCTCGCGGAGAGTGGACTCGCCAACACGGTCTGGACCTCCCGTGTCGATGCTGTGATGGGTTGGGCACGGAAGTTCTCACTGTTTCAGTACCCATTTGTGACCGCCTGCTGTGGCATGGAGTTCATGGCCGTCTCAGGCAATCACTACGACACGGATCGCTTCGGAGCGGCGCTGCCCCGCTTCTCGCCCCGCCAGAGCGACATGCTCATGGTGGTGGGGACCATCGTGCACAAGCAGGCCCCGGTCCTGAAGACGGTCTACGATCAGATGTGTGAGCCCAAGTGGGTCGTTGCCGTGGGCGCCTGTGCTGTCTCTGGTGGCTTCTATCAGAACTACACATCGGTGCCCGGCTGCGACAAGGTGATCCCCGTTGATGTCTACATCCCTGGTTGTCCGCCCCGTCCAGAGACGATCCTCGACGCCCTGATCAAGCTTCAAGAGAAGATCCAGGGCCAGCGACACCCCATCTTCTAGGCCCCCTCCTTTCCCCGTTGACCGCTGGTACCCTCCGCTTCCCATCATGACTGACGCACCCCACCCCGCTTCACCCCAGGACGCCGCTGCAGAGCCGTCGATGAGTGCGGTTCTGTCGCGTGTCATCAGCGGCTTGGGTGAGGCGGTTCTGTCGCACCACGACCGACTGGGCGATGACACGATTGTCATCGAAGCCAGCCATCGGCTCTCTGCCAGCCAGTGGCTGATGGAGGACTCTGAGCTGCAGTTCGACATGCTGATGGACAGCACGGCTGTGGACTGGATCGACGAAGAGCCGCGCTTCGAGATCGTGGACCACTTCTTCAGCACCCGCTTCCAGCACCGGCTGCGCGTGAAGTGTCGAGTGGATGAGGACGAGGCCAGGGTGCCGTCCCTGTGCTCCCTCTATGGTTCTGCCAACTGGATGGAGCGAGAGACCTACGACATGTACGGCATCGAGTTCGATGGTCACCCCGACTTGCGTCGAATCCTTCTTTATCCAGAGTTCAAGGGATTCCCGTTGCGCAAGGACTACGACAAGCTTGAGGCACATCCGCTGTTCGAGGAACGGTACCCGGGCACCCGCGAGACAGACGAGGTGGTTCACCCCGGCCCTCGAGATCTGGACGCTCCCAAATGAGCGCGGGCATGCCAACAGAGGGGTCGCCAACTCTGCCGTACACCCAGGGCGGGGAGTTCGTCACAGTGGGCGAGGGGCTGTGCATTCGTCGGATCTATCCCGAGGGAGAAGACTCGGATCTCAGCGCCCGGACGATGATCAACATTGGTCCGTCCCATCCCGCAATGCACGGGACCATCCGCATGGTGGTGGAGCTCGACGGCGAGACGATTGTGGGCGTCGATGTCATCCCAGGCTATCTGCACCGAGGCTTCGAGAAGGAGTGTGAACACCACACCTACCATCAGGCGATTCCGTATACGGATCGGCTCAACTACTGCAGTCCGCTCATCAACAACTTTGGTTGGGTGGAGACGGTGGAGAAGCTGTTCGAGGTTGAGGCGACTCGAAGGACGCAGTTGATTCGCACCTACATGTCGGAGGTGTCCCGAATCACGGATCACCTCACCTGCCTCGGCGCAGCGCTGATGGAGCTCGGGGCCCTCACTCCGTTCCTCTACATGATCGAGGTCCGGGATTGGCTGTGGGAACACATCGCCAATGTGAGCGGGGCTCGATTGACCCAGACCTATGCCCGCGTCGGGGGGCTGGCTCGAGACGTCACCGATGAGTGGCTCGATCGATGTGAGCACTTGTATGTGGAGGAGCTGATTCCGAAGCTTCGGGATGTGCATGGTCTCGTCGACCACAACCGGATCTTCATCGACCGCATGCGTGGTGTGGGGGTCATCAGCAGGGAAGACGCGGTCTCCTACGGCGTCACAGGGCCCGTGCTGCGCTCCACTGGGGTGGGCCTGGACGTTCGAAAGTACGCGCCCTATTCAGCCTACGGGGACGTCTCGTTCGAGGTGCCCATCGGCAAGTACGGGGACAACTACGATCGTTACTTCGTGCGCATGCGGGAGATGGAAGAGAGCATCCGCATCTGTCGCCAGCTCGATCCGATGATCCGAGCGACCAATGGGGAGCCCATTGTCGTAGACGATGCGAGGATGACCCTCCCCGACAAGAAAGAGGTCTACAGCAACATTGAAGCCCTCATGAATCACTTCAAGCTGATCATGGAGGGCCCGCGGCCGCCCAAGGGTGAGGCGTACCACGCGGTCGAGGGTGCGAACGGGGAGCTTGGCTTCTATCTCGTGAGCGATGGCACGGGCCTTCCCTACAAGGCTCGCTGCCGGCCGCCATCATTCGTGAACATGGGCGCCATCCACTTGATGCTGTTGGGCAGTCAGGTGGCCGACATCGTGCCGGTGTTCGGCCAGATCAACATGATCGGTGGAGAGTGTGACCGATGAGCGTCGACACCTCCCATCTTGAGTTCAGTGCCGCGGCCCGCGAGCGTGTCGAGTGGCTCAGGACCCGCTATCCGAAGGATCATCAGCGCGCGCTGATTCTGCCGGTGTTGTCCATGGCCCAGCGTGAGTTCGGCCGGGTGGGGCCGGACGTAGTGCACTTCGTGGCCGAACAAATCCCGGTGCCCCCCATGTGGGTGGAGGAAGTCGCGACGTTCTACACGATGTACAACACCCAACCCGTGGGTCGTTGGCATCTGCAGGTGTGTCACAACATCAGCTGCTCGCTCATGGGAGCCGAGATCGTCATCGATCATCTGGAGCAGAAGCTGGGTATCCGTAAAGGCGAGACGACCCCCGATGGCGAGTTCACGCTCATCGGCGCCGAGTGTCTCGGGTCCTGTGGCACCGCGCCCATGATGCAGGTCAACGACCACTACTACGAGAACCTCAGCCTGAAGGCCGTCGACGAGCTTCTCGAGCAGCTCAGGGCGACCCCCGACCAGGAGCCTAGGGCGGAAGATCTGCCCCACGGTCCCGGCTCCGGGCCCAGTCGGCGGATCGCTGATGGGGCCGCCCTTCAGGCGGGCCGCGGGGTCGTGGTACCTGGCCATGGCGTACACCGCAGAGACGAGGACCGACCGACAGTGGGTGACGGTGAGGCGCAACCACCGTTCCAGCCACGGGATATGGCGCAATGACCTACCCCATTGTGGATGGCGCCCGGGTGCTGCTCAACTTCGAGCGCAACACCGAGAGTTGGCCGCTCGCCAGCTATGAGTCTCGCCATGGCTATGTGACGGCGAAGGAAGCCCTCGGCGGGAAGTACACGCCGGAGGCGCTGCTGGAGGAGGTGAAGCAGTCGGGGCTGCGTGGTCGCGGCGGTGCCGGCTTCCCCACTGGGCTCAAGTGGAGCTTCCTTCCAAGAGATCCGGAGGGTCCAATCACGCTCGTGGTCAATGCGGACGAGTCCGAGCCGGGAACGTTCAAGGACCGAGTGGTGATGGAAGAGAATCCTCACCAGTTGATCGAGGGCTGTGTGCTGTCTTGCTACGCCATGGGCAGCAACAATTGCTACATCTACATTCGCGGTGAGTACGTCGGCTGCCTGAAGCGAATGCATGCCGCTGTGGAAGAGGCCTACGCAGCTGGTCACCTGGGTAAGAATCTCTACGGAAGTGGCTTCGACTGTGACATTACGGTGCACTCGGGTGCTGGGGCCTATATCTGTGGCGAAGAGACCGGTCTAATCGAGAGCTTGGAAGGCAAGAAGGGCCAGCCTCGCATCAAGCCGCCCTTCCCGGCGGTGTATGGCGTCTACGGCTATCCCACCATCGTGAACAACGTAGAGAGCATCGCTTCCGTTGTGTACATCGCGGATCAGGGAGCGGGAGCAACCGTGGACCGCACGGGGTACCGGAGGTGGGGCACCGAGAAGAGCGCGGGCACGAAGCTGTTCAGCGTCAGCGGTCCCGTCAAGCGTCCGGGTGTCTACGAGGTGCCCATGGGCTACCCGTTTGCTGATCTTTTGAACAAGGAGTGCGGAGGCATGCTCGATGGCATCGCACTCAAGGCACTCATTGTGGGTGGGTCTTCTGTTCCCGTGGTCGATGCCGACACGGCCATGCAGATCACCATGGACTACGAGAGCTGCCAGGAACACGGAACGCTGCTCGGGTCCGGGGGCGTCATCGTCATCGGCGAAGGCACCTGTATGGTTCGGGCACTCTGGGTGTTGCTGCGCTTCTATCACCACGAGAGCTGCGGTCAGTGCACTCCCTGTCGCGAAGGCACCGGTTGGATTGAGCGCATTGTGCATCGCATCGAGCACGGGCACGCCAGCCCCAACGACATCGACGAGCTGTACCGCATCGCCGACGGAATGGAGCTTCGTACCATCTGCACCCTGGCCGATGCTGCTGCCTGGCCCACGAAGTCGTTCATTGATGTGTTCCGCAGCGAGTTCGAAGAGCACATCGACAAGGGTTGCTGCCCGTACGACAACCAGTTTCCTGACCCCCTGAATCTGCGTGGAGGCGGTGTGCCGCAGCGCCACGATGACCCCGAGCACGTGTTCGTGCCCTGACTGTTCGAGCGAGAGGACCATGTCGGACAACGCAACAAGCGAGAGCGCGTCGGAGAAACCCGAGGTGGCGGTCGAGCCCACCGCTCCCGTGCCCGAGACGGTGACGCTGAGCATTGATGGGATCGAGGTCACCGTGCCCAAGGGGACGAAGGTGATCGAGGCGGCCAAGCAAGCGGGCAAGGTCATTCCCCATTTTTGTTATCACCCGGGCCTGCCCGTCGATGGCAACTGCCGCATGTGCATTGCGGATGTCCGTACCTGGAATCCTCGTGCGGAGAAGCACATGCCCGCGCGTCGTCCCGCGGTGACCTGCTGGGTCGATGCGGAAGACAACATGCAAGTGTTCACGGATACCCCCGAGGTCTTGAAGTCTAGGGCAACGGTGATGGAGTTCTTGTTGCTCAATCATCCGGTCGATTGCCCCATCTGTGACAAGGCCGGTGAGTGCATGTTGCAGGACTACTACATGCTTCACGACCGACAGCGGTCGGAGGTCCGCGACGAGAAGGTGCACAAGCCTCGCCTAGTTCCCTTTGGAGATCGCATTCTCTACAACGGTGAGCGCTGCATTCTTTGCTCTCGTTGCACTCGCTTTACCGAGCATGTGACGGGGACCCACGAGCTCGGCATCGTCAATCGGGGGGACCGGGCGATCGTCGAGGTGGTCGAAGGTGGCGACTTCGCCAACGCCTACACGGACAACGTTGCGGACATCTGCCCGGTGGGTGCCCTGACCAAGACAGACTTCCGCTTCAAGAAGCGAGTTTGGTTCCTGAAGCACACGGAGTCGGTCTGCGGTGGCTGCTCTCGCACCTGCAACACGGTAGTGGACCACGACCGAGAAGAGATCATCCGCATCATGCCGCGGGAGCGCCCGGGCGTGAACGACTTCTGGATCTGCAACGAGGGCCGGGACCTCTACAAGGAGTTGGCGGCTACGGAGCGACCGGCAGCAGCCAGCTTGGCCGGCAAGGACCAGGCCTCTGCAGAGGATGTCATCGCGTGGATTGGTGAGGGCTTGGCAGCCCACAAGAAAGAGGGTCGGGAACGCCTGGCCGTCATTGGTTCGAGTTGGATGAGTAACGAGGAGGCGTGGTTGCTGGGCCATCTGGTAGGGAAGGGGGTCAAGGGACAGCACCTGGCCGTCAAGACCGACCGGGTCGATGGCTATCCTGCCGACGACGTGCTCCACACAGACGACCACAACCCCAATCGTCTCGGCGCCTCAGCATCGGGCATCGCGCCCGGCAAGAAGGATGGCAAGGACCTCGCTGGGATTCTCGCCGCAGCACAGGCGGGCGAGATCGATACGTTGATTGTGTGGGGTCCAGGGCTCGCCCACGACTGGGGCGGCGACGATGCTGTGGCTGAGGCCCTCGCGAAGGTTGCCCGCGTAATTCAGCTGACGGATGCTGTGGACGCGGTGACTCCGCTCGCTCACGCTGTGATTCCCCTGCGGAACTGGGCGGAGCGGGACGGTACTTGGACCAACGTGGATGGATTCCACAGTCGGTTCAAGAAGGCTCTGCGGCCACCCAAGGGGGCGTGGGACGGCTTTGAGCTCCTGCTGGCCATAGCCGATGCGGGTGGACTGAAGTCGCCCGCGAAGAATCTCCGCGAGGCCCGCAAGAAGCTGAAGCAGGATCCCGAGCTGCAGGCCCGGGAGTTCTTGGATGGCCGCTTTGAGTTCCCAGGCAATCAGACCGGATTCCGCCACCTCGGCGGGGTGTTGGAGACCTGAGAGACGTCATGGAACCCGCGTTCGTCGTCGTGGCGTTGCTGAACCTGGGCTTTGTGCTCGGGTTGCTGCTCAACTTGGGGGGTCTGTTGACCTGGGTCGAGCGCAAGCAGGCGGCTGTCATGGCCAACCGCATCGGCGCCAACCGGGCCTACATCCCCATACCGATCCCGGGCAAGGATGGGATCCGCTGGTACAAGCGCTTCACACTGATTGGGCTGTTTCACGGCATCGCTGACGCGATCAAGATGCTGACCAAGGAAGACTTCACGCCGCCCTTTGTCGACCGCTTCGTCTTCAACCTGGCGCCGTGGTTTGCCGTGATCCCGGTACTGGTTACCTTCGCTGTTGTTCCGTTTGGAGGCCCCTTTATTCCTGGCGTGATGCTGGAAGAGGTCCTGCTCTTCGTGGGCGCCGATGGGCTCGCTGCTACGGCACACGACTTCTTCGGTGACACGACATTTCAATTGCAGCTGGCCGATCTGAATGTGGGTCTGTTGTTCGTGTTTGCCATGGGCGGTACGGGAGTCTTCTCGGCGGCTCTGGCTGGCTGGTCGTCCAACAACAAGTACGCCCTTATGGGAGCGCTTCGATCCAGCTCCCAGATGATCTCGTACGAGGTCTTCATGGGGATGGCCATCTTGGGCCTGCTCGTGATTTACGGCACCGTGGACATGGGCCTCATCGCGCAGATGCAAGGCGACGTTTGGTTCGGCTTCATTCCGACCTGGGGTGTCTTTGTACAGCCCCACATGTTCGTCATCTTCCTGGTGGCGATGATGGCCGAGAACAAGCGGGTGCCGTTCGACATGCCAGAGGCCGAGTCGGAGCTCGTCGCTGGCTACTTCACCGAGTACAGCGCCATGAAGATGGGGCTGTTCATGATGAGTGAGTTCATCGAGATCGCGGTGATTGCGGGCATCGTGACGTCGCTCTTTTTTGGTGCCTACCATGTCCCTGGAGTGCACGCGGTCACAGACGTCTGGTACTGGACCCAGCATCCTGAGCTCGTGCCGGGCAATCTGGTCTTTGGCGCGACCGTACCCCATGTCGTGGTCGTGGTGATGCGGGTCCTGTCGTTCCTGTGCAAGCTGGCCTTCTTCTGTTGGTTCCTGGTCTTGATCCGCTGGACTCTGCCGAAGTTTCGCTACGACCAGATCATGCGCCTGGGCTGGAAGATTCTCTTGCCCATCTCCATCCTCAACCTTCTGTTGACGGCCATCGTGCTGGCTGTCGTCGGCAGCTGAAGGGAGCCTCTGTGACTGACTTTGGGCGCAACCCTGGCTTTAGGAACCTGGTGGATGGACCGGTCTTGCCGGAGTCCGCCTATCCAGGGGAGTTCACCGAAGGCGAGATCGTCACGTACTACAACCCGGAGAAGATGACTTGGGTGGAGCGGATGTACATCCCGTACGTCCTGAGTGGCTTGGCGATCACCGCCGGCCGATTCTTCTCCAACATGGCGCAGTGGGCAGTGTGGTTCTTCGCGTGGATCCGAGGCAAGGGAGCCGAGACAAAGCGCGGCACTGTGACCATCTACTACCCCGAAGAGCAGCGCCCCGACTTCTCGCCGGTGAACCGGGGCAAGCACATCTTGACCCAGCGCCCCAGCGGAGACCCCCAGTGTGTGGCCTGCTACATGTGCGCCACAGCTTGCCCAGCCTTCTGCATCCACATTGTGGCGGGCGAGCACCCCGATCCTCAGATCGAGAAGTATCCGGTGCGCTTCGACATTGAGATCGATAAGTGCATTTTCTGTGGTTACTGCGAGGAGGCCTGCCCGGTCGATGCCATCCGGCTAACGACGGACGTGCACCTCGTGGACTACAAGCGTCAACGCATGGTCTACGACAAGGACTTCCTGCTCACCTGGAAGCCGACTGTCGTTGAAGACGAACACATCTACCCGGGGGATCGACCGCGCGAGGACTGACCCACAGGGGCCAGCCTCATTGCGCACCAGGGCGCTTGCACAGCCCCCAAGTAGGAAACTGATGATGGACTTCAGCGTTGCACTGCTCTACGTCTTCAGCGGCATGGCCGTCGCTGGTGGACTGGGCCTCGTGCTCTGCAAGCACCCCATTCACGGGGCCATCAGTTTGCTGTTCTCCATGCTGTCCTTGGCGGGGATCTACGCGCTCCTCGACGCCCACCTGATCGCCGCCTTGCAGGTCATTATCTATGCGGGCGCCATCATGATTCTGGTGGTTTACATCATCATGTTGCTCGACTTGGGCAGCGCCGATGCACAGACGGTGTACCGCAAGGCCGGGCTGATGGGCCTTCCCCTGCTGGCTCTGTTACTGCTTCTCCTGGGGCAGGGGATGATCTCCGTGGCTGGTGACGCTGCCGCACCCCCTCTCGCACAAGGACCCGTGGTCTGCCCCCCTGGTGTCGCTTGTGAGACCGACTGTGGCGACGGTGTCGATCAGGACGGCGACAACATGACGGACTGTGCAGACACCGATTGCGCCGGTGTTGCGATCTGCTTCGGCACGGTCGAAGCGGTCGGAGCCAATCTGTTGGGTCCTTTTGTGCTGCCGTTCGAGATTGCGTCGGTGCTCTTGTTGGCCGGCATCGTGGGAGCCATCTTGCTGACGGGCCGAAAGCCCGGAGAACTGGAGCCCTCGGTTCCACCGCCGGCCATTCAGCCGGGCTCGATCGCCGATGCTTCCGGGTCGTCTGAGGCCCAGGACACTGAGGGAGCAGTCTGATGCCTCTCGATCATCTGCTCATCGTTGCTTTCGTACTCTTCGTCGTGGGAGCGGCGGGTGTCATGGTGCGTCGCAACCTGATCGTCGTGCTCATGAGCATCGAGCTGATGCTCAACGCGGTGAACCTGGCCTTTGTCTCATTCTCACGCCAGATGGTGGATCACGACGGGCAGGTGATGGTGCTCATGATCTTTGTCGTGGCGGCGGTCGAGGTCGCCATTGGTATGGCGATCCTGGTGAACATGTACCGGCAGAAACGAAGCCTCTCTGTCGACGTCTTTCACTCGATGCGGGGTTAGCGGATCGTGCAACCTCTCCTCGCCCAGACCGCTCAGGCTATCGCCGCCAGTGCCGGCCAAGCTGTCGCGCATGGAGCGGGCGGTGGGCACGGCGCGGCCGAAGGCCCGATTGTCGCAGTAGCCCCGACGGTGGAGGCGACCTCGCTCTTGGCGGTGGTGATCTTGTTGCCACTCCTGGGGGCTGCGCTGAATGGGTTCCTGGGCAAGCGCCTCGGCACCCAGGGGGTCAACTTGGTCGGCTGCGGCACGGTGGCTTTGTCGGCCCTCTTGTCCTGGAAGCTGGTCTTGGACCTGGTTCAGCTGAGCGGGCCCGGGCACGCGGCTGGTGGGAACTTCGGTCTGCACCAGAACCTCTTCCCCTGGATCCACGTGGGATCCTTCCAGGCGGACTTTGCGCTGTGGCTGGACCCGCTGGCGGCCGTGATGCTGCTCGTCGTGACCAATGTGGGCTTCCTGATCCACCTCTACTCCATCGGCTACATGAAGGGGGACCCGGGCTATGCACGATTTTTCGCTTACCTGAACCTCTTCTTGTTCTCGATGCTCTGCCTCGTTCTGGGCGACAACCTCTTGGTCCTGTTCCTGGGCTGGGAGGGGGTCGGCTTGTGCTCGTACTTGCTCATTGGGTTCTGGTTCGAGGATCGCGCCAACGCCAGGGCAGGCAAGAAGGCTTTCGTGACCAACCGGGTGGGCGACTTCGGCTTCGCCCTGGGCATGATGATGCTGTTTGCTGTATTCGGGACGCTCGAGCCCCAGGCCATCAACCAAGCCCTCGCAGTGCCTCAGGGGAGTCTCCCAGCTACGGTCCCGCTGTGGACTCTAGAAGCTGCAGCTCTGCTGCTCTTTGTGGGCGCTTGCGGCAAGTCCGCCCAGATCCCGCTCTACATCTGGCTGCCCGACGCCATGGCTGGGCCGACCCCGGTCTCGGCTTTGATTCACGCGGCCACCATGGTGACCGCAGGCGTGTACATGGTGGCTCGACTCAACGGCGTCTTCTTCCACGCTGAGTTCGCCTGTTACGTCGTGATCGTCGTGGGGGCTTCCACCGCGCTCCTGGCGGCGACCATTGGGCTGGTTCAAAACGACATCAAGAAGGTGCTGGCTTACTCCACGGTGAGCCAGCTGGGCTTCATGTTCGTTGCTATGGGCGCCGGCGCCTGGGCTGTCGGCGTGTTCCACCTGATGACCCACGCCTTCTTCAAGGCCTGTCTGTTCCTCGGCTCTGGATCGGTGATCCTCGCGATGCATCACGAGCAAGACATGCGCTTCTATGGCGGGCTGAAGCGCTTCATGCCCACCACCCACTGGACGTTCTTGTTCGCCACGCTGGCCATTGCCGGGATCTTTCCGTTTGCCGGATTCTTCTCGAAGGACGAGATCCTCTGGAACGCCATTGCCTCGCAGCGCGGAGGCACGCTCATCTACGCGGTGGTTTTGCTGGCGGCCTTCTGCACCGCCTTCTACATGTTCCGCATCTTGTGGATGACATTCTGGGGTGAGCATCGAGGGGTGCCCGAAGGACACGGTCACGACCACGGGGCTGAGTCGGCCGACGACGACCACCACCACCACGCCCATGGCGACCCGCAGGAGAGCCCGTGGACGATGACAGTGCCTCTGATGGTGCTGGGCGTGCTCAGCTTGGTGGGTGGCTTCCTGGGTGTGCCTGCCGTGTTGGGCGGGCACTTTGGGTTTCCCAATCTCCTCCATGACTGGCTTCACCCGGTATTCCAGTACAGCACCGTGGCGCTCGACCCCACGATGGCTCACAACCACGCCATGGAGTACGGGCTGATGGCCCTGAGTCTTGGAGTGGCAGGGCTGTCGATCTTCCTGACGTGGCTGCTCTGGGGCGGCGGTAAGGATGCCCTGCGCGACATCTTTGCCGAGAAGTCGCCTTGGCTTCACGACCTGCTGTGGAACAAGTGGTACGTCGACGAGCTGTACGAGTCTGTGCTCCTGAAGCCGCTGGTTTTCGTGTCGCGAGAGGTGCTCTGGCGCATCGTCGATGAGGTCATCATCGATGGCTTGGTCAACGGTGTGGCGTCTTTCTGTAAGCAGGCCGCCGACAAGATGGGGCGCGCGCAGGATGGTGACGTGGGCAACTACGCCACAATCATGGTGGCCGGCATGGTGGTGTTGCTCTTGGTGATTGTCGGGTTTGGAGTGGGGACGTGATGGATAGCCTGCCCCTGCTGACCATTGTCACGTTCTTGCCCCTCGTGGGTGGTCTGTTGCTGTTCGCTGTCCCAAAGGGTGCGGAGGGCGCGGTTCGGTGGGTGGCTCTCGCAACGGCCGTTCTCGGCTTTGTCGTGTCGTTGCCTCTCTTGGGCTACGACGGCGTGGCCGCGGGAATGCAGTTCGCGGAGAACTACGCTTGGATCCCCACCTGGGGCCTGACCTGGCACCTGGGCATCGATGGCATCTCCGTGTGGTTGGTGATGCTGACGACGTTCCTGGGGCCCATCGTCATCCTGGGCGCCTGGGACTCTGTGTCTCGAAGGCACACCGAGTTCTTCTTCCACCTCCTGGCACTGCAGACCGCCATGCTCGGTGCCTTCGTGGCTCAGAACCTCGCAGTCTTTTATGTCTTCTGGGAGCTGATGCTGATCCCCATGTTCTTCCTCATCGGGATCTGGGGTGGAAAGGAGCGACTCTACGCCACGTTGAAGTTCGTGCTGTACACCGTGTTCGGCTCGATGCTCATGCTGGTCGCCATCTTCTACCTGTACTGGTTGCACCATGAGCAGGCAGTGGCCGGTCTGCTGGGGCCAGCAGCGGCGCTGTCCCCCTGGTCTCTGGAGTTCACGGATCTCTATCGAGTTCAGATGGGCGCAGACGTTCAGGCTTGGCTGTTCCTGGCCTTCGCGTTGGCCTTCGCCGTCAAGGTGCCCATGTTCCCACTGCACACCTGGTTGCCCGATGCCCACGTGCAGGCGCCGACGGCTGGATCGGTCGTGCTTGCGGGCGTGCTGCTCAAGATGGGGACATACGGCTTCTTGCGGCTGGGGATGCCTCTGTTCCCCGCAGCTGTTGCCGAGTGGGCCTGGGTGATTCTGGTCTTGGCGGTCGTGGGCATCGTCTACGGGGCGCTGGTCGCCATGATTCAGCCCGACATGAAGAAGCTGGTTGCGTACAGCTCCGTCTCCCACATGGGCTACATCATGTTGGGTATCTTCGTGCTGAATCCCCAAGGCGTGGAAGGTGGCATCTTGCAGATGCTGAATCACGGTATCAGCACAGGGGCTCTCTTCTTGTTGGTTGGCGTTCTCTACGACCGCACCCACACCCGCCGCATCTGGGACTTTGGTGGCCTGGCAAAGGTCATGCCCATCTACACGACAGTGTTCATCGTCGTAGCGCTCAGCTCCGCGGGGCTACCGGGCACCAATGGGTTTGTCGGCGAGTTCCTGACTCTGCTGGGTGCCTTCCAGTGGGGTCACGAGGCCTTTGCCCAGACAGGCTCATTCTGGTCCTCCTACGGCTACGTAGTGGTTGCCGCGACCGGTGTGGTGCTCGGGGCGGTGTACTTGCTCTGGATGATCGAGCGGGTGTTCTTCGGGCCCATACTCCAGAGCCGATGGCTTGGTCTCAAGGACCTCAGCGCCCGCGAGGGCCTCGTGTTTGCGCCGCTGTTGCTCATGATCTTCTGGATGGGTCTGTATCCGAAGCCTTTCATCGACAAGATGGAGCCGACTGTAGAGGCCTGGATCGAGCAGATCAGGGCTGGAGAGAAGAAGGCAGCAAGCCTGCCACAAGGCTTTGGGTCTCCAGCCAACCCATCAGGGGAGCTCCACAGCCGCCTCGCTGCCTCGGGAGATGCCCAGTCCGAGGGCTCTGAGGGGGGAGGGGACTGAGGCCATGCCGACCGATCTCCATTTCTCACTGATGATTCCCGAGCTTGTGGTGCTCGGTAGTGCGGTGCTGGTCCTGCTGCTGGATGCAGTGCTTCATGGGGGTGGCCCAAGACCCGGAGAGGAGGACCCTCGGGACACGACCCTCGCGCTCTCGGTGGTTGGATGTGTGGTTGCCGCGGCCTGGATCCCGGCCGTCCTGTGGAACATTGAAGGACCGCGGAGTTCGTTCAACGGCCTGTTCGTGGCGGATCGGTTTTCGCTGTTCTTTAAGCTGGTTGTGCTCGTGGGCGCGGCTCTCAGTCTGTTGCTCTCGGATAGCTGGTTGCGTCGACGACGACTGTCCTCGGGTGCGGCTCATGCGCTGGTCCTGTTTGCTACTTCAGGAATGATGTACATGGTCTCCGCGGGAGACATGGTCACGCTGTTCCTCGGCCTCGAGGTGATGTCCATCCCCGTCTATTGCTTGGCTGCCTTGCTGCGCTGGGAGGACCGCTCCGTGGAGGCGGGCGTCAAGTACCTCGTGCTGGGCGCCTTCGCGACAGCGATCATGTTGTTTGGTTTCGCCCTTCTTTACGGCTACCAGGGCTTGGTTGGAGGCGTGGCCACGACCCAACTGGAGCCCCTCCAAACCACCTTGATGGCCAACGCAGAGGCACTGCCCCTGTATGCGCGAGCAGGTGGACTGCTCGTTCTCATAGGGCTGCTCTTCAAGATCTCTGCTGCACCGTTCCACATGTGGACTCCCGATGTGTATGAGGGCGCCCCGCTCCCGTTTGTGGCTTTCATGTCGGTGGCGGTGAAGGCGACCGCGGCTGCTGTGCTGCTGCGTGTCTTTGGGGGACCTCTGCTGGCGGTATTGGGCTTGGACGGCATGCTCTGGGTTGTCGCGGCCTTCACCATGGTCGTGGGCAACTTCATGGCGCTGGTGCAGGACAACGTGAAGCGAATGCTGGCGTATTCCTCCATCGCCCACGGTGGCTACATTCTCGTGGGCGTGCTGGCTGGATCTGCGGAGGCCCAGGCGGGGGTGCTTTACTACGCTCTCGCCTATACCGTGGGCAACGTCGCAGCCTTTGCTGTGCTCGTATATCTGTCCCGGCAGGGGCACGAGGCTGAGCGCTTCAGTGATCTGCAGGGTCTGGGCGCTCGGCACCCGCTGGTGGGCGGGGTGATGGTCTTGGCCATGCTGTCTCTCACGGGCATTCCTCCCCTCGTCGGCTTCTTTGGCAAGTTTGTCATCTTCAAGGCTGCGGTCGCTCAGGGCTACGTGGGCCTCACAATCCTCGCCTTGCTGACGAGCGCGGTCTCGTTCGCGTACTACCTACGCCCAGTCATCGCGTTGTTCATGCGGCCGACAGTGGGCTGTGAGGTCGCTGTGATCCCGGTCAACCGCCGCGTGGCTCTTTGTATGGGGCTTACGTCTCTGGCGATCTGTGCTCTGGGCGTGTTCAGTGAGTCCTATTTGGGCTGGTTGAGCTCCGCCGTCCTGGCGCTGGCTGGTTGATCTGAGGTCTGTGGGGTCCTAGCCCGTGACGTCTCCGTCGTCGTCGCCGCCGCGTGTTTCGCTCCGCCTCTCCATCGTTCTTCATTTTCAACAGGAGGTGGACTGCTCTACCGACACCCTGAATCAGGCGTTCGAAGAGGTCTACGAGCCCCTGCTTGCTCTGTTGGGTGATTCTCCCCGGTTACGACTCAATCTCTACTTCTCGGCGTTGATACTTCAGCACGCACAGGCCCATCGACCCGCTTTCCTGACGAGCCTTCGGGGCCTCGTGGGAGATGGCCGGGTGGAGGTGCTTGGCGGTGGCCTGTACGACCCAGTCTTGGGTTCAATCCCCGAGCGAGACGCCCTCTCTCAGCTGCAGGCATCCCGCCAGCTCATCAAGCAGGCTCTCGGCAAGGCTCCTCAGGGTGTCTGGCTTCCCCTTCGCGCTTGGGACCCTAGGTTGCCGGTGGTCCTAGCACGTGCGGGTCTTCGCTACACGCTGCTGGACGACGCCCAGTTTGTCTTAGCTGGCCTGCACCCCGGTGAGCTTGGCGGGCACTACACAACCGAGCGCGCTGGCCACCCAATCTCGGTGTTCCCCATGGGAAGCGAGTTGTCTCAGGCTGTTTCCTCTCAGCCGCCGGGGGAGATCAAGGAACTGGTGTCACGGCTGGGTCGGAAGCGCGTGCGCTCCACGGCTGCCGGCGAGGCTGGACATCTCGAGGTGCTGGTTGCGGATGGCTCAGCACTACTAGGAAACGGCGGACTCCAGAGTCTGTTTCACCTCCTGGAGCACGAGCTTCCGTGGGTCAAGACCCAGCTGCTGGACCAGGCTTGGTCGCAGGCTCCGGGCAGCGGTCGGCTCTATCTGCCCTTGGGCGCTCGCCCGGATCTGCGAAACTGGAGTCTTCCCGCGTCGGCTGTGGCTCGTCGCCAGGGGTTGATCCGCCACATGCAACAGGATGGCACCACTGAGGACGTTCAGCGGCTGCTAGGGGGCGTCCTTTGGTCCAACTTCCTAGTGAAGTATCCAGAGGCGAACCGCCTTCACAAGCGCATGCTTCGAGTGTCGTACAAGGTCGACCGATTGCGCGCCGCGGCGAAGCGTCGAAGTCAAGCGGGAGGTGGAAGCTCGGATCCCATGGACTTGGCCCAGGTGGTTCGCGGTGCCTGCGACGCCCTTTGGCGTGCCCAGAACAACGGTGTGTACTGGCATGGGGGCTCATCCCACTTGGGGATCTATGACCCGGATCTCCGCAGACGCACCTTTGGCGACCTGCTGAGAGCTGAGCGCCTCGTGGACGCGGCCGCGAACGATCCAGCCAACAGGGGTTGGGTGGCGGGGACAGCGGACAACGACGCCGATGGGCACGACGAGGTCAGCGTGCGCTCGCCTCATTTCCAGGCGCTCGTCCATCCAGTCGATGGCGGTACGCTGTCCGAGTTGGACCTCCGCCAGGCCCAGATCGCTCTTCAGACCAGCTTCTCGGGTGGTGAAGAGCCTGGGGAACGGCGGCTAGAGGGCACGGAGGTGTGCCTTGTCTTTGACGACGTCGCCCAGGAGGGGGGCCGAGACGATGGCGCGGATGCCCCAGACCATGCCGATTGGTCTGCCGTGCTGCCGCGCGGAGCTTTTCAGGACCACTTCCTGGGGCCAGAGACCACCCTTGAGAGCTTCGCCCGACGGCAGTTTCGAGAACTCGGCGACTTCGCATCCCAGCCCTTTGAGGTCATGAAGGTGTCTTCGCCAGAGACATCGGACGAGCTCTCGGCTGCGGGCGCTGTGACGGTGGGGCGCAGCGGCGTGGTTCAGGACACGGAACACAGTCTCCTGCTTCGGGTGGAGAAGACGTTTCGATTCGAAGTGGGCCGTCCTCGGCTCGATGTACTGCACGAGATCCAGAACCGCTCGCGTGACTCGGCGCAAGCTTGGCATGCCCTCGAGTGGACCTTTGGGTTGCCTTCGGGCAATCCCGCTGCCGTCGTGCTTCGTCGGGAGGGCGACGGAAATGAGGACGACGTCGCTCTTGTCTCGGGGCCGGCCGACTTAGGAGCCCTGACCTGGTTCGAGTGGGTAGACCAGGAAGCAGGCCTGAGCTTGGTGTTCGAGTTGGACCGTCCGGTCGGCGTGTGGTGGATGCCCGTGACGACCCGCGTGCAGTCGCCGGACAGCAGCCAGGACATTGTTCAGGGCAATACTCTGGTCTTCCACAGCCCTGCCGACGCCTGGGGCGAAGAGACACTTCATCTCAAGCTGAGAGTGGACTTCCTCTGGGAGTCCTGACGGGTCCTCCCCGCGATCGAGACTCTGCGGCCCCTTGGCTTGGGAGGGCCGACTGACCGCCTCGCTCGCTAGCGCGTGGCTCGCGAGACTTACCCAGGCCTACCCAGTCCACTCCACCAGGCAGATGTTGGTCATGTGACCCCCGCCACCGGGGTTGTCGTGGGCGCCGAACCAGAAGTGTCCGCCGGGCGAGGCGCTGAGGTCGATGGGTAGGACGACACCGGCCTGGTCGCACACGATGGAGTCCACGTAGTCGAGGTAGTCCCATGCATCGAGCCCTTGGTCCTCCCAGCCTTGGCAGCGAGTGACCCCATCGGACTGGGCTGGGCCGGTGTTGCTAGAGACAAAGCCGATGCCCCCTTCTCCGTTCTCACAGAGGATGCCCAGCTGTGGGTCTCCCGGGCCAGGGGCTGTGAACAGCTCGTCATCACAGATCTCAGCGCCGTTGCGAGCACATGCGAGGGTGGTCCAACCGGAAGGTTCGGTGGTGTCCGCGCAGGTGACGTCTACCTCGCCTACAGCCTCTTCTCCGAACCACTGGACGGCTTCGTGCACCATTTGCCAGTCCGTCGTCAGCAGGCCTGGAGTCGAGGGAGCCTGCATGTCGATGTAGAACGTCCAGTTGTCACCAGGAAGGACGACCGCGTCGGCGGGCAACCACACTCGCGTGTCGGGACCATAGAAGGGGTCACTGTCATCGACGGCTCCTAGCTTGTAGCCGTCGGCTCGGGTCCATGTAGTGGTTCCGGTGTTCTGCATCGTGACGGCTGCCGAGCGGACACCGTTGCACTCCGACTCCAGCGGGAAGTCGGCATACACCAGGGCAGCATCGTCCAGATCCGCTGGAGAGTCGTCTTGATCGGTTGTTGGGTCCTGGTCACCGTCAGCCGCGCCATCGTCGGTGTCGGTGTTTTCGTCGCCGGTGTTTTCGTCGCCGGTGTTTTCGTCGCCGGTGTTTTCGTCGCCGGTGTTTT
>MDTE01117638.1_pt1 | contig 18958 bp, 15 predicted proteins | sample 811231 | NCBI WGS metagenome assembly MDTE01 (sample SAMN05326651, study PRJNA326480) | marine metagenome | isolation source: seawater | place: Indian Ocean: Red Sea | collected 2010 | reverse complement strand
TTGATCGGTTGGGTAGGGATTTTTAATGTCTAGGACTGTTCCCAGTCCCAAACGATCCGCTTCCTATTATAGAAAAAACGCTAAGGCACGAGCTAAGAAGGCTGCTTATGATAAGGCTTTTAATGCTCGACCTTCGCAGAAGAAGGATCGGGCGGAGCATGGGCGTGCTAGGTATAAGGCTAAGAAGGCAGGAACGGTGAAATCTAGTCAGGATATGGTAAGGGGGAAGGGGGGCAAGTTGCGTGCTGGGGATCGGTCTAGGAATCGGGCACGTAAATGACTATTGAGGATGTTGCGGAGAAGGCCGATATTTGGTCTGAAGCAATTAAAAAAATTATAAAAGCTATTTCGGCAGCCGGTATTGCTCTTGGGACAGGTATTGCGGCCCTTTTAGCGTTGTGGCCTTCCAGTGATTCGGTTGAACCTGCGCCTGATGTTTTGACTGGGACGGGGTATGGTCCTCAATGTTCGCAACTTTACAATACTATAGATCACACATGGACTGAACAACAGTGGACTGTGTGGGAACAACTTAAAAGAGATATGAACTGCTAATGGCTGAAGATATTGAAAACGATTTTAAACAAATAAAAGTTAGCCGTTTAACACTCGGACTTATTATGTCTGTAGCAGTTACATCGGGCGTAATTGTGTGGAACGCCGCCCAAGTAGCAGGCCGGATAGGCGAGTTAGAAGACACAGTAAACCGTGTCGAACAAGACATGGGCGAAATAACCCTTGAAACCGACCCTACAATCCTTATCAGACTCGACTCGTTAGAGAAAAAAATCGACGAGCTTGCCGATATGGAAGGCTTAGACGAGATCGATCAGCGTTTAGAAAACCTTGAAACATGGATAAATGAGTTAGATCGGGATTCCGGCGAAGAGTTTAGGTGGGAAATAGACGACCTACATCATCGCTCTTTTTCTTTAGAACAAGCAATTCGTAGTAGACCGTGGGGAGATGACTTTCTCCGAGATTATTTAGGATGGTAAATGCCTGCTAAACCTGATCCTCGATTAAAACGTGCTGGAGTTAGTGGGTATAACAAGCCCAAACGAACTCCTAACCACCCAACTAAATCTCATGTTGTTGTGGCTAAAGAAGGCAACCAAATTAAAACGATTCGTTTTGGGCAACAGGGTGTTAAAGGTGCAGGTAAAAACCCTAAGACTGCTAAAGAAAAAGCTCGAAGGAAGTCTTTTAAAGCTCGTCATGCAAAAAACATAGCCAAGGGGAAAATGTCTGCCGCATATTGGGCAAACAAATCAAAGTGGTAAATCGTGGTTATTTACGGTTGCGACTGTGAAGGGGAAGAATGTGTCTGCCATTTTTACCATTACGACTGCGCTTGTAATGAATGCCCTGATTGCGCTGATGACTGTTTTTGTTTCGAATACGCTCAATCAATCGAGGAAACTATGGACCCTGTAAGTCTCGCAGAAATAATCGAAGAAAACCCTGAAATGCTGGGGGACCGACCTCCGATTGACCCATTTACAGATGATGAAATACTGGAATGTGGGATAGAAAATCCAGAGATTTGCGACACCTGCCAATAAGGGGGCTAAATGCCATCAGGCAAAGCGATAACAATAGAAACGTGGGCCGACTATCAGGCCATGCGACGGCAAGGCAAGTCGCTTTATGCAGCAGCAAAAGAATGCGGCATTTCTTACCACGCTTGCCGAGACGCAGAAAGCGGCAAAGCCCCGAGAAATTACATCGCAGCCCAAGAAGCCCTCGGAAAAACAATCCAACCAGAGGTTCCCGAACTTGAAGAACTTTCCCCAGAAGCCCAAGCTGCATATGACAATATCGAAATCTTTGCCCAAAGGTATTTCGGCATTATTTTACAACCGTGGCAAATTGAAGCAACCGAACAGATCATGGGTCTGCTCGAAACAGAGTATGAAGAATACGTTGTAATTAATGCCCCTCCGGGGACGGGAAAGTCAACATTTTTTGCTAAAGTGCTTCCTGCATGGGCAACCGTGCGTAATCGTGCCATTCGTGGCATGATCGGGTCTTCTACGCAACGTTTGGCTGAATGGTATTGTCGCAGGTTGCGCGCCGAATTAGAACGAGCGCATCCGGTTAAAGCAGAATTAAACGATGTTCGTTTAAATTTGGCTATAGACGCCGAAGCCACGTTGCAAGAAGACTTCGGAATGTTTAAACCAGATTCTTCTGAAATATGGCGCGCCGAAGCGTTTACTGTGCTACAAAAGGATGACACTCCGTTATCTCAAAAAGAACCAACATGGTCAGCTTTCGGAATGGATTCTGGTTTTCTCGGAGGCCGATTCGATCTCGTAATCTGGGACGACGTATACGATCCTCGTAAAATGCGATCAGCAGAATCGCGAGAAGATATGCGTCGCTGGTGGGATGAGGTAGCTGAGACTCGCCTTGAACCGGGTGGGTTGCTGGTCTTGCAAGGCCAAAGAATGTCAGCCGACGATATTTATAGATATGCGTTGGATAAGGTTGCTCCCCCCGATGAATTTGAACTAGAGGAATTTGATCCTGACGATGCACCAGAAGATTGGCGAAAATACAATCATCTCAAATATCAAGCGCACTATGAAGAAAATTGTGAAGGCGACCACAAACCTGACGCCACACCTTGGCCCGAAGGGTGCTTACTTTACCCTCGCCGCCTCCCGTGGCGACGACTTAGACACATTAAAGCGCAAACTCCAGACCGATTTGAAGTCCTGTACCAACAATCAGACGTAAACCCGTCAAATGTACTCGTTGACCCACTATGGGTTAGCGGTGGACAAGGGCAAGACGGTGTGTACCATCCCGGTTGTTGGGACGAAGATCGAGATTTATGGGAGTTACCTCAAAACATCCCATCAGATTTAAGTGTTATGGCAACAGCAGATCCTTCGCCATCCCAATTTTGGGCGTTGCAATGCTGGGCCTACTCTCCTGACACACAATTCCGATATTTGTTAGAATCGTATCGTCGGAAAATGGATGCGCCATCGTTCCTAGATTGGAGCCATGAACGTCAGACATTTTCTGGTGTAGCAGAAGATTGGTGGCAAATTAGCAATAATTTAGGCCACCCAATTACACATTGGATTATCGAAGCAAATGCGGCGCAAAAGTTTATTCTTCAATACGACCACTTCAGACGGTGGGCGGCGCTACGGAATGTTCAACTTATTCCGCATTATACGCACTCAAAAAATAAGGGCGATCCCAAGTACGGAGTGCAGATGCTCGCTCCGATATGGCGTGTTGGCCGAGTGCGTTTGCCCGGTAAACAAAACACGGAAGCACGCCCCCACTCGATGCTTTTAGTTAATGAAGTCACTCGGTGGAATGCTGAAGGAACGGGTTCACGCACAGATGACTGTGTTATGGCACAATGGTTTCTAGAGCATAACTTAGAAAAGCTCTATGTCCCGACTATAGTAAATAATCGTCAGTGGCGTCCATCATGGATGGCTAATGATGGAGAGCCAGCGTTGAGGTAACTGTGAAAACAGTCGATGAAATCATTTCAATTTACACCTCGCGATCTCAGGCAGCAGATGGCGCTAAAAACCGTATGCGAGTATTGCGAGATTATTATAACGGGGATGTCATTGTTCCGCTACCAGAGTTAGATTCTGACGAACAATCAGCAGTAGCGAACTTATTAGCACAAGGTTTAGACCAAACCGCAATGCGGATTGCATCTACAAGCCCAGACATTTATTGTCCACCTGTAGACACTAAAACTAAACGTGCAAAAGATAACGCTCGGATACGGCGACAAGCATTATTTGGCTGGTGGGAAAACTCACGTATGGATCTCCAGCTAGCAAAACGAGCACGCCATCTAATCGGTTACTCGACTACTTGCACACAACTCAGATTCAACCCACAAAAAGGTTGCCCAGAATGGCATTTGCGTGATCCGCTTACTGCTTTTCCAGCAACAATGCTTGGCGTAGACGATATGCGCCCTCGTGACGTAGTGTTCGGATACGAACGCACGTTAGGTTGGATTAGATCAATGTATCCCGAAGCTGGGATAATGTTCCAAGGAGACGCAGTAGGCAACGACCACCCAATCGAAATGATTGAATACGTTGACGCCGAAGAACAAGTTTTAATAGGACGACGAGGCCCAATAAACAGTGGGTCTTTTTTCCCGTCTGCGTCAGAAACCGAAAACGTCACAATAGAATTAGAACGTATACCCAACGTAATGGGCGAAACGCCTGTTGTATGCGCTAACAGAATAAGCCTTGACGATTCCCAAGGACAATTCGACGGCATTCTTGGCATGTACCAAATGCAAGCTCGTTTAATGGCGCTCGAAGTTATCGCTGTGCAAAAAGGTGTATTCCCTGACACATGGCTAGTAGGCCGTGCAGGCGAAACCCCACAAATTGTAAACCCAGCAGACGGGCTAACTGGCGAAGTCGGTGTAGTACGAGGCGGTGATTTGCGTGATATGCAAATGCAACCGGGCTATATGACTAACCCAGCTATCGACAGATTGGAACGTGCGCAACGTTTAACCGCTGGCATACCACAAGAATTTGGCGGCGAATCAACATCAAATATCAGAACAGGTCGCCGTGGCGATGCTGTTCTTTCCGCTGTTGTAGATTTCCCAGTCCAAGAAGCGCAAAAAGTAATGGCTCGTTGCTTGCAAGAAGAAAACCGTCTTGCAGTCTCAATGTCTAAAGCTTATAGCGGAAGACGAGCACGGTCATTTTACGTTTCGGCAAAATCAGCTAAAGGACGAGTTGATTATGTCCCCAACGAAAACTTTGACAGCACAGACAATGTTGTCAGCTACTCACAAGCCGGAGCCGATATCAATAATCTCGTTATTGGCGGCGGCCAACGAGTCGGAATGGGAACAATGTCAAAACAATCGTTTATGGCTATCGATCCCTTGGTTGATGACCCAGAATTTGAACACGATGCAGTAATAGCGGAACAGCTAGAAGCGGCATTGCTTACTTCATTGCAGCAACAAGCAGCAGAAGGCATTATTCCTCCAAGCGATTTAGCTCGGATTATGGATCTTGTGCGTTCCGACAAGCTTGAACTTGCAGAAGCTGTAGACAAAGTGCAAAAAGAAGCACAAGAGCGTCAAGCAACAGAAGTAGATCCAATGTCTCCCCAAGCTCAACCCGGGTTAGCTTTACCGGGAATGGGGGCAGAAGCAATGCCTATGGAAGAATTACCGCCTGACCCTGCAACAGCAGCATCTTTAGATGAACTAATCGGAGCGCTGTAATGGTCAGAGCGCGAAAACAAGCGATGCAGGCAGCAACAGGACAAGAGTATGGGGCAGCAAAAGAACAATTAGATGCACAACGTGAAGTGCCTTTGCCTGACAATGTAGAAATGTTGCCACGTCCTCAAAAAGTTAATCCATCTGATACCCCAGATCCTTTTGGCCCTACAACAAGGCCAAACGAATCAATCTCCGCAGCACCAATGCCTTTAGGTGGCAACGCTCCGGCGACAGGTCATACAGCCCAACGAGCACAAAAACTTGGTGTAGTTATCCCGAGTCTTTTAGCGACTATGGGATCATCGGATTTTACTACCGCAGCCACACGCAAAATTTTGCGACAATACGAGGCTTCCCTTCCACCATCAACGGATGAATAATGAGCATTCAAGAGCGTTTCGGTAATATCGCTAATGCTGCATGGCAAGGCACAGATTCTGCTTTTGAGTTTTTAACAGACATTCTTCAAGAGTTTACTGGCACACAAGACGAATACGAAGGTGTAGCCGGAACTATCTGGGGATCATGGAACGATAACGTTCTGGGAGAAGGCGGCGTATTACAAAGTGCGATAGGCCCAGAAGGCGTTGGCGGAGAAATAATTGACGCAATGCCTGATCCTGTTAAAGACATAGGTCGGCCTATATTTAACGCCACATTCGACACTATTGATGCTGTTTATGAAATGGGAGTTGACCGTCCACTTGCTGTGTTAATTACATTGGCAAACGCCGGTGTTATGGACGGCACTATAACTAATTATCTTGACCCTCGTGTTTGGCAACAAGCAGCAGAAATAGGAAGCTTCGGTGATCTATTTGAACCGGGGAAATTCTATGGAGAAGACAAAGTAGGCGGTCAACGAAGCGCTGGGCAAGCGTTAGCGTTAATGGTAAATCGCACAAACATTCTTGATCCGACTGAAGTAGAGCGTGTCGAAGGAACAACTTTTTACCAAATGAGTTCGGGCATTGTCGATGCGGCGATGCAATGGTACTTAGACCCAACAAATATTGTCGGCAAAGCATATAAAGCAAAAAAAGCCACAAAAGATGATTTGTTGCGTCAACAAGTATCTTCTGGCAACTATGAAGCTGTTTTAGATACGAATGGTTATAGAAACTTTAAAGGAGCTTTAAAAGAGGTCGCTGACAATTCGGGACTGGAGTTTTCGGAAACATTCCGAAAAGGTAACGGTTTTGTTTTTGACGATGAAATAAAAATTGGGGATCTCGCAACAAAAATTTTAGCTGCCGCAAAAGAAGGCAAATTTGGGCGACCATTTCGCAATATGACATGGGACGAAGCCCAAACTTATGCTTCTCTTTCTGGTGGTCTTGACGTAGGCCGTATGGATCAAGCATTTGATTACATGATCCGTATTCAATTAGGCGATACCCAAGCCATTGGCGACATGGAACAAGCCGCAAGATCATGGGTTACCGGGTTACTCAATTCAGACGTTTATGACGAGCTTATGTCAGTTCAAGACGAACTTGCTTGGCTCGATGAAATGGAACGAAAAAATTGGGCCGTTGATGCGATAGACGAAAACGTAGAAGCGCTGCCTGAACAGTTCAAACGATTAGCTAAACAATTAGAACTAACCCCTGAAGAAATTTTTGAACGTCGCCAAGAAATAATAGGGAAACTCCAAACACGGCAAGCTGAATTAGAAACTTCTCTTTTTACAGACAGTTACGGGCATATGCCATTTGCTGCTGCTTTGATCGTTAAACAAGAACGTTTACGAACTCTTGCCAGAAACGTATCGAATGCAGTCAACGGTAAAGATGCGCATAAAGGTCTTAACTGGTTCGATGATGCATTAAACGACAATCCTGATCTTGTAACAGCAGCCGCCGATCAAATCTTAATGAATCACAATGTGAATCTTTTAGAGCCATTGCCGATGATTGGCGATTTTGCCAAAAACGGTATTGCGGCTAAAACATTTATAATGGATTCGCCTATAGGTAAAGGAATCCTTGCTAACCCAGCAGTTAGGTTAGTAACAGAAAAAATTCCTCACCAGTTAATGAACTGGGACGATCCGGCACAACAGTTCACTACTTTTCAGCGAATGTTGCGAGATGCAGGCAACGTCACGTTCGAGGGGAAAACGCTTTTAAATGAAGCAGGCTTAAACGCTGACGCAGTTTTAGGCGAGTTTATGCAAATACAGTCTCAAAAAGCTCGACGAGAATTTTTTGAGGAAAAAGTAACGCAACTAAATTACGCTTTACCGACACTGTTTAACAAAACTCTTGACCAGCAAAGTCTTGACAATATGGCCCGTACATTGCAAAGGCAATACGGACAGGCACAAGACGTTTTGCGAACACATACAAAAGCTACCAAAGCTTACGGAAACCTTGATTATAGCCGTTTAGATTATGCCACTGACGGCGAAATAATGGCTCGTTATATTCCAATGACTCCGGCACAACTTAGAGAGTCAAGTCTTGTTCCCCGTTACGATCTTTACCAACAAGCTTTTGGCGACAATATGTCAGACCTTAGCCGTAAAGTCCGAGGAACTATTGAACAAACTTTAAACGGGTTTACCGCAATTTGGAAAAAAGCGGTGCTGCTCCGACCAGCATGGCCTATGCGTGTCCTTATCGACGAGGTTGCACGTAATGCTGCGACAATAGGGGCACAAGCGACTGTTTCTGGTTTTGCTAGTGGTTTCAACGATCTTCGTGTGGCATGGTTCCGCAAAAGCGGCATCGATTTGGGCTTACCGATGATGGAAGAAATGATTTTTACGCTTACCCAAGCAAAACTTAGAGCTAAAAAAATGTCTCGGAAAGGCCAAGTATTTGACGAAAATTCAATAATTGGTAAACGTTGGGATGAGTGGACGGCAGAAACCAAATGGGAACTAACTCAAAACGATTATGTCGAATTACTGGAAAGCTACAATGAAGCAGAGCGTATTGGTTTAGTAGACCCAATAACAGATTTAACTGAACGAGTTATTTCTAAAGAATACGGATTAAAAAGAATTCGTAGACGCACAGCTATGACTACAGGCCTTGGCTTGTTTTTGGCTGGACCTGCCGGAGCAGCAATAGGTGGCCTTTACTCTCTTTATGGCAAAAACACAATGCGTCGTGTCGCTAGAAGCGAAGTTCTCACAAATCAAATGTTTGCTCTTCGCGAATCCGCACGAGCAGATTTAGCAAATATAAAAGCTCGTTATCGTGACCAAATTGCTGAGTTAGATCCTAATGATTTAGAAACTGCCAAAAAACTTACTAAAGAAATGGAAGACCTCGATACTGCTGCTCGAATACTTGAAAGAGGCGCAGAAGCTTTAAACGAACACGACAAATGGCTTCTTGATAATTTCAAACGTGAAGACAATAAACTTTACGACAATTTTACTAAAGTCGGAGAATTAGCAAGTCAAGGTAACTACAACAATGTTTATCTTGGTGGTTATTCGGTAGAAAACGCATTTGGCGATAACCCCACTGAAATAGCTATTTACAAAAACGCTATTTCGTCTGACAACTCTAACCGTCAAATGTGGGAAGGTGTATCAGCAGCCGCAAGACGCACAACCCGGCAAAAAGATCGCACACAATTCGATATTAAAAACCCGAAACAAACAAATTCTTTTCCAAGTGCATACAACGACACTCTAAACCGTCAATGGATTCCTATAGGCGGCAGACAAACACCGTTCCAAACGTTTATGAGCATGTTTTGGGAAGGCGCTTCTGACGAAACTATTTTAAAGTTCCTACAAAACGAAGGCCAAATGGTTAGAGAATCGTTCCCACAGTTCTTTAATCAAGACCCTTTAGCTTTAATAGCGGACCTTAGAGCAGAAACTAACGCTTTTATCCCTGATCTTCCACAATTTGCACCCGTCAGACAAAACGCTGCAAACGGAATAGAGATTGAATGGAACAGAGATATACAACCGCTAATTAACCGTCACTTCGACGGGGATATTGACAAGGTTAGAAAAGCTGCTGGGACTGATGACTTCGGCAAAATCGTAGGTGATTCTTCGTTGCAAGACGCCGCACAAGTACGAAACCTACAAATGCGTGTAGGAAGCTGGGTCGATGAAGCTTTTGAAAATATTGGCACTATGACAACAGACTCTTTAACAAGAAGTCCGTTGTTCCGCACTTTGTATGAAAAAGAAGTAGCAAGGCAATTAGCTCCTCTTAAAGGCCCAGATGGGGATGTCTTTACTCTTACCGGTAACGACATCAGAATCATAGAAAATCGTGCTCGCAGCAAAGCGATAAGGAAAAGCAAAGATCTTTTATACGACTTAGCAGAACGAAACCGGTTTGAAGAAGTCGCTTCTAATTTGATGCCTTTCGTAGGTGCATGGCAAGAAGTTTTGACAAACTGGACAGGAATAGCGATAGACAATCCACATATGGTGGCAAGGGTTGTTCGTAACTGGCGTTTGTTGGACGCTGAAGACGAAGATGGTAACCCTCTTGCTGTATTTAGACTGCCAGATATTTTTGACAAAGACATTCCTTGGGACGGGGGAAAAGTAATTCCGTTTTCTGGCGGCAAATTATTTGGCAAAGCAAGCGTCTTGTCTGACACGGCAGTCAAATTTAATTTGAAGTCTGTTTCGATGATCGGCGGAACACCCGGTGTAGGTCCACTTGTTTCTTACCCAATTTCAGAAATTGTTATAGAAAACCCTTCGTTTGAATCGGCAGTTGGGTGGATACTGCCGTATGGCGTAAACGAAGGTCAAAATGCTTTCACACGATGGCTAGATTCTGCTGCTCCTGTTTGGGCAAAAGCAATGGCTGGCGCAACAGGCTTGTCAACACCAGAACGAGCGCAAACATTAGCTCGCATTACGGCTGATTTAGCTTACGAATACGAATCTAACGGCGACATAATTTCAACAGAAGCCGATTGGAAAGTATTTGAAGACGAGGTATATCGCAGAACAACAATGATTCTCCAAATCCGGGCATTTGGAGCTACCTCTATGCCTATGTCTTTCCGTATGCAGTCACCGCACTGGCGAATGATCGACAAATATTACGAAATAGCTAAAGATAATGGTGTAGAAGCAGCAGATACATGGCTTTTACACAACCATTCTGATCTTTGGGCTATCACAGGTCGGCAAACAGCAGCTAGAGGCGTCGCTTCAGGGACATTACAAGGCGATAAAGCTTACGATAAGCACCAAGAGTTTGCTGATTCGTTCCCAGAACTAAGAGATTTTATTATTGGTCGTGTCGGACCTTTGGATGTCAAGTTTGAGTACAGCAGAGCAGTCGCTATAGGCGAAATGCAAGATGGAAGACGTGCAGATCTAACCCCAAGAGAAATATACGAAGGGGCTTCAACGACTAAAGGATGGAAAACATGGCGAGGCGTCATGGATTTCGTCAATGAACAGTTAGAAGCTTCAGCAGCTATGGGAGAATCTGGTGATTTGCAAGCTCACCCCAAACTTCTTGATTTAGTTAATTCTACAGCCGTAGTTATGGGACGTTCTAACCCAACATGGTATGAAGAAAAGCTTGAAATGGAAAGTCCTTTAGGCCAAGCAAGAATTATCCAAGGATTCCGAGAATTTTTGTTAGATCCAACATTCAATTACCACCCGGCATGGCCTTTAATCGAAAGATGGGTAGACAATCACGACGATACGTCTTTGATAATGCAGCAACGTTATGAATCTACTGGCAATAGAGACTTTTTGCGTTTGGGCTTTGAAGGCAACGCTGATCTAGCAGCCGATTTCCATACTGTAAATTTAGATTTAGCTTTACGCCCAGATTTGGCTGAAATACACACACGGTATCTTTCTTCTATAAACACAGTTAAACAAAGCAACTTTGCTTGGAACTTCCCTACTACTAACAAGGCATTAGCAGCATGAGCGACGAACTAGACGACTTAGGTCCGGCAGAGCAACGCCAAAATCAAGCACAAAATACTTACAACAGTCTTGCAGACCAGCTTTTGTTACAGGGACTTGTCACTGATAACGACATAATAATGTATGCACCTGATTATGAGGAAGGGCTGCCTGAAAAAACTGGTAATCGTCCGGGTGAAAATATCGGAGCGCAAGATTATCTTCTTCCGCTTTTTGCAAGCTTTCTTGGGATGGGTGCGATAGCCGCAGGCCCAACTGTTCTCGCTAAACTTGGCGGCATTCCTGCTTTGCAAGCGGCAGGAAGATTGACGGGTCTTTCAAAAAGTGCGTTTCCTTTTAAATCTTTGTCAACTTTAGGGGGCAAAGGCACAGCGGGATATATGGCTCCAGTAGCTAGGAATTTAGGTTGGGCAGGCAATCCGTGGATAACAGTTCCAGCAACAAAATTTGGGACTGTCGTTAAAAAAGGCTACGGTCTTGGTGTTCTTGGGGGTGCTTTTGGCGCAGCCGGACAAGTATGGGGTGGCTTATTCGGCAGTTCAGATAAAAGCCCTGAAGAATTACGAGTCGAAGCAGAAAAACAACTAGAAGAAGATTTGGCCGGTGCAACAACTGTAGGGCTAACTGCCGAAATCCCCGGAAGAGGGGAAGACGACGGTGGGTTTGGTTTAGCAGATTATTCATTGTTAGCTGAACAAGCAGGGTTAAACCAAAGTAACTTTAGAACTCAAATGCCCGGGTTTTATGGGGGAATTACCTTAACCGATAAAGGAATGTTTGCTTCTTCAGAAGCTTCGGACGTAGCTGGCGCAGCTATTCTCGAAGGGTTAGGCGACAAAGCAGAGTTGGAACAGTACCTTGTGCCACCTTTAGCAAGTTCAGCAGGTCGAACTCTTGGCGCTATGACTGTTCGTTGGTATGACATTTATGCTCCTATTTCTGAACAAGCTGTGCAAGCAGGTTTAGGTTCTGTGACTCAACAAGGAGTTGGCGGTCCCCAAGGCGAATTTTATTCTGAAAGCAAAATTGGGGATGAACAAATTATTGGTCGTTCCATGCTTGCACCCGGTGAAGAAATGCCGGATGCTCCGTTAGGGCGTCGTTATGAAGAACGTGAAGCTGATATGGCTTACGGCGTTGATGATGCTTTGGCTTATTACGACCAATTAGGAGAAGAAGAAAAACGCGAATTTGCTACTGGGCTTTTAGCTTTGGGTTACATGGGAAGTGGCGTCGGTGGTCAGTTAGGCACAGTTGATTGGTTGACAAATCCTGATGCTGCTTTAGAACGTGATGCTGTAGAAACTGCTTTGATAGGTCTTGCTAGTGTACAAAACGCAAAAATGGAAGCTGTTTACGGCACAGGGAGAGATGCCACAAGCATTGCTGACACAGATCCTTTGAGGAACAGGTATCTTCCAATGCTTGATTTGGAAGGTGGGTTATTTGATAATCCTGAAGTTGATGTAGATTTTGAAGAATTTGTTAAAGAAGCACAACAAAAAGCTGGATATCTTAAAACTGTAGATACTCGTTACATAGCTAAAGCAACTAATGATTGGGCGTTCCGTGTTTATGGCCGGGCAGCAACCGCTGACGAAATGTCAGCAGCGTTAAATAGTGCTGCTGCTATCGCAGAAGCTTTGCCTGCTGGCCCAAATGCTGACAGAAGACTGTCTGACCCATCTCTAGCGGCAGGCGCTGTTTCCTCTCTAAACTTAGATGAGGAAGAAGCAGGGCAAAACGCAACAACTTTAATTAATAACGCATTGGGGAATTACATTGTTCGCAATTCCAGAGGGCTAGTCCGATGAACAGAATGCCTTATGCAAAACGTGTTATTTGGGCAATCAATTTTCTTAATGCTTTAAGAGAAGATGCAGGGAGTAAAAACCCTAACGATTACCCACCCACACCCGGAAATATTTCATTTATTTTGCATTGGATGGGCCGGGAAAATACGGCAGCAAAAAATAATCCGCTTGCTACTACTTGGGATATGGGGAATTCAGAAAATTACAACGATGCAAACGTTCGCAATTATCGGAGTATGCAAGAAGGCATAGACGCTACAGTCAGAACTCTTACGAAAACTAATCCTGCTATAGCTCGTTACGACAATCTGCGAGTTTTGCTGCGACAAGGCACGACTCCAGATCAAGTGGCTAATAATGCAGGTGCTAGAGAAGAGCTAGCTGCGTATGGGACATGGGAAACAGCGCCCGGCAGTTGGGGGCCAGCAAAAACTAAACAAATTAACTCAGCAATCGAATCGAGTACTCAAACTCTTATGCCGGGTGAAATGCCTGACAGGGTAGTGCAGCTAGGTCCAGACAATTTACAGTTGCTGTCTAATAAAACGCCTATAGGCACGGCTGGTTATCAGCCTAACGACCCAAGGAACGATCTCCAGCCGTCAGATCCTAACGAGTTTGGACAATTTACTTTACCTGAAGATGAAGTAGATCCGGGTTTCCGCACCGATGATGACTTTTGGCAAGGCATAGAAACACCTGAACCAAACACTAGCGTTATGGGGAGAAATAATAAAAACTTTGCTGAAGGTTTCCTCGGGTTTTTGTCTGGAGATCCACGAGCGTCGATAATTATTGATGGGTTTTCTTACAATCTTGTTGATTATTTAAACGATCAAGTATTGCTATGGCAGCAAGAAGAAGGGATGACAGAGCAAGACCTTGCTTTGCGTGTCAACCGTTTTATCGATAAATGGTTGCCAACAACAGATTGGTGGAAAACCAGTAGCCCAGCTTTACGTGAAAATAGCCAAACATGGTATCAGCAAGGTATCGGGGAAGATTGGGGCACACTTACTCCAGCTAGAAGAGCTTTAATCGAGGATAAACGACGTGAAATCGAAGGATATGTCCGTAATGCTGGGGCAACATATACATCTGCGCAACTAGACGATGTTGCAATAACCGCTTATCTTTTTAACTTTGATGAAGAAGAAACTCGGCGTTACCTAAGCGGCCAAACAGTTTATGGTCAAACATATGCTGATGTTCTTACGAGTGGAGAAGCAGCCGCTGGTAGCGAGATACGTGAAATTCTTCAGGATATCCGTTCGATAGGAAATCAATACTTAATTAAACTTCCTCAAAGTGGAGAAAAAGAGTTAGCTCGTCGCATATTTACAGGTGATTTACCTAAAGAAAATTTGCGCACAATTATGCAAGAAAAAGCACGCATGTTGTATGGCGATAAAATGTCTGATTATTTTGATGCAGGGGGAACAACAGAAGAATTTTTGCAGACTTATGAACCGGTAGTGAGCAGACTATTGGGGCGAAAAGCTCAATGGAACGGCACTGACTATTCTTTAGGCCAAGCAATTTTAAGTGGTGATAGAACAGCTTTGCGTCCGTGGGCTAAACAAACTACGACAAACGAAGAAATACCGAATCCAGCTTTACAACGTCCATTCACGGTAAGAGAAACAGAATTAGCTATTCGAATGTCACCAGAATTTGATTCATCTGGGTTTGCAATTGCTGAAATGTCAAACGTGTTGAATACAGTTGGAGCAGGGATGGGAGCAATCTAATGGCACAAGAAATGCTTCGCCGTGGCAGCAACAACGATACTGTTTTGCAGCTACAACAAATATTGTTTCCTCAATCTCCAGAAGAATGGGACGGTTCTTTTGGCCCTAGAACAGAATCAGCGGTTAAAGGTTTTCAGCAAGCACACGGTTTATCTCCAGATGGAGTTGTTGGTCCTTTAACGGCGGCAGTTATTAATGCTGTTGGTCCTCAGATTCTTGATCCAGAAGCTTTGGGCGTTCAAAACCCTGCGGTTGATGCATGGGGAATGGCAGACGCAGGTTCTTTAGGGGTAGATTATCCTGAACAAGAACCATTTTTTTCTTTACCTGACACTGTAGCTGGTGGGGGTACAGGCGAAGAAGACGATGGGGGTGACGACGACGGGGGCGATGACGACGGCGGAGACGACGGCGGAGATGGCGTTGGAGATGGTGTCGGTACTGTCACCCCTACAGATCCTAACGAAGTTTTTGAAGAAGAAATTGGCAAAATATTTGTAGATGATTTACCGCTGGGAACAGGTGATATCAATGCTGAATTCGCTTACGACCCCCAAGATTACGACCCACTAAACCCAGACAGCGATGCATTTATCATTAACCCTGATGTTTTAACAGCTTCAGGGATGATGTCGGAATACCTTGATTTCTTTGGGCTAGGCAAAGATAGCGATACTGATTTATCAGATTTTGTAATGGAAATGGTACATAAAGGCGTACCGACTACAGCAATTTTGTCTCAATTGCGTATGACTCCTGAATATGGAGTTCGTTTTCCAGCACAAAAAGCTAGGCGTGATGCAGGGTTAGCCCCTTTATCTGAAACTGAATACATTAATTTAGAAACTGGGTATCGTCAGTTGGCAAGCAGCGCAGGAATCGATCCAGAGTTTGTTGATTCGGCAGATATAACTCGTTTATTGACAAACGATGTTTCTTTAAACGAATGGCAAGCCCGGATAGCGTTAGCTGAAGAAGCCGCAGCTACAGCAGATCCAGAAACTATTGCAACCATTAAAGAAATGTACCAGTTTGAAGATGGTGACATTACAGCGTTATATCTTGAAAGCGATAAGATTAAAGATGTTGTAGATGCCAGAAGAAAGCTGACAGCAGCAGGTTTAGCTACACGAGCAGATCAAATACTCGGCACTTCAACTGCACGTAACGTTAAATCCGATCTTGGTTCTTTGCTAGAACGTGCAAACGTGCAGCAACGAGAATTAGCAAGTGTTTTGACACCTATAGCTGGACTATCTACTCGGTTATTGGGCGAAGACACTATGAGCGGCGGTACTTTAACTCGTGGTGCATTCAATTTAGACCCTGCTAGTGCAGCAGCAGTAGAACGTCGAAGGCAAAGACGTTTAACTCCTTTATCGGGTAGTTCTGGAGCATTAGCAACTCAAAGCGGCGTCGCAGGACTAGGTGTAGCCGAGTAAGACTTGCATTAAGTATTAAATGCCGCTATAAATAATAGTGTTATTCGGCCCTTAACGGGCGAGCCGTGTAACAACCCCCATCCGAAGTACCACCGCTAAGGATGTGTAAGGACAGGTGAGTGACATATGACAGATTCCGACTCCACTTACGGTGAAGAAGGCGCTGCCAGTTCAACTGAATCAAAGCCTAATTTTCGGCGTGAGTTAGAAGCACGGGCAAGAGAAGCAGAGCAACGCAATGTGGATCTTGAACAGCGACTAGCTAACTACGAACGGCGTGATGTGTTTAGGTCAGCAGGTTTAGATCCTGATGACAAACGTATCAATTATTTTGTCAAGGCATACGAAGGTGAACTTGACGTAGAAGCTATACGACATGAAGCTACTGCGGCAGGGTTTTTGGACCAAATGGCTCCTACACCTGAAGCTACTGCCATGATGGATGAAGCTTTCCAAGGCGAGCAGCGTATAATGGCTGCTGGCGAAGGTGGCGATCCAGTGTCACAAGCCGATCTTGATGCTCGGATTAAAGCAACGAAAAATCCACAGGAACTTCGGGCTTTAATGGAGGGTGAAGGTTATTTGTGGGGCGCAACAGCCTGATTTAAATATGTGGAGTCCTCACCCATAAGGACTTAACAATGGCCTATACAGATACCGCAGCGGTATCTTCGGATACGGCGGCGTTTCAGCAATTAGCCTATTTCGCACTACGTTCACAACCACTTTTTGAAATGGTTGCGGATGTCCGTTCAACTGCACAAAGCCATAATGGTGCGTCAGTTCAATTCAACATTTATGCAGATCTTTCGCAAGCTACATCAGCTTTGACTGAAGATGCTGACGTTACTGCTGTAGCGCTGTCAGACAGCACGGTCACAGTAACTCTTGCTGAGTACGGTAACGCTGTAATCACAACCGCAAAACTGCGTGGCACTTCATTCTTGAATGTAGATGCTGACGCTGCAAACATCATTGGCTACAACATGGCCGACTCACTTGACAAAGTTGTGTCTGATGTTGCAAATGGCGGCACAAACGTGAGTTATAGCGGCGGCGCTGCTAACCGTGGCGCTCTCACCACAGGTGACGAGTACACCGCTGCTGACGGTCGGAAAGCTGTAGCGGCACTTCGCTCTGCAAGCGCTCCCGGCTTTGAAAACGGTAATTACATCGGCATTATCCACCCAGACGTGTCTTACGATCTTCGTGGCGATACCGCTGTTACTGACGTTATTCAGTACCAAATACAACAAGACGGTGCTCCTGTACGTGCAGGTTCAATTGGCACCTTCAATGGCATTACTTATATCGAAAACCCCCGTGCTGGTCTTATTGCCGACGGTGGTTCAGGTACATTTGATGCCTACCAGACCCTTATCGTGGGTAAGCAAGCTCTTGCAAAGGCATTTAGCCGTGCGCCCGGGTTTGGCGAAGAACCAAGCGTAGTTGTTGGTCCTGTGACTGACACTCTTCGCAGGTTCCACCCTGTTGGCTGGTACCACCTTGTTGGATATGCACGTTTCCGCGAAGCTGCACTTCAGCGTGTGGAAAGTATTTCCAGCATCGGAGCTAACTCCTAATAGTTAGCCTTTAGAGGTCGCAGAGGGGTCGGGTTTTTCCCCTTTCCCCGGCCCCTCTGTTTTCCTCTGCTATCATTTCAAACATGCCTAACGTTAAAGGAAAAAAGTACCCTTATACCGCTAAAGGTAAAAAGGCTGCTGCCGCCGCAAGGAAGAAAAAAAAGAATGCAAAAACCAAACGGTGATGTAACGATTAGGCCAAAGCCGATCCAAGGAACGAGTAACACCAATGGCTAGTGGTCTTTATGTAGAGACATTCGAGGCGGCGTTAAAAAACGATCTTGCCCTTGATATGGACAATGACACGTTTAAGTGCATGTTAGTAACTGCGAGTTACAGTCCTAATCTTGAAACTCACACAAATAAATCAGACGTATCAAACGAAGTTTCAGGTACTGGTTATACAGCCGGTGGCGCAACTCTTACTGGTGTCACAATGACTAGTAGTTCCGATGGAACGGGCACAATTAAATGGGATGCAGATGACGTATCGTGGACCAGTTCTACGTTGTCGAATGTACGAGCCGGAGTTATTTACGATGACACGGTGACGGACGACCGTTTGATCGCATACATAGATTTTGGGGGAGATTTCAGCACAACGTCAGGCACATTCCAGATTCAATGGAATGCGGCTGGCATCTTTACCCTTGACCTAAAGCCGTAGGAGATTCCAATGCCAACAGCTAATTATCCAACTTCTCTTGACACAACTTCAACGCAAGTAACACCAACGTCTACTACTGACTTGGATGCGTCAGGTTTTGAGCACGATCAAGTACACGGTGCCGCTTCTACGGCAATTATCGCTTTAGAAACTAAACTAGGGATCGGTACTGCGGCGGCTGCTTCTGCTTCTACCAATGCCGTGCTAACGCATACTGGTACAGGAACGACAGCGTGGTCTACTACGTTGACAAGCCCAACGATTGCTGGTGCGACTCTTTCCGGTGCTATTACCGGCGCAGATCAGGTCATGTCAGCGGTTACCCACAAGGACTATTCCGAAACGGTGTATGCCGGTGGTAACACTGGTGCAAGTCCTGCGATTGATGAAGCTAATGGCAACACCCAAACTTGGACGCTAGATAACAACGCTACGTTTGCTTTGCCAGCGGATTCTGGTTTGCAGGCTGGTACCGCACTTACTTTGATTTTGACTCAGGATGGTACTGGGTCACGGACGGGTGCTTTTCAGGTGAATAGCGC
>MDTE01113266.1_pt1 | contig 18961 bp, 13 predicted proteins | sample 811231 | NCBI WGS metagenome assembly MDTE01 (sample SAMN05326651, study PRJNA326480) | marine metagenome | isolation source: seawater | place: Indian Ocean: Red Sea | collected 2010 | reverse complement strand
TTCTGGGCTCATATTGTCACCAGCTATGTTTTTTGCTTCAGGTACCGCTACTTCCTGACCAGGCAAGTGAGGGTGCCAAGGTGGTTTCAGGTGAACCCAAGTTTCCTGGGCTACTTTTAATCGTTGCTGGTATGTCGGGGTTTTCGGAATCTTTTCCATTGAAGATGAATTTTGACTTTTAAGTTCAGATCGCATGATAAATTTTCCTTGCAATAAATACTACTATATTCTGTATGTATACTTTTCCTCGGTAGTTTATTAATAGATTTTTTATAGTAGACAAGATACTCAAGAGCCTAGATAAAAGCGTTAGCTGTTCTATCAAGTAAATGACTAATACCTCCAGATGATTAATGTCAAATTATCTTTTAAGGCTATCCGATTTCTGTGTTAAGAATAAATTAGCAACTGATTAAAGAGAATCTAAAAAAGTCATCTATCGTTAGGTTTAGTATCTTAATTGATTAGGTGCGTTGGGTGTAGGACGTAACTTTTTGACTTTCCCTTCGGAACTAGAAATTCGACCGCTAGAGACATCAGATAGTTGGGGACCAAAACTGATCTCATCTGCCACATAATTATCGGAGGTAAGAATAATCGATCCACCATTTTTGGAGAGTTTAAAGTTAGTATGTAATCCTTCACTATTTTTGTTTTTGTCAGCCCAAATCAGTAGATAACCACCAGATCTAATAGATGTCCCGGTCGGAATTTTCCATTTGGACATCTCATCAGGATCATTTGTTAGGCACATTCCAGACAAGTCTATGTCTTTACTTCCGTAGTTAAAGAGCTCAATCCAGTCCCCAAATTGACCACTCGAATTTCGGTTAATCAACTTGTTAGAAGCGAGAAACTCACTAATTGATACGGTGATCCGTGGGTTTTTTAGACCTGTGAATTTTTCGGCGATAATTCGCTGGTCTATATCAACCACATCAAAATTTTTGATTTCTTCGTGGTTTAGCAAAAATTCTCGTCGCCTGTCGATGAAGTTATTGAGACTTCCAGTTGGTGAAGTCCTATCATCTTCTGGTTCAGATGTTGCTTGGACAAAATCATCGTACGATAATAGTTTCTTGGTATCGATTTTGACTTCATCAATCATTAAATTTCGGTAATGGTCAATTACTGGAGAAAGGTTTTCTCTGGCCATACTTACTTCAGCGATAGTTCTGAGATACCGTAGATAGTCCGTCCGATATGCTGGAACAGATAGTAACTTACTGCGCAAGGGCATTCTTGGATTATCTAATCCTAGTAAGGGGTCGAGCGTCGGACCACCGTGCCTAGGACGACCACGTGAAGGACGACTTCTTTCAAAGATATTACCAGATAACGGTTCAGTCTCTATGGCTCTTTTGCCTTCTACAATTCGCTGTTTATTGCTATTTTCGTCAACAGTTTGTTCTATGTCATCAGGCGATCTTCCTCGTGGATGACGACTATGGCGAAAGGATTCATTCATGTCATGTGGAAGAATATGAAAGACCCCAAAATCATCTAAATAGATGCTGTAGTCACTGGCACGTGTCCAGTAACCGTCACTATTAGCGACTGCAATATCAATGGCTAGAAATCTTAGGACACCATCCACATTCAAAATCGGTTCAATCGAATCAGGTAGATCCTCGGTAGGCGTTTGATCAAGTATCTTACAAAGATTAATCAATGCTTTCCACGCGTCTTCACTTTCCCTCGACTTGATTTCAAAACGTTGTCGATATATGCCTATATCTTCTCCTAGATAACGCAGACCACCATCAGCTTCAGGGCTGCCAGGAACTTTCCAGCGTGCACCAGATGTAGTACCATAAAAGTCCTTCAGAAAATCCTTATTATATTGCTGAACATTGCAGTAAAGGCCCCAACTTTCGTTGTTTATAACGACTTTCACCATGTTTGCTTTGGGAACCGGTAGGTAGTCGGCCGCTAAGCGTGAATACAAAATACTACTTAAGAAGGAAGCATCGCCGTTACAATTCAACAAGTTGACTGTTTTATAACCGTAGAGTCGTTGATTATGATGAATAAAATCCATTGAGATATTCAGTGAACGTTTCGATTGCGCTGGGACATGGCCAAAGGATGACTGGCCACGAAACTTAATTCCAACCGTTGGATATTTTTTGCCATCAACAATGATAGTCGCAGGCATTTCGACATCAGTATTTTTGAATTTAGCCATCTCGTTTTCCCAATTTTCTGTACCAAATTCGATAAAAATCGTACGTAGGACAGCAGGATCATACAAACTAGATGTAGGATAACTCTGAACGTCTTCGGGAGAAATTTTCAAGCCAGGGGTACTAGGCTGAAATGGCCTTCTTCTTGGCTTTCTACCCCCGGGACCTCTGAAACGATTATCTTGTTGAACTTCTTTGAGAGCTGCTTGACGTTCAATTGAATCCAGAAAACCATTTTTGTCAGTATCAAACTTTCGGGTGAGTTTTTGCTCCGGTCGGTTGGGGCCAATTCTTCCTCTGCGAACATGAGTATGACCAATATCTCTCAATTCCTCTTGACTTAGTGTTTGCCCAGTGAAGACTTCCATGGTGATGACCTCAAACATTAAATCAATTTCTTCTTGGCTAAGCTGAGTGTCCCCGTCTATGTCAAAACGATCTAGATTTTGTTGCTTTAGGTCATGATTTTCCAGTGAAGAAGTTTTTTGTGCATGTAGTTTTATCACTATAAATAGCAAAAGTATTGTAAAAATTAACGTATTAAATCTTGTTATTACCATTTCAGGATTTCTCTTTTCAGGTGTAGACACCTTCATTTTCATTACTCTTTAGACAGCAACTGATAGCTTATTGTTCGGGAAAACTACATGCAAAAATTATAAAGTTTCTTCATTACCATATTTTCGCAGTTAGGTTAGCATTATTTTTCATTCAAATCAGAATACAAAAAATCAAAATCAACCAGACAAAAAATCAAAATCGCAACCTAGATTTGCCTGTTCAACGTGATCTTGAAACAGCTTACCATACCCTCTCTTGAAATGAAGGGGAGGAAAGATTAATTTCTCTCGTCGCTGAGATAATACAGATTCAGGTATATGTAGGTGTAGTTTACGATTATTAACGTCGAGTTCGATTAGGTCTCCATCTTCTACTAGGGACAAAGGTCCTCCAATTGCTGACTCTGGCGCTATGTGCAGAACAATTGTACCAAATGCGGTACCACTCATTCGTGCATCAGAAATACGTACCATATCTCGTACCCCTTGCCGAAGCAATTTCTTTGGGATTGCCAGATTGCCAACCTCTGGCATACCGGGCCCACCAACAGGTCCTTCGTTTCGTAAAACTAGAATGTGATCCGGTGTAACTGGTAATTTGTGATCGTCTAGTCGATGGTATAAATCTTCAGCTGATTCAAAAACGATAGCTGGTCCTCGATGATGGAGTAAATGCGGAGATGCTGCTGATTTTTTGATAATTGCGCCATCTGGTGCTAAATTGCCAAATACCGGAACGAGTCCTCCATCTTTAATTAGAGGAGACCGTCGTGAACGGATAATGTTCTGCCAGCCTGATGCTCCTTCAATCTTGGCTAAATTCTGTTTAACTGTCAAACCCGTAACCGTCATAACGTCAGTTTGCAGTAAATCTTCAACCTCCTTCATAACTGATGGAATACCACCGGCTCTCCACAAATCTTCCATGTAATTTGAACCATTCGGTTTAACGTCTACTAGTACCGGTGTTATTTTAGAAATGTAATCAAATTCCTCTAGACGTAACTGAATTCCAGCTCTTTTTGCTATGGCTGTTAGATGGATTACGGCATTAGTCGATCCACCAATCGCCATCAGAACTGTTATGGCATTCAGGAAAGATTGGCGGTGTAAAATTTTGGAAGGAGTTAGACCGTCAGCCACCAAATCGAGAATAGCCCGACCAGTTGCCTCGGCTTGTCGTTTCCGCTCAGCCATAACGGCAGGAATAGATGTTCCTCCAGGGAACATTAACCCTAAGGCTTCTGTTAACGCCGCCATAGTGCTGGCTGTCCCCATAACCATGCAGGTACCAGTCGTAGCGCATAGTTGATTGTTGACATCTTGGATTTGATACGAATTAATTTCTCCAGCTCTATATTTTACCCAGTATTGGCGACAGTCAGTACAAGCGCCTAGCCGTTCCCCTTGATAGGAGCCTGCTAACATAGGGCCAGCGACGAGGCTGATAGTTGGTATATCCGCACTAATGGCGCCCATTAATTGAGCTGGAACAGTTTTGTCACAACCACCAAGTAACACAACTCCATCCATCGGTTGTGCACGGATCATTTCTTCTGTGTCCATTGCCATTAGGTTACGGAACATCATGGTTGTGGGGGAAGTAAAAATTTCACCCAAGGAGATTGTCGGAAAATCTATCGGAATACCGCCACCTGACAGAATTCCTCGTCTTAAAGAATAGATCAAGTCTTCAAAGTTTTGATGGCAGCTATTATATCCACTGCTACTATTAGCAATCCCAATAATTGGTCGATCTAGTTCACTATCATCATAACCCATAGACTTAGCAAAAGCTCGTCGAATATAACGGCTGAAATCAGGGTCGCCATAATTAGTTAAACCTTGGTAAATCCCCTGTTTGTTGGTATCATTCACTAGTTAAGCCTCGCTGATACGTGAACAAATTTGTAAGGTAATGAATATTATAATCAACTTTTAATTATTCAAATCACCAATACCGAGTGAAAAACTTCCAGCCAAAATTTATTTGTCACAAATGGAATTCAATAATATTTGAACAACATTTCAAAAATCGACCTCAACGTTCTGATCCCTTAAATATTACCGAATTGATTTCAATGGTAATAGACGTTCGGAAATAAGTTATGATCGTTTACCTTGGAGTTGTCATCGTATTTGGTTTTCTTAAAAATCAAGTCTAACTTGATTAGATGTCTAGATGCGACATATGAACAAATTGGGCAGGAATTCAATATTAGAGTAAATAATCATCGATCTGCTTGAATTCCTGATCACGGCTGGCATCGATAGCACCAAACACCATAGCCAAACTCTTCAAATTATCTTGGCCTGAACTTTCTGGTGTACGATTTTCTTTAATTGCGTCCAAAAACTCATGGAAAGCCACTAACTGACCTTCTTGTGGGTTTGAGACTTTCATAATAAATTCTTGGGGGGCTTGTCGATCGGTATGATTAGCCCCTTTCCTAGCAATGTAAAGTTCAGGATATATCATAGTTAATGTACCGTCTTCTCCAACGGCTCGAATTTCACCGTACCAGTCGGTCATATCTCCAGAGGCAATTGCATCAGCATGGTAAGTAATTGGCAATCCATTATCCATTACAAAGTGGGCTAGCCCGGTAATATCTCCAGAAAATGTACTATAAGGTGTATTCCAACTGGTTGACCAAACTTGTACTGGATCACAACCCAAAAGGGCACGGAGCAAATCAAAATGATGAATGCTCATCTCTATATATAGTGGGTCTTGCATCTGGTGACGAAACTCTCCCCATGAATAATATGGAGCCCGAAAATAGTGAGTTACATGGCTAATTTGACCCAATTGCCCACTGTTCACAATTTTCCTAAACTTTCTTACCCAAGGGTGAAAACGTGCTTTTTGTGAAATCATAAAAATACGATCAGTTTGGTTGACGCTTTGCAAAATTTGATGAGCCGATTGAATCGTATGTGCAATTGGTTTCTCTGACAGGATGTGCATCCCTGCTGAAACACCAATCCTAATAACTGATTCGTGATAAGCGGGTGGAACAATACAAAGTAGAGCATCGGCTTCAATACCATTCATCAGTGCCTGTTCTAGATTGGTGAAACAAGATGTATCTGGTAAACCTGTTATTTCCCGTGCCTGCTTCAGATGTTCTAAGTTAAGATCCACTAGTGCAACATGTTGTGCACGTTGACTATTCATAACGGTGGATAGCCAACTGCCACCATATCCACCGACACCGACCTGAATTAGCTTTACCATTTACTTGACTCCTAAATTTCTTGAATTGGTATTCATTATATTGACCGATGTAGCAATCTCGATTATCAGTTTATTTTTTGTCTGATTTAGATCAGATAAAAATAAACTTTTATCAATCCTATATAATCTGAGAGACAAAAGTTAAAAAGAATCCGAAATCACCTAGTCGGTCTACTACAGATTTTAAAGATTGTTTAGTTTTTCAGCCTGGGAGGGAATTTAGCCTGTTATGTATAAATGAAGCCTCTTTACTGGTCACAAATTCTATATAGTTTAGATGCCGTTCTAATTAAAAGGCTTCCTGATGCGATGGCTGGTGTAGCCATACATAATTCATCTAACTTGTTGACATGAAGTAATTCGTTTTTTTCACCAGCCTTGAAAACAAAACAATCTCCATCCTCGCTTAAACAAAATATCTTATCGTTGTATGCCCATGGCGATGCCGTAAACGGAGTCCGCTGACGGCTCCTTACTCGAACTTTTCCATAAATTTCACGACCCGTTTTAGCATCAAAGCAGGCTAGGAAACCAAAGTCATATAGTACATAGAGAAGATTTTTATAGACTAAGGTAGAAGGATTATATGGTGCAGATTTTGGCTGCACCCAAGCTATTGATTTATTAATTGGCATATTTTTTTCGATTTTAATTACACCTTGTCCTCCCGGGTTAATTGCATAAATCGGTTTGTGTCTGTCACCAACATAACCCGAAGTAATATAGACCAACCCATGGGCGGAATAAGGGGTAGCAATAGTAATTGAAGACATATTAGCTTCTAATTCCCAAAGAAGATCTCCATTTAACCCATAGGAGCGGGTCATTCTACTGCCGGGAGTAATAATTTCGGTTCTAAGTTGATTTTGCCAGACAAAAGGTGTTGACCAGTTACTTTTCTCATTCCGACTTCTACGCCATAGGGTTTTGCCATTTTTTTTATCAATTGATTCAATAAAAGAATTTTCTTCATTATCATTAATGATGTAAATGGCATTTCCGTGCAAGGCAGGCGAAGAAGCACTACCCCAATTATAACGAGTTTTGTATGCCTTCGTTTTTTTCTTCCATTTCAAGTTGCCATCATAGTCGTGAGCAAAAAGTCCTTGATCAGTAAAGTAAGTATAGACAAATTCGCCATCTGTTACTTGGGTCTCCGGAGCGTAGTTATTTTTAATATGTCTTGGCATCTCTGGTTGATCTACTTCAGCTTCTACCTGCCAAATAATTTCCCCTGTTTCAAAGCTAAGGCAGTAGATCATCCATTGATGCTGATTGGGCGAAGGTTTCTTTTCCTCTCCTCCAAAATAGAGCCCCTTTTTGATTTCTTTTTCTTGGCCTGAACTGACCGCGGAGCTTAAAAACACTTTATCTTTCCAAACAATTGGTGATGACCAACCTCGACCTGGAATAGAAACACACCACCTTACATTTTTAGTGATACTCCAAACTACCGGGAGCTTTTCGCCTTCAGCAATTCCACGAGATCCTTCTCCCCGAAATTGTGGCCAATTGATAGTTTCTCTAGGGAAAACATCGCTAATCGTAAAAAATGGAATCAGTAAAATAAGTAAGTAACGTGACACAGTCTTATCCTATCAGCTTATTAATAATAATATTAGATCAATCTCTCGTCCAACAGATCGGTATTTCCCCTTATAATCTATTTTTTTGGGCGTTTGAAAATTTGAAATATCGTCTGCCATTCTTCATTATCCCGATGAAGAACTGTTTCATCTAAGATCCACCCCTCCTCTGATAATTGATTTAGGCTGTTTTGAATGGAATTGGTAGCGGCATTTACCTCCCGTAGTCTCATCGTATAATACTTACACTTATATTCATAATTGACTACTTGATCTATAATCTGGAGTTGCTGAATATCGGAGTCAGCTTCAGCAGGTATAACTACCAAATGACTTACGAGCATCCCAAATAATACTAGACAGCCCCCTAGGCATATAAAAGTAAGATCTCTATATTTCACTGTCTTCTCCTGTTCGCTATCCGAATTTTTTGAATTTTCAATACACACTTTCTCTACACTGGCAACTTTACAACGCATTAATCGCCCTATTATTTATCTTGGACCTAGTCGAAATTAGCACATATTGATAATAGAATCAAACCATCATGTACAAAGCGAGCCATAGACAGAAAGGAAGATACCTAATGGACTAGAACTGGAATTGATCCGTATTGCGACATCAGCGCAAGCTAAATCATGTTAACTATAGTTAGAATTTTAGGTTGCAATAGACAAGATACTAAGTACTGATAATATACTCAAGAAAGAATGAACCTTACGCGAATTTCAATTTAGTCAATATGCTGATTTATTTAGTTCTACTTGAAATAGAAAGTTACCCGAAGCTTCTCTAATTACACTTAGATAAACCTTTTAATGTTTTTTTATGCTCTTTTGATTGAAAATGGAAACAATGGGCAATTTTGTTCTATGATCGATTTTTGTTGTTGTTACTTATCTTACTACCTATGGGTCTAAGTAAACTTTAAATTCGGAAATAGCAGGACAGACAGAATTATCCCTACATCTGAATCGGATCTTTTGAGTGGTACATTTTTGTTCGCGAACCAAGCACAAATTACCAATGGCAGTCCCTCGATAGTATGATTGCCATACACCATCTTGCTCAATTTCAAGAGTAAAACTATCCACCCTTTGGCCAAGCGGTAGATATTCCCTAATACCTACTATATTGAAACTTATCGTATGTGGAAATTCAAAAATGACTTCCGCCTCACTTATATTATCATCGGTTGACCAATACGTATCAGTATTATTATCAACAAGGTTCTGAGCTGAAAATCGATGAGAGTTGCCACGAATGTTATTTGCTTCAATGTATGCAGTAGAAGTTAGATCCTGACTGAATATTTGTTCACGTCGACGGCGAAATTCTTGTAAGTTTTGTACATCGTTCGGGTGAAATTGCCCTGTTTTGTCGGGGGGTATATTCAACAGAAGTGATGCTCCACGACCCACTGACTTAAAGTACAAGTCTAGTAATGTTTCTGCACTTTTTACTTTATCATCTTCTGATGAATGGTAAAACCAACCTGGTCGAATAGAAACATCACACTCAGCCGGCAACCAACTATCACCTTGACGATATCCCTGATTTAACATTTGTTGATCGGATGCCCAAGCTTGGGCCATATCCATTTCAAGTTCTGTTGTCCAGTCATCTCCACCAAAACCAGGATAAAGACCTGCAGTCGAAAGAGTCGACCAACAGGGGTCTCCAGCTATTCCATTTTCATTACCTACCCAACGTACGTCGGGACCAACATCGCTGAACATAACTGCATTGGGTTGATTTTGACGTACGATCTGCCACGTGTTTTCCCAGTCGTAGTAGGTACGACGATCTATTCGGCGTTGTTCATATACACCACCGTAGTATCCATCACCACCGTTAGCTCCATCGAACCAGACTTCAAACAAGTCTCCATACTCAGTTGTTAATTCGATTAGTTGTTTGCGGTAGTATTCTAAATATGCAGGTCGCCCATATTCTGCATGATTTCGATCCCAAGGGGAAAGATACACACCAAACAAAATATCATGACGCTGACAAGCATCGGCCATTTCACCTACCACGTCACCTTGACCTTTTTTCCAAGGACTAGACTTAATCGAGTGATCTGTATACCGGGATGGCCAAAGGCAAAATCCATCATGATGTTTACAAGTTAGAATCAGCCCCGACATTCCCACGTCATTTGCGGTGGATGCTATCTGATCAGCGTCGAAATTTGTTGGGGCGAAAAGTTCTGGAGATTCGTCTCCATACCCCCATTCTTTGTCCGTAAAAGTGTTTAATCCAAAATGTAGGAATCCGTAAAACTCGTGGGTATGCCAGCGTAGTTGTCGGGGAGATGGAACAGGATACAAGGGGGATGGAGGTTGAATATCTAGTGTCATCAATTGGTTTTCCTTAGTTTTTCAAATAAGTTTGTCTACACACTTTCAAAAATCGTGAGGTGGAAATTGTTATGAATGTTACCTCAATCTTGGTCTCATTTGGCATGAATCCTGATTCATTTGTCAATTATAGAATGAGGCTTTTTGATCTGGTATTGGATTCTAGAAAATGATTTACCTAAGAGTAACAAATATTCCTGTTCTAGATCATCAACTCAGACATGATAAATTGTTGAAAAAATATATCTTTTGATAAGCCGTGAGATAAGAAAAACCTATTATCTCCCTTACTTTAAAATATATCGTGAGTGTGAGAGGAGTTATTTGGGTAAACTCAAAAATAATGCTGTGTTATCTTGACCATAGATTTACTCAGTAACTAGTTTTCTCAATAGAGATTTTTTGATTTGTTTCGTGGTCAATGCAATTCAGCAATCACTGGTAAATGATCGGAGTGTACCCAAACCCCTTTTTCTTGTGGCCCGTTGTGGCGAAATCCAGAGCGCCGGATGACTTCTGCAGTGTGCAGTTGTGGTGCAAGTGATTGGCTAACATAAATATGATCAATATAATGTGTTTGAATTCCCACTGTATCCATTGTGGCTTGAATACCACCGCCCACACTTTCCATTGCATTTACAAACTGCATATCTACCAAATATTTATGCACACACTCGTCAACCTCACTGTTGAAGTCTCCTAGTACAACTATATCGTTGCTAGTATGTTTAAGTTGGTTGATACAATGCTGCAATAGATTTGCTTCTTGCCGGCGCAAATCTACATTGCTGGGGTGCAGATGAACGTTAACAACCCAAAGAGTGCTGTCCTCAACCGATAACAAAGCTGCGCCTGAAGTGCGACTAAACGGTGGGGTCTCCTGTTTGGGATCTAGATGGCTGAAGACGCGTGATTCTAAAATAGAATACTTCGATAAGATATGACCTGGCCAGTTGATAGGAGATGGAATCGATGCCAAATAGTAGCCCATCTGAAATGCAATATGCTGCGCCGTTCGGATAGACACTCCCTCCTGTAGAGCAAGTATATCGCAGTTGAGTTCTGAAAAAACGCGGACAAAATGAGTCGTGTTGGATTCATCACCAGGTTTTCCTATATCAGGTGAAGATTCTTCATGCGGATATCCTCTTAATCCAAGAACATTGTAGGTGCCAATTCTCATATAAATTTCCTCAATTAAAAAACGAAAAAAACAGCGGGTAATGCAATCCCATTAGTTTACTGTACACAGTACGCGAATTATAAAAATCCTCATACTAGAGACGCCTTCTGCATAGATTCGGAATATTACTACATTACCGGTTTTATCGTCTATGAGAGACAAATCTCACTGTACATCAGCTCTTAATTGCAGGCTAACATACGATATTTTCCGCGACAATTATATACAATTGTGAGCCTTTAAGAAATGATATAAGCAATGTAATTTTACACCATATCGAAATTAACAATTCAGGATTCTTGTGTACGGCTTTAGATTATAGAATTTTATTGTGTCTAAAGACGCATACAGTTTTCTCCGATTGCGAAGAGGCCTAGAAAATCATTGTGAATAAGCAACTAATTAGAACGCAAAACCAAATAAACAGGTTAAACCTGAAGTACATCATAAAATTACAACTAGACATACAGTTGGCTAACATGAGATCTATAATAATTTCTAACTTCTACCCGTTTTTGATTGTACTATCACGTTAGAATTATGGTCTTATATATTTCAATATACACTTCTGACCCAATTGGGATTTTCAGCTCATTACTGAATGATATGTGATAATCAGAAGGTAAAAGTATTTATGGTGCAAATATCGATGAAGAATCTCTAGTAATCCAACTTTGTTAAAATAGATATAGGGCTAAATATCTATTCGATAAATTGCCCAAACTGAACACTTTTTAGCATGTGGATCATCAGGAAATTTTTTGTGTAGAAAATCGCGGATTTGCAATGCCTGATTTAAATCACCAATTAACCCATTATCCATCAGGGAAAAAAAAGAATTGTTATCTTTTGCTTTCCAGTTGGTGATCAATGAAATATACCAATGACTGTCGATAATATCGTACCCCGTGATTCCATCCTCACAAATATGATCACTATTTATTTCAGGCTGAACTCCGACAATATTTCCACTTGGATAATGATGTATGATCTCTTTAGCGTAATCAAGTTTGGTAATCAGATGAAACTTAAAATCTTCATTGACACAATTGACCCAATCTCTTTCAGATTTAGGGAGAAATAGGTCAGGTCGGAACATCCCATCTACCGAATCAAAACTATCCAAATTCGTTTTGCGCCAACTAATATAAGCTGGCCAGTTTTCACTTTTTGGTCCGAAATATTGGACTATTTTATAATAAATGTCCATAGTTATTTCGATATGACTATATAGCCAACCTTAAAAACATGTGTGTCAGCTAATTTACTAGACATCGTGCTCATCTACATCTTTCTCTCCATGAAAATCATCTATGAACTTTTTCCCATGCTCTGTTTCTATGATGAAGGTTGACCAGCCGTCCGTTGGTAAATTTGAAATTTCAACAAAAAACGTTGATTCCTGTAGGTGTTTTTTTAATAAACCCAGAGGTGGTGTATCCGAGTTTTGATTAGAGATGACTCCTTTAGTTAGGCCGATATCTTGATTACTACAACTAAACAATAATATGAAAAATAATACCATTAAAAACTTAGCTAATAATCTAGATTTATCAGCTAAATCTTTACCAATCTTTTTCATTTACTATTCTTCAACGATTTGACGTGTCATCAGCTTACCACGCCCATGTTAAATTCCGAGAAATCACGTCTACAGGATCAATGTCTTGACAGTTGTATTTTTTTATAGTAATTGATCGTCCAGTGCCATCCACTATCGTGGAAACAAAAAGATCTAATCTCTTTTCAATTCTTTAAATCATTTGCATTTTTGTCAATAAGTTACCAGTAGACAAAAATGCAAATTTCAACTTCTAAGAGCCGATTTTTGTTTCCCACATCTTTTAACTTACGATCTGTATGACTGGTTGCTTTAAATTATTGACTCCGGCAGAGCTACACCAGCTTTTATATTCTTTTCACAGTGCGTAATCCAATTTGATCTCAGTCACTATTGAAAAACATTACAGTCTCAAATCAAGTATTCAAACTTTGATTGAATATATTCCGTAAAGAGCTAAGATAGGAAGTCTAAATTAGAGGCTTTATAAAATTTACCAATTAACTATTGAAATATAAACCACAACCATTTTGTGAGATTTACTGTTTGATAAATCTTATCCTTTTTTGATAGGATCGTAGGCGATTTTGATTTTTACCGTTAATCGGTCGAGGATATGAAATATGCCCAATCTACGCTTTATCTCCGCATCTCCCTATCAGGATGATGTCCTTAATCTTCCGGTTCATGATTTATCTGTATCAATTCCCTTTTATGAAAAATTTATGAAGTTCCGAGTAATACGTCGAGAGACGAAACCTTATCAGGTCGCCATTTTATCTAGAGACGATGTCAAAATTGGTTTGGCTGAGAATGGTGGAGATCCTGAACAAGAAGGTGCCTATTTCACGGTTAATTCGGTGAAGCAAGCATTTGATTTTTTTTCTTCAAACGGAATTAAAAATCTTGATAATTCGTCTCTGTCCACATCGATTAATGAGGACGGTATGTTTTTTATTGTTGCACCTGATCGTCTTTGTTACTGTTTTGGTGAAAATTAGTTTTAATCTCACAAAAGTGGATTGATCAAATCGCAAGTAATTCGATAGGTAAAAATGTAACAAACAGTAAGTAGGTACATGAATATAGATTCTAAACCGGTCACATTTTGCGAAATTTTGGATTTTGAACAGAATTGATTCTAATATCGATATCAACCAATTTACTTTTACTTAAAAACCAGTAATCTATTCTTAAGGATATTAGCTAAATCAGAGGGATAAAATTCACTAAAAAATCAAGATTTACTGCCAACTGGACGAACAGTTTTTGTTCTATACCAAGTCCTTATTTCTTCTTTTTCACATCGTACAAATGTTACAAGTGCAATTCGGAGGACTCAACAGGAAGATCGAAGGGAAAATGTGAGATAGAAGATAAGGAGAGCCTGAGTTATATAAAAAATGCCAAACTGGAAACCATACACGGATTTTTTGGAACAACCACATCTATAAGTTTAAAAACAAAGAATGCTAGCTTAGTACTACAGATACCATTATGCCAGATATTTCAATTGCTTTACAATAAATTAGATTGCCCATGAGTCGATTCCTCCTAGGCTTAGATCTATATTGGTTAAATTGCAAATATTAACTATACGTTTGATGTATGATCACTCGCAAGATTATGTAAACCTAACTTGTTGTGAGTCTAAAAATGTGGTTGCCTACTACTAGTCATTCAGTCTCTAGCTGTTTAGGGTTGATTTTGCAAGTGTTAATCCAACCCTGAAAATGATAAAAAACTGCCCCAAACAAATCTAGTTCCGATTAAGTAGATAGAATATAACCAACTAACTTCGTTGTTTTTGTTGAAAGATATTTTATTGCTTACTTTTTGAAAACTGATCACAGATTCGGGCCAAATTGTCAATGAAGTTTTCTCCTCTATCTTCGTTTTTTCTCGATTGTGCTTGGGCTAGCAACAGTGCTAGTTTATATAAGTCTGTTTTGTATTTCGTTTTATTTTCTAATTTCATTAAATCTAGTTTCAGGTGACCATTGTTCTTTCGCGGAATGAAATTTCTTCCATAGGATCAAGACGGTCATTATCGTTATTTATATAAGTGGCTGTGCTTGAATTAGTTAGGCACGCCCTCTTTTGCAGTTTTTAAATCTTCCCACTATCTTATCTGGAAGAACTAATCTAAGGACAAATTCAAACGTTCGCCGATCATTTGACGTGTCAAATAACAAAAAGTTGATTGTTATTCTTGAAGCATTCTTAATTTTCTTATCCATTTACGGTCCAAACTTTTTGCCTACTTAGATTACAGTATTAAAAGAATAGTGATAAGGCTGTACTTTCCATGATTTTTAACCAACATATGATTACGAAGATCGGGTGAAATGTGCATTTACCACATCCAAGCTAAATACTCAAAAAATCAGCAAAAACCCGACTGTTATATCCGTTCTACTAGGATTGTTATCAGTTAGTTGATTGCAGTGCCAATAAACTTGGAGGTGCCAATGAACAGAAAGATTCCTCTCAACTCAGCAGTTGGAATACACCAGATTATTTTTCTAGGTTAAGACAACCACTCTCTAATTTAGAAAATGATTTCCGGTCTGCTTATTGTAAATCACAATAAATCTGTTTTTCTGTCCTTCATGGTTCATGATTAAACTAGAACCAGAGGTTGGGTTATACGCTGAAGAATACGGACAAGGTATTAATCGATCTCATAATAATATCGAATTGATGAAGCAACATCTGGCCAAACTTTAGAAGTTGATTCTTTCTCAAGGAGAACTAACAATAATAAATTTCAAATTACTAAATACAATTTCTGTTTTGAAAATTATCTGTCATAATGTCAGGGGGAACTCAACTGAATGTCAATTTATTTATCTAGTTCAGTTAAAATGTATACTATCACTTGCGTAATATTACCATCACTATGTTTCATAGTTGTTTAATTATTGATCTTTTCTCTTGATAATTTGGTTGATTTCGAATGTTATTCCTATTGGGGGTCTACTTTGTTTTCATTGATATGAAAAATTTGTTTTAAAGTATTCCTCTCGCTCGTATTTAATTAATTTTACATTGATCTGTAACAATTTCTTCACAAACAGTCAGGTATAATTGCGACCCATTTTTTGAACCGTACTGATGTTTGGTTCAAGAATAAATATTCAGAATTTTCATCTATTAGGAGTAGGATAATGGAATCACAGTTAGCTATCGACCCTGACCCTGAACCCCCCAGTTACAAAATTCACCAAGAAAAACGAGGTAGATATACTGTTTGGGTTATTACCCAGAACAACAAACTTATCACCGTCTTCTCCCAGCGGAATTTAGCCCTCTCTTGGGTTTTGCGTCGACAAAACTTCCAATCTAGAACAGAACTTCTCACATTTAAGGATCAATAAAAATGAGTGTATCAGAAACCCCGAGTGAAGTCTTTGTCAATACCGATACCAAATTTCCCCCTACACCTGATAAGAAACGTGGTTATTTAATTGATATGGATGGTGTTATCTACCGTGGTAATAAACTAATTCCCGGTTCTGACTACTTTGTTCAGTCTCTACTGGAGAAGGAAATACCTTTTCTATTTTTGACCAATAATAGTCAGCGTAGTAGATGTGATGTAGTCCTCAAATTAGCTAACCTAGGGATTAATGTTGAGATTGAGCATATTTTTACCTGTTCTATTTCTACAGCCCGTTTTCTAGCTAGCCAGAAACCATCTGGTTCAGCTTACGTGATTGGTGATGCTGGTTTGTTAACAGCTCTTCATGATCATGGTTATGCCATCAACGACACCAACCCAGATTACGTGGTTGTCGGTGAAGGAAGACTGATTAATTTCGAAGTATTGGAAAAAGCATTACAGTTGATCATGGAAGGAGCTAAGTTAATAGCCACTAACCTAGATCCAAATTGTCCGATTGATGGCGGTATACGTCCAGGTTGTGGTTCCATCGTAGCCTTTCTGGAAACAGCCTCCAACCGAAAAGCTTTAAGCTTAGGTAAGCCTAGTCCAATCATGATGAGAATGGCTCGCAAAGAAATAGATTTGCGAACAGAAGAAGTGACCATGATAGGTGATACAATGGATACTGATATTCTCGGTGGGCTGCAAATGGGCTACCGAACCGTGTTGGTTTATAGTGGTTCTACCCAGCCTCATGAATTAGATCAATACCCCTATGCACCATCATTGGCAATACCATCACTGAAAGATCTAATTACTGAGCTATAAGCGACTTTCTATTTTTGTCTTCCATTCTACCAAAAATGTAGGAGGTAGCCTTGTTGAGAAAAAGGCTGAAAAAGGTTCAGTCACAAAGATTTTCAATGATGCGGATTACTTAGGTGAGTAATTGACTCTCTGCTGGTTTTATTGGTCAAATGGAAGACAAAGATCAGTTTCTGATAGTTAGCTAAAACTTTGCCCCTGTTTTATTAGTTAGTACTTGTAAATACTCCTAATAGGTTTCAGTTTTAATTGTAAAATTTATTTTGGTGTGCATTCGCAAAATTTTTTAATCGCGTGGCTACTTCTGGGTATTTGTCTACGACGTTCAGGGTTTCATACGGATCATTTATTAAATCGAATAAAGAAAGTTCAATTTCTTTTTGCTGATACTTACCAGCTTGTCCATCATTACCAGCTAGAGCTAGTGTTCTGTAATTGTGAGGCAAGTGTAATTTCCAACGCCCGTCGCCACTAATGACACCTTCAAAACGGGAACCAGTTGAAAATGGATAATATTCATGAGGGTTTTCTGTGTTAGTTTGTCTTGCCATTATATCCCATACGTTTTTTCCATCTATTGGGTTATTGGGTAGCGGGGTGTTGGTTAGGTGACAAATAGTTGGTAGCAAATCAATAGAACAAAAAGCTTGGTCTGAAATACTACCCGCTTCAATAACATCAGGCAACTTAGCAAGACAGCCACTTCTTATTCCTCCCTCAAAACTTGTTCCTTTAGCCTCTCGGAACGGAGTTTTTCCTGAATGATTTCCGTAAGAAACCCAAGGACCATTATCAGAAGTTAAAATGATAAGAGTGTTCTCCGACTGACCTGTTTTTTGCAAAGCATTCATCACTTGGCCAACTGACCAGTCTATCTCCATCATTACATCGCCATATAATCCAGCCCCTGATTTTCCATCAAATTGACGGCTAGAGAATAGTGGTACATGAGGCATAGAATGAGATAAAAAAAGAAAAAATGGCTTCTTTTGTTGTCGAATAAAGGAGACTGAATGCTCTGTATACCAGGTTGTTAGTTTTTTTTGATCATTCTTCGATACCTCTTCGATTGTGACTTCATTGTTTTCCCAAAATTGAAGAGGATATTGCCCCCAAAAATCAGGTCTTTCTGGATGGTATTTCCACATATCGTTCGAATACATGAGGCCACAAGAGTAGTCAAACCCCCTAGCCGCAGGTCTTGTTTCAGGCTGATCTCCCATGTGCCATTTCCCAAATACTGCTGTCGTGTACCCATTATTTTTCAAAACTTCACCCATGGTAGAAAATTTTGGATCTAGACCTTTGGCATTTGGTCCGTGTGCACCAAAGACTTTAGTCCGACCTGGGTAGCAACCTGTCATCATCGCGGCTCTAGATGCTGAACAAATTGCTTGTGGAACGTAAAAATTTCGATATGCACATCCTTCTCTAGCTAAGCGGTCCACATTTGGGGTGGGATATGCAGGAGATCCAAATGGCCTAAAATCTGCCCAACCAGAATCATCTAACAAAATGACAATGATATTTGTCTGGTTAGTACTATTTTCACTACGACTGATTGTTGAAAATCCAGTTGATGCTATAGCCAGAGTACTATTTTGAATAAACACCCGGCGTGTTAATTTCATGTTAACTTTGGTTACTCCAATATAAATGTGAGATACTAACTGACCAAGAGTGTGGATTTGTTAAATCCGATATTTTCATTGATCGAATACGAAAAATCACCAAGTAAAAATAAAAAACAAACACACCTTCCTCAATTGATTAATAACGTAAAAGAAACGGACAAAAGCCAGGATCTACTGACCTTTAAATGTAAAGACCAGACCTTAAGTAGCCCAATCATTAATTTCTATTAGAGACTATATTAACTATGGTTTAATCAGCTAATTGTAATTGTAGAAGACCAGTGAGCTGAAAAAGCCCCGTTTAACCAATAACGGGGCTCAAATACACTCTAGCTGATTGAAGGTTTTAGTTAGAACCGTGAACTTCTTTGATTTGCCCCCACGAGGTGGCTAGTTTATTCTTAGATTCTACGTTAAGACCAATAGTTGCCAAT
>MDTE01089814.1_pt1 | contig 18967 bp, 12 predicted proteins | sample 811231 | NCBI WGS metagenome assembly MDTE01 (sample SAMN05326651, study PRJNA326480) | marine metagenome | isolation source: seawater | place: Indian Ocean: Red Sea | collected 2010 | reverse complement strand
GCACGAATTCGCCAGTCTGCTCGACTACCTGGAATCCCTGGTTCCCAAACCATAGGCACAACTCCCTGGCCTTCGGCATCAGCAGGGCCCGTTGTCCGCCGACCCCACCGTTCACGGGATCGAAACCATGGCCCGCCGCGTATCCCCATACCATTTAAGGGCTTTCAACGAATCATGATTCGATCTAGTCTCCTGGTCTTAATCCGGTTCCCGCTTTGAAAGAGGCTGTCATCGATACAGCATGAAAACCATCGTCGCCCACGCAGCCAACGAAATCAGAATCGTTGACACCCCCATCCCGAAACCAGGCCCCTATCAAGCCTTGGTCAAAACAGAATTCGCCTGCATCTGCAATCACACAGACAGCGAACTCCTCCGCGGAAGTTTTCCAGGGATGGAGCAAGCGTTCCCATTCGCTCTCGGCCATGAAAGCGTGGGAGTCGTTCAAGAAGTCGGTGAAAAGGTGCGCCATTTCAAAACAGGCGCGCGAGCCATTAGCGGCTTGGTATTCGACCTGGGAGTTCCGGGCTTGGAATCGGGCTGGGGCGGCTTTTGTGAATACGTTCTCGTCAACGACCACGAGGCCATGGTCACCGATGGCGTCGACAATGAGGCCAACGGTTGGATTGAGGTGTTCGAGATTCAAACGCCCCTGGCGCCTGACATCCCGCCCGAAGACGCCGTGCTCCTCTGCACCTGGCGAGAGGTCTTGGGTGCGTTCCGCGATTTCCACTTCCAACCCGGAGACGATGTGCTGATCTTTGGCGGCGGTCCTGTCGGACTGAGCTTCGTTAAACTAGGAAGGCTCTTTGGTCTCGGATGGATTGGATTGGTCGACCGCCATCCCGAGAAGCGGAGCAAAGCCGAGGCATTCGGAGCTGACGCAACTTTTGACCGAGAGGATCCCGCCTTGAACGACTTGACGAAGATTCGCGGGAAGAAGCTGGATGCCATCGTCGACGCCGTCGGATCTCCCAAACTCATCGACCAAGGCCTCCCTCTCCTCAAGCGAGCCGGAAGTTTTTGTGTTTATGGTTTCTACGCCGGGCTGAAGCAATTCTCGATCTCAAATCATTTGGGTGATTTTAACTACAACATCTTTGTCCATCAGTGGCCGACCCGCCTTTTTGAAAAAGAGGCCCAAACACCCCTTTGCCAATGGATTCGGGAAGGGAAATTATCCGGACAAGAATTCACCTCCCATCGCTTCCCGATCAGGCACATCGATCAGGGCTTTGACGCCGTTCGCAATCGAAAAGTGATCAAAGCGCTCCTGTCCTATTAACGGAAACCCAACCAACACCACTCAATCAACCCCAACCCCAACATGTCTCACGCCTCCAATCCGTCTGACAAAAAGCTATTCTGGGCCTGTTTCATTGCCCTGGTCGCCACCTCCTTCGTGTTCGGTCTCCGGGCCAACATCATCGGCGACTGGCAATCCGACTTCGGTCTTACGGAGGCAGACAAAGGGACGATTCTTGGGGTCGGCCTCTGGCCTTTTGCCATCAGCATCATCGTTTTCAGCCTGATCATCGATTCCATCGGCTACAAGACGACCGCCTATCTTGCCATGGCGTGCCACATCGCCTCCCTTGTGTTGACGCTCCTGGCAAAGACACCGACGGCACTCTACTGGAGTGTTTTTCTCATCGCGATCGCCAACGGAATGGTCGAAGCCTTCATCAATCCGGTCGTGGCCACGGCCTACAAGAATGAAAAGGACAAATGGCTCAACATCCTCCATGCCGGCTGGCCGGCCGGTTTGGCGCTCGGAGCACTGACGGCGATCGTTCTCGGGGACTCGAACTGGACCGTCAAATACAGCATCTGTTTTATCCCCGTCATCATCTACGCCGTGATGGTCATCCCCTGCAAGTTTCCCGTCAATGAACGGGTGGCGGCCAACGTTTCATACAAGGAAATGCTGGCACAAGTGGGAGGCATCGGCTTCTTCATCATCACCTGGCTGTTGGTTCTCGGCATCTCACAGATCATCAGCAGCCTCAACCCACAATTCGAGATGAGCGATTGGTTGCCTCCGGTTCTGGCCATTGCGGGAGGGATCGCCGCTGGAGTCTACACCCGGAGTTTGGGGCATTGGATGTTCCTCCTCATCCTCATCACCATGGGGCCTTTAGCCACCACCGAGCTCGGGACCGACAGCTGGATGCCGGACCTTCTCGGCGCCGATTTCACCCCCGCACAGGCGGGTTGGATTTTCATTTATGTCTCCACCATCATGACCATTCTCCGGTTCTTCGCTGGCCCCATTGTCCATCGATTCTCGCCTGTGGGACTGCTCGTCATCAGCGCGATCGTTTCCATCATCGGCCTGGTTTTCCTGTCCAAAGCAGCCGCCTTCATGATCATCGTCGCGGCAACCGTCTACGCCCTCGGCAAGACCTTCCTCTGGTCCACAACGCTCGGCTTGGTTTCTGAACAATTCCCAAAGGGCGGGGCATTGACCCTCAACGGGGTATCGGCCGTCGGCGCGTTGGGAATGGGAATTCTTGGTGCCCCGATCATGGGCGGGCTGCAGGATGTCGGCATCGACCGTGATCTCAAGTCCCAACAACCGGCGATTCACGCTCAGGTTCTGGGCCCAACCAAAAACGTGGTTTTCCTGGGAAAGGTCAACGCCCTCGACGAAGATCGAATCAGGTCCCTGAGCGCGGAAGATCAGCAAACCGTGACCACAATCAAGTACCCACACAAGAAGGCTGCCTTCACTCAGGTCGCCGTCCTTCCAACCTTCATGTTGCTCTGCTATCTCGTGATTTTCTTCCATTTCAAGCGCCAAGGCGGTTACAAACCCGTGACCATTGGGACCGAACGTTCAGAATCCTAAGCTCATCCATCGCACTTTCCAGGGGATTCCGCCCTGGTTGAGGTCAACCGCATTGAGCGTTCCCCAGGGAGGGACGATCACTCGGAACCCTTTCTAATCGGTGAAAAAAGGAGCGATTAGGGCATCGCGATAGGAGCGATGATTCGATGAATCTTCCTCCGCGCTTTGATTCTCCAGCGGCGGCTTGCTGCCACGAAGCCAGGCACTGAATCACCCAGCTGGGGTTTCGTGAATTGCGAAAATGCGGGCATGATTCTCCGGCGGACCTTTCGCACCGTGCCTCAACCGGGAAAGGTCCCGGGCCGATCGCCCGCTCCCACCGAATCCGACCGCCGCGGAAGCGAGGAACTCTACGGCATCACTCTTCCAAGGCTCGGGCGCTCAAGATCGGTTATTGTGGTTTCCCCCCCACCTGCTAGCTTCACTCCCAGTGAACGACATTCGACTCCTCCCCCTCTCGGTCTTATTTGCTAGCCTGGGACTCTTCGGGCAAGAGACGACCTCTCCGGACCCGGCGGAAGCGATCGATCCCGTCGAAACCGCCTATCAGCAACTCCTCGAACTTGATGACGCCGCGCTCAAGAAGATTGATGAGTGGATTCGCGCCAGCCAGCGTCCCGACGCCAAGGAAGCCGACACCATCGCGCTCGCGGGAAAAATCCAAGCGGAAATTGAACCCGTCCATGAAGCCTACAAAATCTTCATCAAGACCCATCCGACTCACGCCCGTGCCCATTTGACCTACGCCAGCTTTCTCACGGATATCGGCAAGGAGGACGAATCGCTTTCTCTTTTGATCAAGGCAACCGAACTCGACCCGAACTTACCCGCAGCCTGGAATAATCTTGCCAACTACTACGGGCATTTCGGCGAAGTGAAAAAGGCCTTTGGCCACTATGAACGAGCCATCGAAATCGCCCCCAAGGAATCAGTCTACTACCACAACTTTGGAACAACGGTATTTCTTTTTCGCAAGGACGTTCGCGAGCATTACCAAATCACCGAGGAAGAGGTCTTCGACAAAGCGCTGAAGCTCTACGAAAAAGCCCTTGCCCTCGACCCCAAGAATTTCGACCTCGCGGAAGACATCGCTCAAACCTACTACGGCATCCGCACTCAGGACGTCCCGAGCCGGATGGCTCGCCCGGCCGCCGCCCTCAAGGCCTGGCGCTACGCGGAAACCCTGGCCCCGAGTGATTTCGAGAAACAGGGCGTTTTTGTTCACAAGGCTCGGGCCCTCATCGAACTCATGCAGTTCAACGACGCCCGGCAACAACTGGAACAGGTCAACCTCCCCATTTACCGGGAACTCCGCGATCGAGTGGGGCGTCGCGTCCCCGGCTATCAGGCGACCTCGCCCCCCGAACCGACTCCGACCGACCCGCTCCGAGCGCAGCCTCCCTCAAGTCCACCTCTTCCCTGAACCCTGAACCCTGACCTGCCGATGCTAGAATCCGTCGCCACACAACTCAATCTCGAGGGAATCCAACGTCACATCTTCCTCTGCGCGGACCAGTCGGAAGCAAAGTGTTGTCCCGTTGATCAAGGCCTGGAATCCTGGAATTATCTCAAGCGGCGCCTCAAGGAACTCGGACTCGCCACCCCCCCCGCAACGGTGTTCCGCACCAAAGCGAACTGCCTTCGAGTCTGTCTGCAGGGTCCGATTGCGGTCGTGTATCCCGAGGCCATCTGGTATCACTCCTGCACCCCCGAAAACCTAGAGCGAATCATCCAGTCCCATTTGATCAACGGCACGCCTGTGAGGGACTTGGTCCTCTCTCACAACCCGTCCTTCGGAAAACAACTCGACGCCCCCCTTCACCCCCCCTCAAACAACTAGGGCCGTTCGGTGGCATGCCGTCGAATCCATTCGAGGTCGAGATTATCTGCCTCGGGAAATCCGTGCATCCTGGGAATGAGGGTGCGTTCATCGCGCCACCGCTGAAGACTCACGTGGCCATCTGCAAAACTGACCACCGACGCTCCGTTGTGGTAGGTCCCCGGCGTGTGACCGAGCCCTGTTCCCTCCATCGAAACCACAAAGGTGGGCATACACACGCTCTCGGGTTGCACATCCATGAAAAGAAACTTGTCCGCCGGCCGTTGGGCCTCCACATCACTCTTCCTTCGATAGACTCGGTATCCGGCCGTCACCCAGCCATCGATGTCCCCCATATACGAATTCAGCGCATAGCTGCGAACACGGCTCCTTTCAAGAATCGTATCTTTGGCCTTGTCCGCCGGGCATTTGTAGATCCTGATCGCGGGGAGGTATTGGCCAAATGACGCATGCTTGCCCTGGAGCAGATGAGGAAGCGAAATATTGCGCGTAAAATGGTTTCCCCCTGAAACCCACCACCGTCGTTCCACCTCATCGGGCCCGAGGTCAACGAGATCATCGGGATTCGGCGTGCCCTCCCCATTTTCCGCAACCCGGTCCCCGTGATCGTCGGCATAAAGGAACCAAGCGGTCGAAAGCTGACGCTGATTGCTCATACAAACGATTCGGTGCGCCTGCCCCTTGGCTTGGGAGAGGGCGGGAAGAAGGAGCGCGGCGAGGATCGCGATGATTGCGATCACCACCAGCAACTCGATCATGGTAAACCCCCTCACCAAACGGATCCTCCCCCTACCATCTGGTAGCAACTGGCTCGATTCATGCCATTCATGGATTCCGAATGCCCCTGCCCCGGCGGCGGAACGACTGCTTCAAACAGCAGTTTTCATGCGACCTCCTCCAAAAGATCCCATCTCCTCAATTGACGACATGAGTCGGGCTTCCGGAAATAAAATTCCTCACATTCTCAATCGCAACCTCGAGCAACCGGCGACGGGCGGCCAAGGTGGCCCAGGCGATATGAGGCGTCACGAAACAGTTCGGGGCCCCATAGAGCGGACTCTGTGTTCGGGGAGGTTCGGTTTCCAGCACATCCACCCCGGCCCCTGCCAGTGCCCCTGCCTCAAGGGCCGCTGCCAACGCCGCCTCGTCGATCAATGGCCCTCGGCTCGTGTTGATCAGGAAGGCGGTCGATTTCATTCGCCCCAAGCGGTCGGCGTTCATCAGATGATGGGTTTCCGGCGTCAGGGGACAATGGAGACTGACCACATCGCTTGTCTCCAGCAGGCGCTCCAAGCCGACAAATTCGACCCCGTCTCCCCGTCCTGATTGCCCTGACCGTTGGGTCGCCAGGACTCGCATTCCAAAGGCCCTCGCCAGCTTTCCGACGGCCTGCCCAATGCGTCCGTAGCCCACGATCCCCAGGGTCTGCCCATCGAGCTCGATCAGGGGAGCTTTCCAAAAACAAAAATCGGGGCACTGATTCCATTCGCCTTGCCGAACGCTTTCAGCATGAGCCCCCACTCGCTGGGTCAGCTCGAGAATGTGAGCAAAGGTCATTTGCGCGACCGACTGCGAACCGTAGGCAGGCACATTGGCCACCGGAATCCGGCGCTCTTTGGCGGCTTGCGTATCCACGATATTAAATCCCGTGGCCAGCACGCCGACGTAACGCAGATCGGGCAACGCATCAAACATCGACCGATCCAGCGGCGTCTTGTTGGTCAAAACAATCTCCGCGCCCGCCGCTCGGGCAATCACTTGATGGGGCGGCGTTCGTTCAAACACACTGCAATCACCCAAAGCTTGAAGCGGTTCCCAGGTCAAATCCCCCGGATTCAACGTATAGCCATCCAAAACAACGATCCGCCTGCTCATCGGGAAAGAGTGCCGCGATTCAAGCAAGACTCAACGGTAAAATGGCCAAAAGCCTGACGCGGTTCTGCTCGGTTGACCACTGGAAATCCTTGAAACCCTCCCCTTATCGCCCCTCCTGTTCTGAAGAATCCTTGAATCGCCCCAGCCTTCCAGTCAAACTCCCCGCCGAGATCCCATCCGTCGCCCGTCGGTCTCGACCACACGCAAAGGGCGACCTGAAAAAAACGAATGAAACTGATTCGATTTGGTGAGCGCGGCCAGGAGAAACCCGGCGTATTGATCAACGGAGTAAGGCGAGATTGTTCCGGCCATTTTTCTGATTGGGATCACGACTTCTTTCAAGAAGGTGGGCTCGAAAAACTCCGAACCTTGATCGACTCCGAGGGGAGCACCTTCCCTGAAGTTTCCGATTCGGCCCGATGGGCGCCCAGCATCGCCCGCCCCGGGATGATCATGTGTATCGGTTTGAACTATTCCGATCACGCCAAAGAGTCCGGCATGGAACCCCCCTCCGAACCCGTCCTTTTCATGAAGGCCAGCAATACGCTTTCGGGCCCCTACGACGACGTCTCCATTCCCCAGAATAGCGCCAAGACGGACTGGGAGGTCGAGCTCGGTCTGGTGCTTAGCAAAGACGCCCTCTATCTTCCCAACCGAGAGGCCGCCAAGGATTACATTGCCGGCTATTGCGTGGTTCATGACGTCTCCGAGCGGGAATTCCAACTGGAACGCGGAGGGCAGTGGGTGAAAGGAAAATCCTGTCCAGGATTCAGCCCTGTCGGGCCTTACCTGGCAACCGCCGATGAGATCGAGGACGTCATGAACCTAGAAATGTCGCTCTCTGTGAACGGGGAACGCCGGCAATCCGGAAACACCAAAACCATGATTTTCGACCCCTTCCACCTGGTTCATTACCTCTCTCAGTTCATGCTTCTCGAAGCGGGAGACCTCATTTCGACGGGCACTCCTCCGGGAGTCGGTCTGGGCATGAAACCACCTGTTTTTCTCAAACCGGGTGATAAGGTCGAGCTCAGCGTCGATCAGCTTGGTTCGCAGAAGCAGACCTTCGTCTAGGCCTTCCCCGGGGCCGATTGGCCAGGGAATTCGGCCGGGGAGTTCGGCCGGGGAATTCATCAGGAACGGTGGCGCTGCCGGGTGCCCATCCATTTCCAGAAGCACGATCGGACCGGACAGCGGTCCCCCTGCTTTCCAAAACCGCCGTGAACCCGGGACGAACACCCGCCGCACGGATGCCTCCGAGCATTCCGTTCGTCTCCTGGATTCGGCTTTTCTACAGGCGAGGATTGAACGGCCACGCTCCGTCTCACCGAGGCGCCTCCTAAAGGCTTCCGGCAACGAGGTCTCCCACCTCAGTGGTTGAATACCCCATCTTTCCCGCACCGAGTTCCTTGATCTTGTCCCGCGTCACCCCGATCACGGACTGTTCGATGGCCTGCGCCGCTTCACTCTCGCCCAGGAAATCAAGCATCATCTGGCCGGCACAGATCGCCGCCAACGGATTGATCACGTTCTGTCCCGTGTATTTCGGCGCACTCCCACCGATCGGTTCGAACATACTCGTCCCCTCGGGATTGAGATTCCCACCGGCAGCGATGCCCATTCCACCCTGAACCATGGCCCCCAGGTCGGTGATGATGTCACCAAACATGTTGTCCGTCACGATCACGTCAAACCACTCCGGATTCTTCACGAACCACATGGTCGTGGCGTCGACATGGGCGTAGTCTCGCTGAATTCCAGGAAAATCCTTCTCGCCGATTTCGTGAAAAGCACGCTCCCAAAGGTCGAAGGCATAGGTCAAAACATTCGTCTTTCCGCACAAGGTCAGTTTGTTGTCCTTGTTACGCTTCTTGGCATACTCGAACGCAAAGCGGAGGCAACGTTCCACCCCTCGACGCGTATTGACGCTCTCCTGAATGGCCACCTCATGAGGCGTCCCCTTGAAGACGAAGCCCCCGGACCCGGTGTAAAGCCCCTCATTATTCTCACGAACCACGACAAAGTCGACGTGCTCCGGTTTCTTATCCTTCAATGGACAGAATCGCTCGTCGTAGAGTTTCACCGGACGAAGGTTGATGTATTGCTCGAGCTCGAAGCGCAGGCGGAGCAGGATTCCTTTCTCCAGAATCCCCGGCTTCACATCGGGGTGACCAATCGCACCCAAAAGAACAGCTGGAAACTGTCTTAAATCATCGGCGGCCGAGTCGGGAAGCGCTTCATTGGTCCTCAAGTATCGCTCGCCACCGAAATCGAACTCGGTGTAATTCAGTTTGAACCCAAATTTCTGGGAAGCGGCATCCAACACCTTGATGGCCTCTTTCGTGACCTCCGGTCCCGTTCCGTCGCCACCGATCACTGCAATCTCGTAACTCTTCATGTAAAACTCTCGATCAATTCCTAAAAAGGACCCGAATCCTAAGCCAAAGGCGAAAACAGGCAACCGAATTCTCATTCGCCCAAGATCGCGGATTGACTCGAGAGAATGGGCTTGAAGCACCGATTCTTTCCTCACCAACTTCCTCAAGATCCTCGTCGACGGCGCCCCCAAACGTCCAATGAAGGGGTCACCATTCCATCCCAGGTCAGAACCCTTCCCTCAACCCCGAATGGCGGTTTTTTCATCACACAAACTATTGTCGTCTTCCAAAAGATCGATAGACTGACCTCACCCTAGAAATCGAGGCTCAGCGCGAGCTTCCTTTCAACCTGCAATCAAGCCGACATTGCTGAAATCGCTTCCAACACCAGTTCCTTTTCCTCGGCGGTTTTAATATGGTGAATCATGCGAAGACATCCCTCCTTCGAGCCGGCCCGGCGATGGCCGTCGCCGCCGTCTCCGTCCTGGGAGCTTACCTGCTGGTGGTGACGGGCCCTCAGACCCAGCCTGAGGACAAATCCCGCCGCCCGAAGTCGGTGAGAACGGTGACCGTCGAAGCATCCGACCAAAGAATCACGCTTCGCGCCCACGGCATTGTGACGCCCGTCCGCCGCGTCACCATCGCCCCAGAGGTGACCGGCCTTGTCATCGGCCATCATCCGGCCTTGATTCCCGGTGGGTCCCTCCAAGAGGGAGAGGAACTGTTTTCCATCGACCCCACACTGGTCGAACTCAACATCAAGGAATCACAGGCCGCCGTCACCCGGGCCGAGGCGAGTCTCGAAGAAGCTCGGCGCAAAACCGTTGAAGCCGAGCGCCTTTCCGTCGAGAAAGTCATTGCCAACTCTGACCTTGCATCGATTCAAGCCGAGGAAAGAATCCAAAGAGCCGAGCTGCAACGTCTGCGGGTCGCCCTCGAACGATCGCAAGCTATGTTGCATCGCCACCGTGTGCTCGCTCCGTTTAACTCGGTGGTGCTCAATGAGTCGGTCGAAATCGGACAACGGGTCAATCCGGGATTCGAGGCAGCGACCCTCGCTGGCACGGATGCATTCTGGGTCAATGCGGTCGTTCCCGTCGATCAACTTCAATTCATCAAACTTCCAGATGCCGATTCGCCGGGTGCCCACGCGGAAGTCTACTTCGATACCGGCACCGAAACCCTGCAGCAACGGCCCGGCCAGGTCGTACAACTTTTGAGCGACATGGAAGAGCAGGGGCGAATGGCGCGGATCCTCATTGAAGTCAGCGACCCTCTGAACTCCGGATCACCCCAGACAAAGGCCCCTCTCCTGCTGGGCAGCTATGTTCGGGTCGAAATCGATGCGGGACTCCTCAAGGGCGTCCTCGCGATCGATCGCCCCGCCCTGAGGGAGGGCGACACCATCTGGGTGGTCGACCGCGAAAGCCAACTGAGAATCCGGAACCCGTCCGTTCGGTGGCGCACCGAGGACACCGTCTATATCGATGATGTCATCAACGAAGGCGAGTCGCTCATCATCAGCCCCCTGCGCGTCGCCCTTCCCGGCATGGAGGTCAGAGCGAACTCCGTTCAAGCCCGACCGGCTCAGGCAGTCAAAGTGACCCAAACGAAACCATGACTAAGCCCCCGGTTTCTGCCCCCGGCTCCGGTGCCGGTCTCCTGGCCTGGTTTGCGCAGAATCACGTGGCGGCGAACCTCGTCATGATCGCGGTCGTGGTCACCGGGCTACTGGTCGCCCGAAGTATTCGCCAGGAGATCTATCCCACCTTCACACTGGATACCGTCGAGGTGCGGATGGAATACCGTGGTGCCAGTCCCGATGAGGTCGAGCATTCCATAATCCTCCCCATCGAAGCGGAACTCCGGGGGATGGATCTGGTTCGGGAAGTGCGATCCATCGCCCGGGAAGGAAACGCCTCGGTAACGGCGGAACTGGTTCCCGGCACCGATCGAAACCGAGGCCTCCAGGAAGTCACCGCAGCCATCCAGCGGATCAGCCTCTTTCCCGACGACGCCGAGCCTCCGGTGATTTCCCTCGACACCGGCCGCCGCCGTGGCGTTCTCTACCTTTCGATCTACGGCGATCTGGACGAGCAAGGCCTGGTGAAGTTTGCGCGCCAAATCGAAGAAGGGCTTCTAACCGAACCCGGCGTATCGTTCGTTGAGTTCCGCGGACTTCGTCGCCCGGAAATCCATATCGAGATTCCCCAAGCCAAACTCCGTTCCCTCGGGCTCAGGCTCAGCGATGTGTCACGAGCGGTCCAGGCCTCGGCGCTGGACGTCCCGGCGGGTTCCATCAAGACGCCCAGCGGAGACTTCCTCCTGAAGACGACAGAGCGAAGAAGCCTGGCCAAGGAATTTGCCGAAATCCCCATCCTCAGCCGCCCGGACGGCACCAAAGTCCGGTTGGGCGACATTGCGGAAATCCGAGATGATTTCGAGGAATCGGACAATGAATCGTATTTCAATGGACGCCCATCCCTCTCCCTTTCCGTCTACAGCGCGGAGAGCGAATCCCCGCTTACCGTCGCTCGATCCGTTCAAGCGTTTGTCGAGAGGGAAACGGCCAACCTTCCCCCCAGCGTCGGCCTCAGCATTCGCTTCAACCGGTCCGAGGAATACAAGGAGAGGATCGACATGCTGCTCACCAATGGAAGTCTGGGCCTGATTCTCGTCTTGTTGGCGCTTGCCTTCTTCTTGGAGCTTCGGGTGGCATTTTGGACGGCCGTGGGGATTCCCGTATCCATCGTCGGATCATTGGTGCTCCTCCCGACGATGGATGCCAGCATCAATATGAATTCCCTCTTCGCCTTCATCGTCACCCTGGGCATTGTGGTCGATGATGCCGTCGTAGTCGGTGAAGAGATCTTTCACCGGATGTCAACCGGGCTCAACCGGCTCCAGGCGGCCATTGAGGGGGTCCAGGCAATGGCCGTCCCCGTCATTTTTGCTGTCTCGACTAACATCATTGCCTTTCTCCCCTTATTGTTTGTGCCCGGTGAAACAGGCCGCTTTTACTTTGTCATCCCAGCGGTCGTCATCGCGGTCTTCACCGTTTCCCTGATCGAATGCTTCTTCATCCTGCCCGCCCACCTGGCCCACAAAGGAAGGAAGACCCGTTTTTCCCTGTTCGAGCGGTTTCAGGAACGCCAGACCCAGCTGAGGATCCCCATCGATCGAGCGATCGACCGATGGTACCGGCCGGTGGTCGACACGGCGGTCGCCCATCGCTATTTCACCTGCACCTTGTTCTTCGGACTCCTGATCCTTTCGGCCGGCTACGTTTACAGCGGACGCGTGGATTTCGTGTTCCGTCCCTCCATCGAATCCCCGTTCACCCAAGCCGAGTTCAAAATGCCCTCGGGAACGCCGGTGGAGCGCACTCGGGAAGTGGCCAAAGAAATCGAACTGGCGGCGCGACGAGCACTGGACCGCAACGGCGAAGAGAATATCTTGACGGGCATCCAAGTTGGGATCGGCCAACAGCGTTACAGTTCCGGCGATGCCGATGTCTCGATCCGACTGGTCCCCCAAAGTCAGCGAAAGATTACCGCCGAAGAATTCTGTAATCTCTGGAGGGAAGAGATTCCTGAGATTCCCGATCTTGAATCGGTGTTTTTCGATTACCTCTATGGTCCCGGAGGCGCCAATGAGATTGATATCCAAATCTCTCATCCAGAAGTTCAGATTTTGAGAGAGGCCGCCGCCGAGGTTGCGGCCGCCATCTCAAAATACCCCGGTGTGGCTGACGTGAACAAGGGATTCGGAAAGGAGATGCCGCAGTTCAATTTCGAGATCAAGCCAGAGGGAAGATCGCTCGGCATCACCGCCCGTGAGTTGGGGACGCAAATCCGCCACGCGTTTTACGGGGCCGAAGCGATTCGACAACCGCGAGAACGGGAAGAACTGAGAGTCATGGTCAAACGACCCGAACGGGAACGGGGGTCCTTGAGCAGCCTGGAAACCCTTTTGATTCGCGTCCCCGGCGGGGGGGAGATCCCCCTCAACCAAGCCGCCCGAATCTTATCGACTGAGGCCCCCACTCGGATCGAACGGGTTGACGGTGCCCGCGTCTTCAACGTCACCGGCAACGTGATTGCCGGGGTCACCACAGGAAATAAGGTGCTCGCGTCCTTTGGCAAGCGAGAAATGCCCGAGATCGCAACCAAGTATCCCGGCCTCCGCTTTTCCTTCGAAGGGGATCAGCGAGAACAGCGGGATTCAATGCATCGCATGTCATGGGGATTACTCGCCTCAGTTTTTGTGATTTACGCCATCATGGCCTCGCTCTTGAGAAGTTACCTTCAAGCCCTGATCGTCCTCCTCGTCATCCCGTGGAGCCTCGCCGGGGCGGTTGCGGGTCATGTGGTGATGGGAGTCACGTTGAGCGTCTTCAGCGTCTTCGGGATGATCGCTCTCTGCGGCATGGTGGTGAACGGCGCCTTCGTCCTTGCCATCACCCGCAATCGATACATCGCCTCGGGCCACTCGGCACACGAGGCCGTACTTCTCGCAGCCAAAAGACGCTTCCGCCCTATCATCCTGACCGCACTGACCACCTTCCTCGGACTCGGCCCGATGATCTTTGAATCCAGTTTCCAGGCCCAGTATCTCGTCCCGATGGCCATCGCCGTCGGCATGGGGACCTTGGTCTCGGCAGGAGTGATCCTGATCCTGATCCCAGCCCTGATGGTCATCGTTGACGAACTCGGGTGGGAATCGTTGGAGGAACGCTTGGAACCCCTTGCCATCCCTGCCTAGCAAGGGGAGATCCTCGTTTGGAGGCTTGTCCCCGACCATCATTGGAACCGGTCCCAACAGACGAATCCTCCAGGCCGGCTTCCCACTCAAACCTACGAGACGTTTTTCGATCGAATGGCCATTGCGGCCCCTCCCGAAATCAAACAGGGAATGGCAAAGATCATGAAGTTCAGGGTGAGCGATAGGCCCGCCGCCACGAAGTAGCCCGCCACGATCGGCCCCAGAACCGCCCCCAAACGACCCGCTCCAATCCCCCACCCCACCCCGGTGGTCCGCACTTCCGATGGATAGAGTTGCGCCGCCACTGGGTAGAGCCCCACAAATCCGCCCTGCATTGAAAACCCGATCAAGCCGAACATCACCAACACCAGGAAGGAACCCGAGAACAGACCAAATACCATCATCAGTAGAGCGGCACTTCCCAGGAAGATGAGAATCGTTTTCCGAAGCCCGATCTTCGTCGCCAAGCCCCCGAGCACCAAGATCCCGACAAAGGACCCCGCATTGAAAACCGTTCCGGAGTAGATTCCCAAACGCTCTGACAACCCCGCTTCCGAGGTCAATTTCGGGATCCAGCTCAACAGGAAATAGAGGGTGGCGAAGGCGTTGAAGAACGCCACCCAGAGCAAGAGGGTCTGACGGGTTCGACCGGGACCGAATAATCCTCGCACCGAGGCCGGCTTCCGTTCAACAGCGACCTCGGGAAGCTGATCGAGAGATGGAAGCGCCATCCGAGCCAAGATCGCATTCACTCGCTCCAGCGCCCGCACCGGCCTCTGCTTGGTAAGATACTCCATCGATTCATCCAGAAAGAACAGGATCAGCGGAATCGAGAGCAGGGTGAGAGTTCCCGCACATAGGTACATTGCCGGCCAACCGCTGGCCGGAATGATCGCGGCCGCAACCATTCCCGCCAAAACCGCTCCGATCGGATACCCGGCCATGACCAAGCTGACCCAGAACTCCCGACTCGTACGGGGTGCATACTCCGAGGCCAGCGTCGAGGCGCTGGCCAACATCCCTCCGATTCCCAGACCGCTGACAAAACGCAGCGCGATGAGTTCCGTGATATTGCTGGCAAACGCGGTGACAAAGACGCTCACCCCCATCAGGCTGGCGCAAATGAGAATCATCGCCTTGCGTCCGATTCGATCCGCCTGCGGCGCGAGCCCCAGGGCGCCCACCGTCATCCCAATCAGCGCCGCACTAAAAACCCAGCCCAACTCCTGCGGAGGAATCCCCCACTCGCCACTGATCTTTGGGGCCGTAAACGAGATGACCAGAACGTCCATCCCATCCATGACGTTCATTAAAAAGCAGATGAGAATCGTGATCCTCTGAGAGACCGTCATCCGATCCCGGTGCATCATTTCTTCAATTGGATTGGCGGGAGTCGACATGGTCAGGGGCTCTCTTGGATCTGACTCTGACAAAATCTCTGGGTGGGGCGCAACAACCAACCGCCCCAAAAGGATCTCCCTTCCTTGGTAGCCAACCTCGGACAGCAGGTTGAATCACCACGAGCCCCTCGCGGACAACACAGCCTCGTGGTGAAGCCCACGCCGGCAAGAATTCCCTTCCGTTCTTCCCCGTGCACACCAAACCAGTCGGTCCGGGTTGAGGCTTTGGCACGGCTGAGGGACTTCCCGATCCCATCTCGCGGCCCAAACGCCGCCCCCTTCAGCCGAGAAATGGGTTTCCCCGAATTGTCATGCGCCGCCCCCCCCTCCATAATCCCGCCCCATGACCGAATCCGTCCCACCAATCCGTATGGGGGTCGTTGGCGCCGGCGCCAACACCAAAACCAAGCACATTCCCCTTCTCAAACGAATCCCGGGAGTTTCCCTGGTCGGCGTGGTCAATCGGCGGGCCGCCTCAACCGAGGCTGCTGCCAGGGAATTCGGATTCCGCAAAACCTATTCCTCCTGGGAAGCGCTGGTCGACGACCCAGAAATCGACGCGGTCGTGATCGGAACATGGCCCTACCTTCACTGCCCGATCACGCTGCGAGCCCTCGAGGCCGGAAAACATGTCCTCACCGAGGCACGGATGGCCATGAATGCACGAGAAGCACACGCCATGCTGGATGCGTCGCGGCAACACCCTGAATTGGTGACTCAGATCGTCCCATCGCCGATGACGTTGGAAGTCGACAACACCATTCGCGATTTACTTGAAGAGAATGCCATCGGAACCTTGATCACCATTCAATGCCAACATAGCGGCGGCTATTACGATCCGGAGGCCCCGCTTCATTGGCGACAAGATATCCGACTCAGCGGGCTCAATGTCATGACGATGGGCATTTATTACGAGGCCATCATGCGTTGGGTCGGACCAGCGAGTCGGGTGATCGCGTTAGGAAAAATCTATACCAAATCTCGACGCAGCCACTCCGGAGAGATCCATGCGATTGAAATTCCCGAGCATCTCGATGTCCTCGCTGATCTCGGTGAGGGCATTCAGCTCCACCTCCAGGAATCGGCCGTGACGCCTTCCCCAAAACACGACGGGATCCGATTGATTGGTACCGATGGCTGGCTGGAGTATTCACAGGGAGACTTACACATGGCGACACGAGCCCGTCCCGAACCGGAACCGGTGGTCATTCCTGAGGCACGAAAGCAATTCTGGAGAGTCGAAGAGGAGTTTATTCAAGCGATTCGAGGAGAGGCCCCGGTCCGACTGACCCAATTCGAAGACGGGGTTCGATACATGGAATTCACCGAGGCGGTCCACCGCAGCCTCGTTGAAGGCCGAGCGGTTTCCTTGCCACTGTCCCCGATCAACACCCCATCCGCTAATCGGGATTGACGGTCGATCCTGATTCCCAGAAAACGCCCTGACTGAGATCCTCATAGACGCCGGAGGGCGTCTCCTGATTTTCAACCCGCCGCACCATGTAGACCGGTTCCTGAACCCGGAGATCCCGGTCGATGAATTCAGCTCGTTCCAGAGGACGTTCGCCCGATATCCGCTCAAAGGGACCCAAGCGACTCTTGGAGCGATACACCATGTAGCGATGCGTTCCGCCCTGCCCATTCCATGCGAGCCAGACGTCCCTCCCACGACGCATCCCTCTGAGCTCCCCGACAGGATGAAGCACCCGAAGTCTCAGCGTCGCGTCCCCCAGGATCGAAATCGATCGTCCCACCTTCCCCTCGGGCGGCGCGGAGGATTCCACCATCGCCCTCGCCAAGGGATTTCCCATGGCCATCGTCGACAGATCCCAAAATCCATGAAGGGAACTCATCACGGCCAATCCCGCTCGAGGGGAAAGCAGGACCGACTTTGTAAAGCTGTCGGTCAGATTCCAGTCCCCACTCCATGAAGCGTAGAGCATGACAAATCCCGCGTGACTGGCCAGTCCCTCATTGGCGAACGAGACGCTTCGATACCGACCCGATACGATGGACGATGGTGCGCCATATCCGGCAAGAAACCCCCATTCGACGGAACCGGAGAGATCGAAACAATCCACTTCCCGAAGCGCGCCAGGGGCCGAACCATAAAGCGCCGACCCGTTGGCGAACGCATTACGATCCATATTCGCCCACAACCGGGCCGGGAGATAGGACCGGTAAACCGCACGGGCTTCAAAAACATTCTGCCGATGACGATAGGCATGGTTTTTCTCGAAGTATTGTTTCAAAAATTCCGCCTCACGCTCTGAGGATCTCGACGGCAGATTCTCCGAACGAACAGAGGGAAGATTTGAAAAATCAATCCGACAAACCGCCACTTCCAAGGGGCTGGGCAGGTAATCTTGATCCAACCGCCCATCTCCCGGCCGATTGCTATTGCCCCGATGGTGCCGATTGACGTAGTCAACGCTCTGGTCCGACCACAAGCCATCAAGATCTCCATAAAAAGCATCGCAGGGCCAGGCCCCCTGATGATCGTCATTGGGTCGTGTGTGGCCATCCTCCGCCCGCAAGCCGGAATAGGGAATGGGCGCTGGCCCTACCAGAACAACCACCTGATCCCCCGGTTCGTTGGCCCGATAAAAGCGGCGAATCCTCTGCTTCACCTCCGACACCCGTCGCCGGTAATTCGTCCGTCGACGGCTGCTATGATCCGGAACCTCAGCCCGTTCCACCTCCCATCCGTCTCCGATAAGATTCTCGGCAAATTGTCTCAACGATGGGCGCAGCGGAAGGGCCACCCTCTGGGCGACGGCCACGAGAACCCGACCCCGCCGTTCAACGACGGGAACCGGTCGCGGACTCACGGCGAGGCGACGCCCCCCGATGGCATAGGTTTGCGAGGTCGCCCTTTTCGAGACCTGCGCTTCAACCTCATACTGGTTGGTATGAGTGACGGTATCGACGACTTGCCACCTCAGGTCGCCCGATTGTCGTCGCCAAACGGTTTCCTTGGATGCCACCCCGGTTGGCCACCTCAGCATCGAGGGAACCGGTTTCTGATCCTGCCATTGGGCAAGGGCATATCGGTCCTTTCGTTGAACGAATCCCGTCACGGGCGCGGGATAGCTCCGCAACGCGGCCAGAGCACCTTGGATGGGCTGATTCCCATGGTGGTTGTTTCCCACCCGAATCCCATACTCATGAAGCACCGCCGAACTGGGCGGAGTGATGACTCCGCTACCCGGGCCATACTCCGTCCCATTGACATAAACCCGAGAAGAAAAGGCCGAATAAACCAGGAGGATGTCATACCATTGTCCCTTCTCAAAATGGATCGGCACCGAGAAAAACGTCTTTCCCTGGCCCACTTTCTGACCGGAAAAGATCAACCGATTTCCCTTCGGATTGGTCGCCAACGCCCAAAACCCCACTCTTGCCGGATCAGGAGTCCACATCCCAACCGACAAAAAGCTCGCCCAGTTCCCGGGGCCATTCCCCGTTGTCCAATCAGGCCGGAAGCGAAAGCGGATCTGTCCTTCCGAGGGACTAAACCACGGATTACTCTTCTCGTCGATTGGCAGATGGAGACTTGCCCCCCGCTCAGAAACCAGGACGGCACGGGATGCTTCCTCCCCCTCCCACGCCACGGGTCCTTCCGCCGTCCAGAGAGCGCCTCCTCCCACCGGTCGCCCCCCCCCTTCTGAGAAGTCAAAACTCAACAACCGTTTCCCCGGTTCTCCTTCCTTCCACTCACCCCCATGGGAAAGCAAGTGAAGCGCCCACACCCCTAAACACACCGCCCGTGCCCAAGATGCCGACCTGAATGGCAGGCCCAATGCCCCCAGCCCACTCCCCCGAACACCGTGGCGGGTCCGCCGGTTTTCCCCATGAT
>MDTE01000179.1_pt1 | contig 18967 bp, 38 predicted proteins | sample 811231 | NCBI WGS metagenome assembly MDTE01 (sample SAMN05326651, study PRJNA326480) | marine metagenome | isolation source: seawater | place: Indian Ocean: Red Sea | collected 2010 | reverse complement strand
AGCATCATCAGGGTTATGTTTTATATGAAAATCATTTTTTTTATATGATTTATTGGAAGTAAGGACAATATTTGTACGCTTCGAAAGGGGAGACATTAAAGAATCTGCACTTTTTCGCCCAATAATGACAGGAAACCCCTCCGAAATAGTATCTATAGCCTCCAGCCCTTTTACGTACCATGGTTGCTCCCCATTCGCCCCGATAACCCCATTACGGGACTGACATACTGACATGCACACCTTCATGATTCATTTAATGCTAAAAGGACCGATTGAGCTGCCGCCTCATCCTTTGTCATTACGACCTCTCCATTTATTAAAACAATCTTCCACAACTGATGGCTTCCCCGCTCTTTTATATAAATTACGTTTTTGGGGTTAATATAGTAAGTTTCATTATTAGTATCTGCAATTTCAATGATCATGATGTCGATTTTTTTTGATATTTAAAAGAATTTTTTTTAAATTTTTAATCATACGCGACTTGCGCACGGTAAGAGTAGCAACAGAAACCCCAAGTTCCTCCGATAATTGATAAAGACTCTTTCCATTTAATAAATTTTTTAATATGAAAGATTGTTTTTTTGGAAGTTCATCACAAACTAAAAATAGCAGTTTAATCCTATGACGCTCTATCTCATAAAAAGTTTCATCCCTAATATACGTTGGAAAAAGTTCCAATAAATGATCCATAAAATCCGAGTCATAATTGATAGAGTTTATTTCTTTGGCGCGCTTTTTTCGATGAGCTAAAATTGTAAATCGAGCTACAGAATAAGCCCACGGCTCAAAAGATTTAGATTTATCAAACTCACAATATTTTTTTATTAAAGTAAGGTTTGTTTCTTGAAGTAAGTCTTCTATTTCATCAGCATTAACATGTCCATGTAATCTGGCAATAAAAGATCTAAGTTGGGGTTGAAACTCTAGAATGGCCTGGAAATATTTAGAATTTTCCACTCACACACCCACATTTTGTCATTTTTCCTTTAAATTAATAGTAGCTTTAAGGGTACTGTTGGGTTCTTTCGCTAAAGTTAAATTTAAGACTGTATAATTCTGCTTATACAGTATATGCGTTATTACTTTTACTAACCCCAAGGGAGATAAAGTTTCGTGGGTCGACCCTTCCTCATAAGGATCGCCTACAATTGTTGCAAGTAATTTTTTAAGACCTTTAAGAACCTCGGGATCATTTAAATCTATTTCAGGACCAAAAAGATCTTCATCAAAGTCAAAGTCGGAATCGCCGCCCCCATCAGCAAAAGAAATCATGAAGTTAAAAATTAATCTTCAATATCCCAAGGAGGGGCCCAATAAACATTAGAAAACAGAACAAAGTCAACTGCATCGCCGACATCGACGTCAAGGCCCACAGCTTCCCCTTCGGGCACAGGAAAATCAGTATCTTCATAGAAGAATTCTTCAAAATCACTAGCGTATAAAATAGAGGAAGATGATGTTTGCATTATTAGATCTTGTTTAGTTAAGTGGGGAATGTCAAATTTTTTTGGCTTACCCCAAGGAACTTTTGGCGATTTACCCCAAGGAACTTGAGTTATATTAGTTTTTTTATTCATCATTAAACATTATCATTTGATCTGGGTCATCTATGGTTTGCGAATCTAAGCCTACCGCTATAGAATCTGGTTGGGTAGTTATTTTTTTCTTTCTAAGCCAATTACGTTGAGCCATGCGGACCACAAAACGCATAAAAGCAAATGCGTAAACTTTATTTAAAATAACCCTGTTTCCATTTTCTTCTAAAATTGTAAAGGATTTCGTTTCTTCATCCCATTCAAAGGTTGCATATTTTAAGGCTTTAGTGATTTTCATAATCGTTTTATAATAGCATTAAAGCCATTATAAATCCAGAATAATTCTGCCAAGGATTAACTAATTTCTGAAGACGCTTAGCCTCTTCTTTTTTATGTCTCCCAACGATAGCATATGCAGTACGCAAGTCATGTCCATTACATTTTACAATTTTTTTAATTTCAGAGGTGGTTTTTCCCTGCTTTAAAAGGGTAACGATGAGCCCCAAATGAGAATTTTGATTCATTGTTAAAACATCAAGAACAACTGCGCTCTTGACGTTCCGTTAAAATGCTTTCAGGGGGATTAGGGTGATAACGACCAGTCAATCCGCAATAATAGGCTCCTTCGACCTCTTTTTCTTCCAACTTTTTTAAAGGTAGGAGATTAAGGCGATAATCTATTTCAATTTGCTCAGAAAGAAGATTGAGAGCGTTAAACCTTGAAAACTCCATTAAGTTTAAATCATCTAAGCATTGTTGCAATTCCTTGTCTTTAATTTTAAAATCCTTCCACTGAGGTAATTCGGTAGATATATTCATTGCTATATTCAGTAAGGCACCGCGCAATATCCTGCTCGCAGCAACGGCAGTTAATTCGTTATCATCGCGAGGGAATTTTAAATCTGAAAAATTTCTATCTAAAAAGGAGTCATTAGCTTCCGATTGAGTGATATCTTTAACCAATTCTCCATTAAGCCACATCTTATAATGATGGTCAGGCATATCAAAGAAATAGTATTCAAATTCAATCTCCACATCATTATTGCGACGTGAAATTTCTTGAAAAGAATCCTCGTCCGAATCATGCAAGCTCTTTAAGCGATAAGTTAATTGAGGGCATTCCTTGAAATCGTCGTGAGGAAACTGCAATAGTGTATATGCAGGATCATCTAGACCTAAAGTCTTGTATAGTTCGCTGTCTATTAAATACTGATGTAGCTCCATGAGTTTTTCTCTTGAGCCTCTGGCTTTTAAATTGGAATGTGGTGTGTTTCCCATGATTATATGAATGATTAATTGTTAATGGTTATATAAGGGGGTAGTCTATCAACTGCCATCTAGTGTCGACATTGTTTTTTTAACAAACTTATGGGCTTCTTCAAAAGCCTCTGGATGGTATTTCTTGCACCATTTCAATACCCACTCCTTTACATAAAAATTAACTAACTCTTGTTGGGAAATGTTTAAGGTGTAATCCGTAGGTTCAAGAGGAAGGTTTGGCATTTTTAGATTTGTTTTTCCCATTAGAAGAGTGCGGATAATAAGGCATTGCATTAGTTTTTACAAGACTCGTGCATTTAGCGGCAATCTGTCGGGGATTACGTTTTAAAGATTTAGCAATTTGGTATATGTTCTTCCCTTCTTTTACAAGCTTTATGATGCGATTAGATTCTTGAGCGGAATAACTGGGAGGGCGAGTCCGCGCTTTCCTCCGTATATAAGAACTCAACTTTTTAAAATTTAAAGCTCCCATAAGCTGGCGCTTGGTGAATTTTCCATTTTTAAAAGCCTTCTGCAGCTCTGTAAGGCTATATCTTTTATAGTTCGCCTTAACAAATTTAACTAAATCTTTGCTATCTTCAGGGGTAAAAACAGTGACGTCTGGATTCGGGCTAAAAAGAGATTTAATAGCCGCCCGACCTTTCCGTGTTTCTTCGGGATTTTCATCACGCGAATAATCAAAGTTGATATAATGTTTTATCTTTTCAATCATGCGAATAACCGTTAAAGAGATAGCCTGATGAGTTACTCCCAGCTCAGAGGCAATAACATATTGATTCTTGCCCTGATAGAGTAAATTAAAAACCTCAATCTCATTATCAGTTAAAAAAGTATTATAATCAGTAAGAAGTTTAAATACATAATCCGCTTTGGCAGAAGAGTCAAAATCCAATTGAACTGCATCTACTCCAAGGGTCTCGCAAATTAATTCGAAAGTATTCTTCTCTCCCTCCTCGGTATAATGTATATTGTTTTGACGACGATCCACATAAGGCTTCTTAGCTTCTCGAATGTGTTCCCATTTAATAAGGTTGCATGCATAGGCATAAGCAGCCTTTCGAAAGCCCGTCTCTGTAAATTTTGTAATACTTTTCTGGGGATCTTTATAGTTTATAATGTTTTCTTTCTTTTTTAAAAGGTAAGCATTAATTTCACTTAATAATTCATCGGGGGAAAGAAGATGGTTGGAAAAGCGATGTTTCCCAATGATTTTCTTTAGATCGTCCTGGTAATCAACTAGATACTGGTCAAAAAGGTCACTTTTTTCCATAAGAATTCTGAGGGGGATATTCCTTTTTCCAATCCACTCCTTTTTCTTTTTTAATAAGCCACATATGTTTAGACAAGGTTTTGGGATCCATCTTTAAATAAGAAGCTGCACGATGGCGAATATTATTATTTAAAACTAAAGCCTTGCGGATCTTGGGCTCCATTTCTTTTATTCGTTTTTCACGAAGATTCTTGTAATGTTTACGAAGACTTTTAGCTCTTTTAGCATTAACTTCAGGAGTATTACTTTTACCCCCAAAGGCAGGGGTCCCGTTTCTTATGCGACTTTCTTGAGATTTTCGAGCCATAACTTTATATTCCTCCTTAGTAAATCGAGGGGGACCTGGACGAGGGGGAGGAGGATAATCTTTGGAAAAATCAATTTCAGGAAATTTTTTCATCAACTTATAGAGGCCATTGCGATGGTTGAACCCTAATTCTTGGGCGGTATTCCCGCGATGATTATTATTGTTTTCTAAAGCAGCAATTAAAGAGGCTTTTGTGTTTTCCCTATCTTCCTCATCCCATTGACGCCACTTTCCTCTGTAAAACATATGGGAAGTATCTTCGTCTTTAAGGCTTTTACCCTTGAGATTTTGGTAAGCCCAATTTTTTTCGCCACTTTGAAAGCCATATTTGCGAATGTGATCTAAGTTATTTTTCCCAGACCCATTAAAACGATTGGTTTTCCAATCTGGCCGAGGCACTTCCAATTTAAATAAAACATTATTTTCATTAGGAAAAGCGGCAGCCCGAATATCTTCCCACTCCTTTATTCCCAAGGTTTTCTTGACTGGGTGGTACAGAGTATACGATTTATGAAACTTAAATCCACTAATAGCTTTTACAGTGACATCAGGATCATCTTCTTGTAATTTCAAGATCAAAAAATCTTTTGCATAAGCATAAGAGCGAGCTTTAATTATTGTCTTAAAATCTCTTTCGCTACCATCTATGTAACGTTCTGTATAACTTAAGTTCCAATATTGAGCATGATGATAAGTAGTCTGGCGATATCTTTGTTGCCGAGAAATCTTTTGTCTTTTTTGGGACATCTCTTTAATTTCCCCCCTCTTGTTTACCCAACTACAACACGAGACGCGTCGTGCTCTAACTCGTAATTATCCCAGTAATCGTGGTCACACTCACTATATTGAATATCGTCAAAAAGGACTAACTCTTCTTTTACTCCTTTGTTCTTACTTGACTGTGAAAGATAGCCAATAGCAACCCCCTCGGGGACGCGCCCCTGTAAGTGCAGGGAGGCATTATACTCGTTGTCTTTATATTCAAAACATTCGTCAAAGTCATGCTCTGAATAAACTAGCTGGCTTGATACAACTAATTCGCTTGGCAGCCAAACGTGATGCATATAAGGAAATTTAGAGAAGATCTTCTTTAACAATTGATTCATACCATAATATATGGCAAAAAATTTTAAAAAGCAAATTATTCAGACTTTTTAGACCAATTTATAGACTCATAGTTATCTCGAAACTTTTTAGAAAGATTACGAGGGGCATCCCCTTTCCCACACGCAGACTTACGAGGTTTATTTTTAGAAGTCGGAACAGATGGCTTGCACTCCCCTTTTTTACAATTAGATTTATTCATCATCCCACATATCTAGATCTATATCCATTTCAGTATTTCCATGTTCCAGTAATTCTTGTATCTTTTCATGTAAAGCTCCAATCATCACAAAAGTATTAATATCAAATTCATCTATATATCTATAGACTAAATCATCAAGATCAAATCTAAAAGCATCGGTTTGCTCGTCATAGTCTCGTGGACCGCCAATGTAAAAATCATCATCCATTAGGGTGGTTGGATCGATAGTGAATTTCCCTATGACAATTTGCACAAACCAACATACAATTGTTCAACTCTTCTTTTCGTTCTTTATTTAAGGCTCCTACGCGAACAAAGCTATCCAATAACTTTTTCTCAGAAACATGATGAAATTCCAAGGCATCTATACATTTATTATAACCGCACCGCTCACATTTTCCACCTTTATATTTAACCGCAGCTTCCTTATTGTTTCTCTTGTTTTGAATGGCACGGGTAATCGCTAAAAGTCTATAATCTTTATTTAATATATAGCTAACAGTAGATTTAGAACACTTCACTGCCTCAGCTATACTGCTATAACTCAACCCTTTATCTCGTAAAGTTTTGACAAGATCATAATCTATTTTTCGAGGAGCCGCCACATTATATTATTACACTAAAAACAAAAAAGGTCGCCAGAATTGGCGACCTTTTTATGGAGCAACTAACGACTCTATTACTTAGAATCTTTGTCGCAACAAGCTTGCCTTTGTAGGACACCCACAATAAGCAAAAGAGTAATTAAACCCGCAAGGCTCGCCCCTTCTCCGACGAAACCGTTAACAATCGCTTGTAGATTGCTAATGACGTTCATCCCTGCAGCTTCGCCAAAGACAACTTGTGACAACACAAGTAAGCCAATAACCGAAACGAGCACTGCAAAGATACCGCTAATAGCGGTCTTTAGTGTCTTAACTACGTTATTCATAATTAAAAAATAATTTTTTTTTAAAATTTAACTCTAAGACCTAATCCCCAGACAGTTTCATTGTCCCGAGAATCGGTATCTGACAAAGCAACATCCGCATAAACGTTAATGTTGTCCTTGAAGGTCCGAGAGGCAGTAAGCTTGGCCCCTACGTAAGTAGTGTCGGCAGCTGCGCTAGTATCAGTATTTCCAACGATTCCAGCAACTTCCAAACCTACAACGTCAAGATCAATATCATAACTTACTTGACCTTCATAGGTATAAAAAGAATTATCTGTATCGCGATACACACTTACAGCAGGAGAAAGAAACGTATTAAAACCAATTGAAGCAAAGGCTTCAAGGTCGTCTTCGCCAACACCCGTATCGGTATTGTATACTCCTAGATAAGCATTAACACTATCTTCAAATAAAGAAGTATTAAGGCCAATCGTAACTTCATTAGTATCATTTCCAGAAGATTCGGTATTTTGATTGGTGAAAAGATCTCCAAACAAACCAACAGATCCTACTGCGATGTTAAAGCCGAGTTGAGCTTGTAGGGCTTCCTCTGAAAGAATTTCTCCTCGTCGATGATAATCGGAAGCATATTTTGCTCCAACATTGCCATTGACGGCAGGAACTTCAGCAGAAGCGGCGTTAAGGGTGGCAGCTGCCAACAAAGCAGATGCCCATGTTTTTACTTTCGTATTCATAATGATATATAGTAAAGAGATTAATAAACACGGTGCTTGACTTCTTCGTCAGTCACATGTATTTCTTCAAAAGATACTTTCTTGTCTTTAATTAAATTTCTAATATGTCTTTGTCTAGATGTTAGGCGCGAACCCCCACTCTTGATTTCTAAAAATCTAACCATATCTTCGTCGAAAACTAAATAATCAATAGGTTTTCCGATAAAATAAGCGGTTTCGGGGTCATAGGGAAAGTCATTTAAGAATGGAGCAAATTTTTCAACAATATGGCCTGTACGGACTTCGGTACTGCGTTTTTGAGAGAAAAGATCTTTTTTTTCTTGAGTGATCTTAGAGCAAGTGTCTTTAAGTTTCAATAATAATACACAAGAAAATGCAAAACAAGACAATAAAGCAAGAAAAGAGGTACAATAAATAGTAAGGGTGAGGGAGCTTTGTTCCATCATTATACGGATTAAGATTTATTTTTTCTAATAATTTTTAAATATTTTCGCAACTATCCCTAAGGCCGATCAATGCTATCCGAATCAAAATCCACTAAATTTCGATCTTTACAAAAACAAACCGAATAACCGATATTATAGGAATTGCGCTCAACAAAAGCCAAAATTCCTAATACCGCATAAGGGCGCCAATCCCAGAACCCAAAAGAAATAAAAAGAATGCCACCAATTATAATCCATGGCATAAAACGATTAAATACATAATCCCAGAAGGCTTGCATTTCGGCGCATTTTTTTTCCTCACTATTCATATTGGTAATATATTATATAAATTTTAAAATGTCAAATTATATGGATTTTTTAGTTATCGAGTTTTTTATTATTGTTTTTATAAGGGGTCATAAGCCATTCGCTTTTTCTAAATTGTTCTCTAGAAAACCTCCAATTTTTATAAATATAATAAAAAGGCATTGCCAAAGCAAATCCCAATTGCCACAAGAGAAACATAGTGCCGAGCCAAATCCAAAAGCTACTAAAAATATACTTTAAAACTTCAAGCATCTAACTTTTTCCAAATATAACAGCCGTCCAATTTGAGAATATCTTTTAATTGAACCATGGTAATTTGATCCGAGCGCCCCCGACGGGTATAAACTCGATATTTGGCCTCCCAACTATTCGTGACATACGGCAGATCATATCTAATCCTTCCCGAAGCTTCCACCCACCTTTGAAGAGACTCTCTTTTAACAACCACAAAATCACCATTTCTTTCAAACGCAATAAAATGCGCATCACCAAAAATCCACCCTGGTTTACCTTGAACATTACGCATTTCGAGCCAGATCCATTTATCTGTGGTATACTTTCCTTTCCTATTGTGCTTTTTTTTACCCTTAACGTCAACGCTAACAGAGATTTCTTTTTTTGAAACAGGGTGAATGCCCGTTAAAATATAATCAATGTGACGATATTGCTCCTCACGAGTGGCTTTTCTAACCTTATAACGCAAAGAAAGGGCGGTATCTACAAAACAATCTTCAGCATATTTACCGCGTTTTGCACAATCTCCACCAGAATCATAATCATTGACATACATATAGAATACATATACTTACACAGACAACATAAAAGAGAGAATTTCTTTATAGCCCCTTCTAGGGGTAATGTTGGGTTACCGTTTGAATGGAAACCTTACGAGCATCCTTTGGATCCCAGTCTTTCAACATTTTACGTAAGGCAACGGCTCTCAGATTCGCTTCATTCCAAGTATAATAAAGCCTATCTTCAATTTGAGTCCCGTCACGCAAGACTCTATACATTTTAAATTTCATGGTTTTTTTATAGTGTTTAAATGAACTTCAAGTAATGACAGTTGTTTAAGAATTTGAACATAACGCTCATCAATAACATCCAGAGTATCGCGTTTTTCTCGTGCAGGACATTTGCTGAACCAAGCTAATAAACCTTGTAATTCATAAAATAGGGGAATGGTATTGTTGATAACATGATAAGAACCTTTTAGGGCTTCTTCTTTTTCAATAAGAATTTTTTCTAAAAAACTGACCTGAGGGGTTCCGTTTGACCCTACGCCAGCCAATAACTCATTCTTGTTCCCTGAAGCATTCCAATTAATGGAATCATAATTTTCATAATAACTTTTATTCATTCTCACAAGGTTCAAACCAAGCTACGCACCGTTGAAATTTTGCATGATTTTGAACTTGGGTGCAACTGTAACCTATTTGATTCATACGTTTAAAAAGTTCTGGAAAATAATCCTTGTGTAAAGCACATTTTATTTCAGGGATACCGCTATAACTTTCGGAAGATTCTAATAGTGAATCACATTCTCGTTTAGTTGAAACAGATATACGGCTACAAAATTCTTCACAAATAGATTCAGCAATCGTCTTCATTAAGCGATGGCCCCTCAATTAGCTCCGAAACTTTTTTAAGTAATTCAACAGATTCACGCAAAGCATGAGTATAATTACCCTGATCCACATGAAATTCCACTGAACTAGCAAAAGTTTTTAATACACCGCTAGAACCGCTTTTTAACTTATGGCGATGGAAATTAAAAACCTCCCAGAATTTTAAGACATTATTAATGGTTTGTAATTTTATTTCTTTTTCTGAATTATTGGAATACATGACATATGTTATAATTAAGATTGTTGATTTTTTATATTAAAATTCCAAAAAGTAATTTCCCATAAAATATAAGCCACTACCACGCAGTCGTCAAGAGATGTATTATTAGTTATTTTTAAATCAATTAATTCTTCCTCTAACATTATGTCAAGGCACGGAGATTCTTTTCCAGAAAGGTAATAGAGGGCAACATTTATAAAAGTTTTTTGAGAATCTTCCGCTAAATCATCAGAGACTTCCGAAATTCCAATGCGTAAATCATTATCAATATGTACGGGAAGAGACAAAAGATCCTCCCAAACTTTTCTATACGCCAGGGCGATAGAGGTAATTTCTTCATCAGTTCTATGTTTATGATATTTTTTATATAAAAAATTAAATACTGTTTTATAATTGCATCTTTGCAGAAGATTTCTCAAAGTTAAAGAATGGTCTTCCATTATACAATATACTACAAAAGGAACCTGTTGTCAATTATCTGAAGAATTTTTATCCTGTTGTAATTTCCAAATACGAACGCGCTCTTTTAAATATTCGTACATAAAAAAATTATAGGCTTCTTCGTCGTCATTATCTACTGCAGTTTCAATTTCATGAAGATAAACTTGAAGCCAGTCTCTGCGATCCTCGTCAAATGCGGTATCCGCAGGCAGCGGCGAAGGGGGAGTTGTCGTAACGCATCCGCATAAAAATAGTAACCATAATACTCTTATCATGTAATAAGTTACACATTCTACGGGGAGTTAGGTTAAATAGAGTCTTTATATACATTGTGGTCGGTCCTTCCATCTCGAGACGAATTAAAGAAATCAGTAACTATCGCGAGGTGCTTGGGGAGCTTAAAGGTGTTCTCGTCAATAACTTCATCCATACTAGACTTGAAGCGTTTTTTAATTTTATTTCTGATGTCTTCGGCGATTTGGCTGATCCTCTGGTGAGTGAGGCCAAAAATGTTGCCAATTTCCTCGATCTTTATTCCTCGCCACATAAGCCTAAATACATTTTGTTCATGAGGTGTCAATACGGCGCGATACTTATAATAGAGATGACTAACGGACTCTTTTGTACATTTTTCGTCAAGACGCCCATCATTTTCTCCAATTTGCGCCGAAACAGCATCAAATTTTTCACTATCGAAGTCTATTTTTCTGTCTTTTCTTTTCTTTTTAGAGAAATACCAAACTACTTGGTTATGTGTGAAACTGGCAACCCACTTTTTAAAATGAGACGTCTTTACTTCTCCGTCGGCAACGCGAAAGCGATCTCGGTGCTTCCAGACATTTGTGCATACCTCTTGAAAAATTTCATCACGGTCAACTTCGGGCGCCGAGCACTTATTGGCAATAATCGCACGAATGTAGCCTTCGTGCTGGGTTAGCTTCTCAAGTAATTTTTCCTCCAAATCGGGGCTCATTTTTTCGTAGGCCTAACGTGTGGGGGCGTAGGGTTTTGTGGTGGGGGGTATTCTTTAGCCCAGTCGACATCCGTAATGTCACGCATCGCGCGCCAGAGGCAATTGCGAGAAATTTTTAACTCTTTGGCTGCTCTAGATCGAATATTGTTGTTATTGGATAAAGCCTCAATAATTTTAGGCTTTAAAGATTCAAGTTTTTTACTTCTTTGGTCGGCGCAAGTCTGAGATCTTTTTTTAATGGTTTCTGGGGAAAGTGTAGTTCCTTTGTTCCAGTGAACTCGGTTTCCAATATTTTTTTTAAATGTGGCTTTTGCTTTCTCTATGGCCTCACGAGAGCGATGTTTCGGTCTGCCGCCAATGGGATGCTCTTTATTCCAGTCAAAATCGGGATGCTTGTGATGCATGAGCATCCAGAAATCTTTTTTTGCCATCCCAAGGTAGCGAGCGGCGGCAGCTCTATTTCCCTTGGTTTTAATTAAGGCATTTGAAATTTCAATTCGCTGAGCTAAACGCTCTTCTTCTGGAATTTTCTCCCAATCTACCCCAGGCCTACCCCCAGGCTTCATGCGATAAAGGTGACGCTCTTCTGGAGGTGGACGATCCGCATCGGTAACTGGATTTAGTTTTGACCAGTTCTCCTCTCCTTTTTTAAACCCAGTCTTTTTGAGGCGGGCAAGGTCAGCGGCATCAATGCGGCGATCAAAGTAATTGGTTTGACCTGGCCTTCTGGGCTTTTCAATTAAATGAAGGTGATCAGTTACATTAGGGAAGGAAATATTCCTAAAAGCCTCCCAAGCCTCAACGCTTAAATGCTGATTAGTATTTCCAGGGGGCACACGAAATTTGCTATGTATTTTGTAGGTCTTGAGAGATTTTACCTTGTTTTTAGGGTCTTCTCTTTTTATCTTATCAATAAGGAGTTCTTTTGCCTTAGCGCTAGAAGGCGCGCGAATAACCGTCTTAAAGTCTTTTTCCGCACCAGTCGCATAAATCCATGTAAAGTAGGCAAACCAATAGACATCGAAGTCGTATTTCTCTTTATTGAATTTTTTTTGGGGGTGAACCCACTCTTTATCTGGCATAATTAGAACTTTAATGTGTTACCTCATTATGTATTTAGAAAGAGCATCTTCCATGGAATCTTGTGCTGATCTTACAGGCATATAACTTTCCAATTTAGAAGTGTCAAGAATACAATTAGACCTAGGAGCAGTGGTAATCTTAAGAAAATGACGGTATTTTTCAAAAAAATGAAATTGTTTATTAGGCAATAGGCTCTCTTGGATTAAGGCGGTAATTTCCGAAGTATTTAAATGTCCCTTATTGGTAATATTATAAATCCCGTAGGGAGCCTTCATCTCCAAAAGGTTAAGGCTATAGTGAGCAAAATCCCCCCGATGAGAAAGGGAATTCCGCCTATTTAAAAGTCTTTTATAATCAATTAATTTAGTAATATAATTACGTGGAGAGGGAATGTGGTCGAAGGGAATCCTTAAGCGAAAAATATAAGTTAAAGGTTTGTTTTTTAATATTCTTTCGGCTAAAGCTTTAGTTCCTGAATAAAAACTACCTTTATTCATTGTAAAATTCGGAACATCTTCTTCGGAAAAATCTTTCTCATAACCATTATAGATACATCCAGAAGAAATGTGACATAATTTAACTCCACGATACGCACATAAATTAGAGAGCATAGAAGGAAAGAGGACATTACCTAAGATACAATCTTCCTTATTTTCTTCACAAGCGTCAACATTGGGTTTTCCTACGTAACCTGCACAATTAATAATTGTAAGGTCTTTTATTCCTTGCTTAAGAGTCTTATCGAGATATTGACCAAAAATCGTAGAAGAAGTATAATCCACACGGTCTCTACATAATGCGCCATAGGAAAGCGTGCGAGACTTTAATTCATTTACAATAGCGCTCCCGATATATCCTCGCGCCCCTAAGACAATATACATAATCTATTTCTTCCACTTACAATAAGAGGGATCTTCCAGCCTCTTCCTCCGCATGTAGTCTCGTTTTTGAGATCGCCTGCGCTCAATATCAGAATCATCATACTTTTTTTGCGCCCGTAACTGAGCCTCTTTACCTTTGGGCGTAGAAAGATATTTCCTTTGTCTATCGTCCACTACTTTTGATTTTGATTTTGGATTTTTTTTTCTTCTTCCCACTTTCCAGTTGAAAGACGTTTGTAAATTTTAATACTTTTTTTCACCACAGTTAATCCACAAAGACTCTCTTCTTGAGTAGCGGTAAACATTTCCTTGGCCGTAGAAGAGTCTAGCGCATTATAGTAACGACGATGAACTTTAGCGTCTCCAAGAATTTCATACTCAATTTTATACTTCATAAGGGGTGGCGAGTCCTTCTTCCACTAATTGTTCATTTATACTTTTCCACCCCACCCATGGGCCATAAGGATCTTCTGCATATTTATATTTTATATCCCCTAAAACGCGACCAAATTTTCCTGTTTTATCTAGGGAGGTAGTAATTACAAGGCCCTCCGCTTGTTTTTGCCCATGACGCAATAAAACGGCGAGCCTTTTCTTGGCTTCTTTGCCCTTCTTTTTCTCTTCCTGGTCTCGAGTGCGGGTTTCGGGAGCATTTATACCCACGAGCCTAATCCGTTTTTTTGCCTGAATACCAAATCCTAAATCAATCGTCCCGTCAACAGTATCTCCATCGACGACACGATTAAATTTAAATTTATATTCGTACATTACTTTTTACAAGCGCAATCCTCGCATTTTTGATCGCATAGAGAAACCCCAGGACAGCGACAAATTTTGTCACCATTACACTTATGAGTAAGCTTTGCGATATTGCAACTCATCAAAAGGAGGGTAGATAATATTAGAATAATTTTCATCGATTATATAGTGCGTTAAATATAGATTTGGATTTATCTCTAAGAGCGCGTTTCTGAGAATCTTCAGCTTGTAAACGCTCAGCTTCCGCCTTTGCTTGAGCCAATTCTGCCTCTTCTAATTCAGAAAGGCGAGTTTCTCGAGCTTCGAGTTCAGCAATTCTAGCCAAGCGCGCTTCTTCACGAGCTTTATCGGCAGCTTCTTGTTCAGGAGTTCCCTTCGCAACAATTAAAAATAAAATTTCTTGAGTCGAATCTTGGTTAACAATATCTTGGGAATAATCTACTAAGTCAAGCCATTGAGTTTTATCTACAGAAAGGAATTGAGCACTTTCTCGCACTTGATCGGGAAGGGAGCTACTAGTTACTAATGCGTATTCTAGGCTCATTGAAGCAGGTCAGGAACCTCTTCTGCCACCTCCTCTGACGTAGGAGCAGTAGATTCTGCAGTTGGTTGAGCTTCGGGGGAAGACCCCTCTTCAGATGGGGGTTTCGATTGATAGATAATGAAATCAGGAGAGTTTTCATTTTGATCTTTATACTTATTAGTATAAATAACCACCTTATAAGTGTTTTCTACCCCGAACTCTCCGAGAGTTATTTGTCCTGCAAGGTAATTTTGATTTTTGCCTTCTCGGCGCCATAAAGCCCCAAGTTTTCTTTTTTGCCAATCGCTCGTGGAGTTGGTTTGTTGGTCTGACATATTAGTCCTTTGTTATATTGTTATACACTTTTTCTAATTCTAAGAGAAAAATTTTTTTTGCTTCTGTTGAGAGTTTGGAATACTTTTTTTTAAGTCTTTTGTAATGTTTCTTTTGAGTGGGATCTTCCCCTTGGTAGCCAATGATTTTTTTTAAATGCTTAGCTGTTTTTTGGTTCATCCGAATTGGAAACAAAATGCTTTTTCATTGTATCAATAAGTGAATTATATTTGTCTACTTCGACGATCTTCTCCTTGATGCTGGTAGAAATATGAGGGTGATCACCGATACCTTGAGCGGAGTCAATGTAAACCTGTAAATCAGCCAATGCCTGATCCCGAAGTCCCATGTATTCATTGAAAATACCTTGAATGTATAAGTCTTTAGCCATATTAATTTAGAGTTAGATAACTATCTATTATATCGTCAAATGTATTTTCATCTAAATATTCTCCAACTATTTGGGGCCCATATTTATCTTTCAATATATGATAGAATTTTTTTTCTAAAATTACAATTTTATCTGCCATATTAAAAGTCGACATTCCGTATTTAAAGACAAAAGAATCTTGCAGCGCATTGATTGTAGAGGTAAAGTCTTGATCAAAACTCTGTTTGATTTCTAATTTTTCAATAGGTAATAAAATTAACATTTTAAGAAAAATAACCGTAAATAACAGCCCCCCAAAAAACAAGAAATGCTCCCACGCCAGCCAATTCACCATCAAAATTTTGAAAAATGTGACTAATAAATATCGCCACAGGGGCAAAAAGAAAAAATTTCATTAACGATATTCCTTTCTTAGTAATCTCCATCTGTCGGAGTCAATTTTTTTATTTCCATTATCTATGGCACAAAGCATTTCTACCACTTCCTCAAGAGAATTGTAAATATATTTATGAGGCAACATCCCCAACATCCAGAGGGGAGTTTTAGCCTTTCCGCCTTCCATGCTGACAAAGATGGGTTTTTTCATCCGTACCGCAGTAACAATTTCTTCTGCAGAACCCCAACTCGCAACATCAGGAACTAGGTGTGCTATAATAAAATCACTACGATCTACCAAATTTAAATCATAAGCTCTTACGATTTTCATTTTCTCAGTGACTCGATCATATTGTTTAGTTTTCATCCAAGTCTCCATTTCCTGACGAGAAGCTTCATCTTCTTCTACATCTTTCATGAATGGCTTTTTATAAGGATCAAAGCAAGTGATATTTAAATCCCGCAGTTTCTCAGCAATCTCTTGACGCCAATTGCGCCCACTAAGATACTGCATATGACCAACCAAATACGTTTTGGTTTTATCCAACAAATTCAACATGCATAAAGGTAGCACATTAATTAAGAAAATTCAACTTTTACAGCATTTTTAACTAAAATAGCCTTTAAATTAAGCTTCGAGGGGTGTTTCATTATATGATAGGCAATAGGATTTTCAAGATGATCACTTACTAGTTTGGCAATGGGACGAGCCCCTTCATTGATGCTTAATGCCTCTGCTGCGAGAAAATCAACGAGCCCCTCATCATATTTAAGTTTAATTTTCTTTTTCTTCAGTCTTTTATTTAATTCTTTGAGCTCTAAATTAACAATTTTTCTAAGGTCATCATTCTCAAAAGAATTGAAAACTAAAGTTTCATCTAAACGATTTAAGATTTCAGGCTTAAAAATAGACCGAGCCTTTTCAAGAATTTTATTAGAAGAATCAGCAGACGAATCCGAAGCCTTAAAACCTAAACTAGCATTTGCCTGAGCCACTGAAAACCCTACATTACTAGTTAAAATTACTATTGAATTTTTGAAATCGCACGGAATGCCAAAATTATCTGTAAGCCTGCCTTCATCTAGAACCTGAAGCAAAAGATTGGAAATATCTTCGTGGGCTTTTTCTATTTCATCAAACAATACCACACTATAAGGTTTCTTTTTAATTTTTTCAGTCAATTGACCCGATTCGTCATAGCCCACATAGCCAGGAGCAGCCCCAATTAATTTGCTCGAAGTATGTTTTTCTGAAAATTCAGACATGTCAATTTGGATCAAATTTCCTCGGGAACCGAACACCTCCTTGGCTAAAATTTGCGCAGTATGAGTTTTGCCAACCCCACTGGGCCCTAAAAATAAAAAAGATCCAATGGGACGAAGTGGATTGCGCAATCCCGCTTTGTTGCGTAAAATCGCATTAGAAATAGACTTAACAGCCACATCTTGACCAACCACAAAAGATTTTAAGCGCCTCTCTAAAGAAAGGGAAGTGGAACTTTTTTCTCTTTGGATTTTGTCTAAGGGAATATTGGTTCGAGTAGAAATAGCCTCTAAAATATCTTCTTCTGTAACGCGAATTTTTTTATTTTTAGACTCTTTAGACCATTCATTCAATACATCCTTGTACTCTTCAAATAAAACTTCTTGTTCTTCCAATAAAGATTGTTTCTTGATAAAGTCGTCACACTTTTCTTCTTTCGCCATTAATGATTCAATTTCTTTTTCAATTTCTCGACTCCTGAGAGGGCGCTTGAAATTTTTTATTTTTACCTTAGAGCCAGCTTGATCGATTAAATCTATAGCTTTATCGGGCATATATCGATCTGTTATATATCGATGAGACAATTCCACCGCCAACTTTAGGGATTGAGGGCTATAAGTTATTTGGTGAAACTTTTCATATTTTTTCTTAATACCCTTAAGGATATTTAATGTTTCAGAAGGAGTGGGCTCTTCAACAATAACGGATTGAAAACGCCTATCCAGGGCCCCGTCTTTTTGAATGTGTTTTTTATATTCTTTAAAAGTGGTCGCGCCAATACACCGTAGTTGTCCTCTTGCCAGGGCGGGCTTTAAGATGTTTGCGGCATCCATAGTCCCCTCTGCACTGCCCGCCCCCACAAGGGTATGGATTTCATCTATAAATAAAATTACCCTCGGATTTTGACTAGCTTCATCCACGACTTTTTTCAAACGTTGTTCAAATTGACCTCGGTATTTAGTTCCAGCAATCATGGAGGCTAAATCCAGTCCATAAATAGTATGACCCAAAAGATGATCGGAAACATCTTGAGATACTATTTGTTGAGCTAACCCTTCAATTAATGCCGACTTGCCAACGCCAGGCTCCCCGATTAGAATAGGATTATTCTTCTTTCTCCTACATAAAATTTCAGTAATATTTTGAATTTCATTTTCTTTTCCTACAATATCATCCAAGGACCCGCTTTCAGCCATTTTATTATAATTAATTCCAAAAACCTCCAGCGCCTGTAGCTCGGGTTGGCTTGATGTGGATGACTCTTCCTTTAAATCTCCACCAGAAATAAACTCCTTCTCCATTTCTAGGGCATAAAAATAAGCCATAATCCGTGAAGTTAAGTCAGTTGTAGAAATACCACACTCCGTAAAAACGCTTTCGAGCCGAGAGGAGCGCAACTGTAGAATACAATAAAAGATATGTTCGGGACCTACATAAGAGTGCCGATGTTCGCTTGCTAAATTATGAGCCAACTCTAGAACAGAACGAAGCTCAAAAGAATATTTTATTTCTGCAGGAGTAGACCGTTTTTTTGGCAACTTCTTTAAGATGCGAGAAATTAACCTATCTGTATTAACCTCTATTCCTCTTAAAAGTTGTCGTAAATTTCCGTCTTTAAGACTTAATAAAGCATGAAGTAAATGAAATAAATTAACGGAAGAATGCTTATGCGAAGAAGCTAAAGACTTTGAATTTCGAATAGCTTCTTGCGCATTAGGTGTAAAATTAGGCCGCTTCACATGCATAGTTTACACGGATACATCGTTAAGTTCACTCAATTTCATAAATATTTTCTTGTCGAGAATATTAAATTTTTCAGCAAAAATGATGTCGTCACCCTTAGTTCCATACACTACTACGATATTATCTTTTTTAGGGGTAGTGTTGCCTGAGGCATAATAGTCGCTCAAGGTATTTATTCGGCGCCACGATCCATTCCGACGTACATTTTTGTCCATTGCTATAAAGGGAATTTCTCCCACTTCATCACGCAGAATAACTTTTAAATACTTATTT
>MDTE01123135.1_pt1 | contig 18971 bp, 16 predicted proteins | sample 811231 | NCBI WGS metagenome assembly MDTE01 (sample SAMN05326651, study PRJNA326480) | marine metagenome | isolation source: seawater | place: Indian Ocean: Red Sea | collected 2010 | reverse complement strand
TCTTATCGAATTCTTTCCAAATAATTATCAATTACATTTAAATAGATGCGTCGAAAGCAATTTATCAAAAAATGCAGCGACGAATGAATTACATAGAGATATTCCTTATTTGCATACACCTTCTAAATATCCATTAAGTTTAAGCGCATTGACTTTTCTGAATGAATATGAAGATATGCAAATCACTATTTATGAGGGTTCTCATAATAAATACTTTTATAACCTAGAAAGAGCAAAAGAATTAAAATTAAACCCAAAGGCAGGACAGACTCTTATTTTTGATTCAAATTTAATTCACAATACACTCCCAACAATACAAGAAGTTAAATATAATTTATTTATGTTCACCTCTCCAATTATTAAACCTATTGTTGATTATTCTTCTCCAAATATATTCATTAAACTATCAAAAAATAAGTACAGATACGATGAGATATTAGATTTAATAGGATATCAATTTACAGTACCAAAGGATGATTATGAATATTTAAAACCAAAACTAAGTGATTTATAAATTTAATCCTAATTCGGAGGATTGTTTATTAACCACTGCTTGCAAGTATTAAATATAATCATTTGAATATCTTCTGAAATTTCCATATCATTTATAGAACAATGAATATTTTTATTTGCAATTTTTTTACATTTGCCGCCATCAAATCCAACAATTGCAAATGTTTTGAGCCCTTTAAAATTAGCAACCTCAAGTGCTTTTATAATATTTGGCGAATTTCCACTACCTGAAAGTGCAATCAAAAGATCATTAGTATCGCCTTTAATTTCAATTTGCTTGGCAAATACATTTTCATAATTAATATCATTTGCCAAACAAGTTAATACACCTGGGTTTGAAACTAATGACTCTACACGCATTCCAATCTTGTAATTGCCATTTGCTCTATTGAAACCAACGCCATATAACAAGTCATTAGCTATGTGATTAGCATTGGCACCGCTTCCACCATTACCGCAAAGATAGATGTTCCTTTTATTAATCCATGCATCCTTTAACTCATTATTCAGTTCATAAATAGAATCTATTAAATTATCACTAAAGCAATCTTTTAATCTATTAATATAAGAGTTCATAAATTTACTAAATATTAATTTATCCATAATTATTTTCTTTACATAATTCTCTTGCTAATTTTAATGATCTTGGAGTACCAATATCAATAAAGAAACAATTAGTAAAATAAGTTTGAATTCTACCTTTTAATTTAGGAACTATATCAGCACAGAAATTAGTATATCTATTGGGTAAAGACAAGAAATAATCGATAAATGAATCATCAAAGGCAAATATAGCTCCATTTGCAATATTTGTTGGAGGATTTTCGACTTTTTCATGATAATCAATCAATATATTATCTTTATCAACTTCAACTATTCCACATTCCCTAGGATAATCGGTTTTAAAAGTTATCATCGAAATAATACTTTTATCTTTTCTTTGATAATGAAATTTCAAGAAATCATCAAGATCAATATTAGTAAAGTTATCAGCATGAATTAATAATCCAACTGAATTTCTAAAAAATTCAGAATTTAGTCTTAAAGTTCCTGCAGTACCTAATAGTTCTTTTTCATAAATAGTCTTACATTTTAGATTTTTAGATTTCCATTTTTTTACTACTTCTTCAACCTGTGAAGATAAATAATGAGTATTTATTAAAACTTCATCACATCCTATTTTTTCAAGTTTTTTAAGCCAATTTAACAATAATTTTTCCCCATTAATTTCAACAAGGCATTTTGGGATTCTCTCAGTAATTGGTCTTAATCTAGTTCCAAATCCAGCCGATAAAAGTAAGACTTTAATTTTCTTTCTCATTTTTTTTATTATTAACCTTAATTTTAGATATAAATTCTAAAGGAAATTCGCCTAAATTTCTTAAACTAATAAATTTAAATTTATTAGAAATATCTTGTTTTAAAAAATTTTTTAATACTATATCTTTCTCATCTTTACCATGACCAGTTTCAGTATGAACTAAAGTTTTTATACCAGCATTTAAACCTGCCTGAAGATCTGTCAATCTATCTCCAATCAAAATTGATTTATCTATGTCGATGTTAAAAAGTTTACTTGCCCTCATAATCATATTTGGACTGGGCTTTCTCCAATTATTTTTTTTGGAATTTGGTCCTTGAGAATTTGCATAGATAGCGCTAAATGGATTTGGGTTTCCGAATAAAGAAATCATTTTATTTGTAACTTGGAAGTAATCATTCCAAGATATTTTATTTCTTGAAATTCCAGATTGATTTGAAACTACAACAATATGAAATCCGTAAATATATGCAAATCTAACTAATTTTTTTGCACCATTCTCAATTTTTACTTGCTTAACACTAGAAATATAATGACAGTCTTTTATAAGGACACCATCCCTATCCAAAAATAATGCGGGTTTTTTGCGGATTTGATAAGAATTTGAAAAAACTAATTCTGACAAGTCATTTACATTTGATTCAATCAAATAATTTGGTAAAGTTTTAAAAACCATTTTTACATAGAGAACTTATAGATAAAATGAAACAATGAAATAACAAAATTAGTAATATTCTTTGCACCAATTTGCAAACTTATTTATTCCATCACTTAATTTTGTATTAGGTTTGAAATCTATATATTTTTCCAATTTTGAGCAGTCTGCGAAAGTAGACTCAACATCTCCAGGTTGGATTTCTAAAAATTTTTTATCTGCTTTTATATTAAAACACTTCTCTAATTCTTCAATAAAGTCCATAAGCTTTATCTTCTTACTATTACCAATATTAAAAATTTGATGTGGAGCATTGCTCAAAGTATCTTTAAAATTAACTACTTTTTTTTCTGAATTGTCAGGAGATCTATTAATTAATCTAAACAAACTTTCTACAATATCATCAATATAAGTGAAGTCTCTTTGCATATTTCCATAATTGAAAATATTGATTGTCTTTTTCTTTAACATTGCATTAGCAAAAATCATTGGGGCCATATCTGGTCTGCCCCATGGACCATAGACTGTAAAAAAACGAAGTCCTGTTGAAGGGATATTGTATAAATGACTATAGGCATTAGCCATTAATTCATTAGCTTTTTTTGTCGCCGCATATAAGCTTATAGGATTATCAACAAAATCAGTTTCACAAAACGGTAATTTTTTATTGCCTCCATAAACAGAACTGCTACTAGCATATAGTAGATGTTTAACATTAAATTTTCGGCAACATTCAAGAATATTTAAAAACCCAATTAAGTTTGAATCTCCGTAAGAATATGGGTTTTCTATTGAATACCTAACACCAGCCTGAGCAGCTAAATTTATAATTATCTTTGGCTTTTCGGATTTAAAAATATTTTTAACCATTTCTAAATCCGCTATATCTACTTTATAGAAGGAATATTTATTTTCCCTATCTTTGGACATAGAATTTAAAATTTGGTTTCGTGATTTTTTTAATGAAACATCATAATAATCATTGAGATTATCCAATCCTATAACTTCATAATTTTCATTGATTAACCTATTGCAAAGGTGATAACCAATAAAACCAGCGCTACCAGTAACTAAAACTTTTTCTTTCATAAAATATTCAATATTTAAGCTTCATAATCAAAACGGATGTACATTAAACAATATCATTTTAATTAAAAGAAATAAAAAAATTTCAAAAAATTAATTAACTAAAAAATTAATTTTGAGTCCCGTCTCCTATACGCCATAAATTAAGTTTTGTATTTCGTAAATTTTCTTTTGATATTACTGATCTTGCATCAAATATCCATGCTGGATCTCTCATTAAACCAGAAATTTTATCCCAGTCCATTTCAAAATAATCTTCCCACTCAGTTAATATAATTACTGCGTCGGAATTCTTGAAATTATCAAGTGATTTATTTATTAAACACCACTCTCCCTCCAATGTTAGATTCGACAGATCTTGAAGAGTATTGAGTTCTTTATTCTCTTCTTTACCCAAATCAATTCTTATTTGGTTAGAAGATACTTTTGGATCATGAATATATAGAATCGCTCCTTCATTGAGCAAATCTTTACAAATATTTATTGCAGCTGATTCTCTAGTATCGTTTGTATTTGCTTTGAAAGCGAACCCTAAAATAATTATCTTTTTACCAGTTACAGTTCCAAAAAGTTTTTTTACCACAAGTGCAGATATTCTATGTTGATGCCAAGTATTAAGTTCAACCACCGATTCCCAAAAATTAGCTACTTCTTTTAAACCAAAATAATCTGAAAGATAAACCAAATTCAAGATATCTTTCTTGAAACAACTACCACCAAAACCAGGGCCAGAATCCAAAAATTTTGGCCCAATTCTACTATCTGAACCAATTGCTCTAGCGACCTCTCTTACATCTGCTCCAGTAGCTTCACATAATGCTCCTATAGAGTTAATTGAACTTATCCTCTGCGCTAGAAAAGCATTAGAAGTTAACTTTGCAAGTTCACTACTCCAAACATTAGTAGTTAATATTTTTTCTTTAGGAACCCAATTTTCATATACTTTTTTTAGAGCATTAATAGATTCATTTTTATCTCCACCAATTAAAATCCTATCTGGAAATAAAAGATCATTGATAGCACTTCCTTCAGCAAGGAATTCGGGATTAGATAAAACATCAAATTTTGCATTTTTAGAATTATTTTTTGAGGATTCAAGAATGGATTTAATTACTTCTGCAGTCCTAACTGGCAAAGTACTTTTTTCAATTACGATAGTATAACCTTCAGCATATTTAGCAACTTGTCTTGCAGAAGATTCAACCCATTTAAGGTCACTAGCCTTCCCAGCCCCAATACCTTTTTTTTTAGTTGGCGTATTTACAGAAATAAATACCATTTCTGAGTTTCTTATATTCTCCTCTATTAGATTAGAAAAAAATAAATTTTTATCTCTACATTTACCAACAATTTCCGCCAAACCAGGTTCATAAACTGGAAGAGAATCTAAATTACCATTCCATTGATCAATTCTCTTTTGATTTATATCTACCACATTAACTATGATATCAGGACATTTATAAGCAATAACTGCCATAGTTGGACCTCCAACATATCCAGCACCAATACAACATATATTTTTGATTTTCATTAAATTCAATCTTTTTGAATTATCTAAATTTGATAATTTAGATCATTATCCCATATTAAAAGCAAAGTTAAAAAAAGATTTTTATATTATTTTTAAATAAAAAAAATTTATAAAATTAATAAAAAAATTTTCAAAAAAATTTATAAAAAAAATAGATTGTTTTAATATTCCTTCACTTATTTCTTTGAGGTAGAATTAGTTTAATTTAAAAAAATTCATCTTTAATGAATAGAGAAAGAATTTATAAAATAATACCTATAATTCTCTGTGGTGGTTCGGGAACTCGTTTATGGCCAATGTCTAGATTTACTTATCCAAAACAGTTTCTTAATTGTAATCCTTCAAGTGAAAGAACTTTTTTGCAAGATACGCAATTGAGATTAAAAAATATAAAGAATATAGGGAATCCAATAATTATTTGCAACGTAGAACATCGATTTATAGTTGCGGAGCAAATGAGAGAAATAGATATTACTCCTGAGGCTATAATACTCGAGCCTGAGGGAAGAAATACAGCTCCCGCTATAACAATTGCTTCCATTAAAGCCCTTGAATTAGAAAAAGATGCAATTCTTTTAGTTCTTCCAGCTGACCATTGCATAAAAGATATAGAAAGTTTTAAAAAATCAATTGAAGAAGGTATCTTATTTGCATTAGAAAATAAGATAGTTACATTTGGAGTTTTCCCTACCAAAGCAGAAACTGGCTACGGTTACATCGAAGCTGAAAATTTTTTAGATTTTAATAAAATTTTAGGAAGTAAAATAAAAAGATTTATTGAAAAACCAAACTTAAAGAAGGCTGAAAGTCTAATTTTAAATAAAAAGTATTCATGGAATAGTGGTATTTTTTTAGTTAAAGGAGAAACAATATTAAATGAAATAAAAAGATTAGAACCATTAATATATTCCATTTGTAAAGATTCTCTTAGTGCAAATATTTATGATCTATCCTTTCAAAGATTAAAAGAGGATATATTCAAAAAGTGTGAAAGCATTTCATTAGACAATGCAGTAATGGAAAAAACAAGCTTAGGATATGTTATACCTCTTAATGCAGAGTGGAGTGATATTGGGAGTTGGGATTCATTATGGGATATCTCAGAAAAAGACAAAGATGGGAATACTAAAAATGGAAAGATATATACCGAAAATACCAGAAAGTGTTTCATAAAAAGTGAAAACCGTTTGGTAGTTTGTTTAGATGTTGAAGATCTAATTATTATTGATACAAATGATGCATTACTTGTCACAAAAAAAGATTCAAGTCAAAAAGTTAAAGATATTGTTGCACAACTTTTAGAAGATAATTTAAATGAAGCTAAACAACAAAAAAAAGTATTTCGTCCATGGGGAAGCTATACATCTATTGCAGATGGTTTAAATTGGCAGGTAAAAAAAATCAATGTAAATCAAGGTGCTTCTCTCTCCCTTCAAAAACATAACCATAGAGCAGAGCACTGGATAGTAGTTTCAGGAGTAGCAACTATCGAAGTTGGAGAAAAAAAGAAAATACTTAATAAAAATGAAAGTACATATATTCCCTTGGGACTTAAGCATAGATTATCAAATCAAGGTGATGAACCTTTAACAATCATAGAAGTACAAAGTGGTTCTTACTTAGGCGAGGATGATATTATTAGATACAAAGATATTTATGGAAGATGATATTAAATTAATTAGTTAATTTTTAAGTATTAATTTATTTAAAAATTAAAATGTTATGTTTAATCTAACTTATTAAATTAAAAAACCAGACAATTTTTATTTATGTTGAAAATCTTAATCAATTTTATAATAAAAACACTTATTTATAATTAATTGTCCCTAGTTCTTGCTACAGGTGGCCTAGGTTTTATAGGGAGTCACACCTGTATAAATTTAATTAATAAAGGTTATGATGTTTTAATTGTTGACTCCTTGATAAATAGTCATGAAGATATATATCTTAAAATACTAAAAATTATTGATTTAGAAAAAAATTCCAATAGAGGAAATATTTTTTTTAAGAAAGGAGATCTTCTTGATAAGTTATTTGTAGAACAAATATTTAAAGAAAATAATATAGAGACCGTAGTACATTTTGCTGGTTTAAAATCAGTTGAAAGGTCTGTTAAAAATCCCATTAATTACTGGTATACGAATATAAATATTGCATTAAACATTCTTACTACAATGGAAAACCATAAATGCTATAAATTTATATTTAGTAGTAGTGCCACTATATACAAGCCTGTAAGTTCAAAAAAATTAATTGAAAATAATCAAAAAATTCCTTCAAATCCCTATGGCAATACAAAATTAACTATAGAAAAAATTCTTGAAGATATTTATTTAAGTAATAGGAAAAAATGGAAAATTATAAACTTAAGATATTTCAATCCAGTTGGTGCTCATCATTCTGGATTAATAGGGGATAATCCTAAACAAAATTCATCCAATCTTTTTCCAATAATTGCAAAGGTAATTTTTGGTGATATTAAAACACTTTCTATCTTTGGAAATGATTGGCCAACAAAAGATGGTACTTGTATAAGAGATTATATCCACATTGAAGATTTAGCTGCTGCTCATACAGTTGCAATAAAATTTTTAGAAATAAATAAACCTCAGATTCATTCCGTTAATGTTGGCACTGGATTAGGAAGCAGTGTACTAGATGTTATAAATACATATTCTAGAATTAATAAAGTAGAAATTCCCTATCAATTTGAGAAAAGAAGAAAGGGTGACGTGCCTTACTTAGTAGCTGACAATACATTATCTAAGAAATTATTTAATTGGTATCCAAAAAAAACCTTAGAGATTATGTGTATGGATAGCTTCAAATTTTTAAATAATTTATATCAATAAATTATTAAATTAGTTCAAAAATCATCTGAATTTTGCTTACAAATAATGATTTTTAGTTAACTTAAAGTCAATTTTTCCTAACTAAAAAAAGATAAAATTGAAATTAATATTTTGATTATATTTACAAAGTTTACTAGATTTGCATTCCTAAAACAATAAAGGAGGAATCTAAATCCTCTAAAAGGATACTAATTTAAAATTTATGGAGCCAAGCGGAATCGAACCGCTGACCCCCTGCATGCCATGCAGGTGCTCTACCAGCTGAGCTATGGCCCCAACCCTCCAAACGTCACACTTGTCGGGAGAATTTAAAAATTTCTTCCGTAACGTCATGAATACCTATACTACTTTATAAAGTTTGATTATTTAAATATACCCTTCAAGATGCTTTGAGAGATTTACAAGTTGTAGCATCCTGTGTGGAGCTAATATTATTTTAAAGAGTGTGGGCATAATTAATTTTGTGAAAGTAACTATATTAAAAATATAAAGATTTAAAATTTGCTCTTTTTTCCTGATTAATAAAATTTTCTATTGACGAACAAATCTTAAAGAAGAAGAAATTAGGTTGTAAGTTTTTACATTTTTTTAGTAAAAAAAGAAAAATTTATTTAAAAGAATTAGAAAAAGAATTTAAATTCAATTTTGAACCTAAGAAGATCATTTATAAAATTAATAATTAAATAAAATTGAAAGAATAAAAATCAATATGAAGATTATTTATTGAATTCCTTTAACTAGGAGCCTAGAAACTATAAAATCAAGATTAAAGTATTTGTTTTAATGAATATAATCATACTTACAGGGAATGAAACACGGCATAAATACTTCCGACTATATATTTCTAATCAAAAAAACATAAATGTTATTTCTAGCTATTGTGAGAATACTGAAAAAAGTTTAGAAAATAGGACAAAAAATAATCCTAACAGTTCAAAGTTGGAGAATCTTCATGTCGAAGCGAGAACACAATCCGAGAATGATTTTTTTGCAGAAAGTATTAGATATCTACCTGATTTATCTAATCCAAAATTTATAAAAAAAGGAAAAATTAATAATATTGAAATAGTCTCAGAAATAATTAGTAAAAATGCTGATTTACTAATTTGTTATGGATCATCATTAATTAAGTCAGATTTATTAAGAGCCTATAAAGGAAAATTTATGAATGTGCATTTAGGTTTATCACCTTACTATAGAGGCAGTGGCACTAATATTTGGCCTTTAATTAATGGAGAACCGGAAAAGATAGGAGCTACTTTTATGCATATTGATGAAGGGATAGATACTGGCGAAATAATTCATCAAATAATTGCAGAATTCTATATCGGAGATAGTCCACATTCCATAGGTAATCGTCTGATAAAAAATATGACAAAAGTTTATGCAGAATTAATCCAAAAATTCAATAAGCTTGAGTCCATGAATCAGCCTGACTCTAATGGATTATTTTATATGCAAAAAGATTTCAATGAAGAAGCATGTAGAAAACTATATGATCAAATAAATAAAGGACTTATAGAAAATTATATAAATTCTATAAAGCCAAGTATTAATATAATTACAAATCCAGGAATTAAAAAATGAAGCCAATAATGTATCATTATGTTCAAGAGTTTGATAATAATCTTCCTAATTTCAGATATCTTGATATCAATAATTTCAAAAAGCAGCTTGATTTCTTTGAAAAAAACTTTGGATTTATTTCAAGAAAAGAATGGAATGAAATCCTATTAAAAAAAAAAATTGGAGCGCATAAGGGGAAAGTTATTCTTACTTTCGATGATGCGCTTAAATGTCATTTTGAATATATTTATCCTGAATTAAATAAAAGAGGATTGTGGGGAATATTTTATGTCCCTACAAATCCTTACAAAAAAAATAAATTATTAGATGTCCATCGTATTCATCTTCTCGCAGGAAAATTTAATGGTAAAGATTTGTTAGCTACTTTATTGAAATTAATTGATGAAGATATGATACCAGATAAAAAAATTGATCTTTTTAGAAAAAAAACATATAATTCTCAAACTAATTATTCCGGCATTACAGAGTTTAAAAGATTGCTAAATTATTTTATAAGTTACAAATATAGAGAAAGTTTAATAAATAAAGTTTCTCAAAAATTCGGATATAAATTTGATGTTAAAAACTTTTATGTTTCCAGAGAAAATTTAAGAATAATGAGCGAAAATGGGAATGTAATAGGATCTCATTCAGTAACTCATCCCGTAATGAGCAAATTAAATCGAGAAGAACAATTATTTGAAATTAAAGATTCTTTTTTATTCTTAAATGATTTAAAAATAAATTCTGAAAAAACATATTGTCATCCCTATGGTGGCTTTCATTCATTTAATGACAATACGATCGATTTACTTAATAATCAAGATATACAATATTCATTTAATGTTGAATATCGCGAATTAGAGGAAAGTGACTTAATAAATTCAAGACAATATTTACCAAGATTTGATTGTAATCAATTTCCGCATGGCAAAGCATCTTGAAAATTAGATATTTTTCATTATGTTTTTATAAATCAATGAGAGTAGAGAAGAACTTAATTTTTGTTTTAAAAAGACTCTTAAAATTATAATCTCTCTAGAGATTTCCTAAACATCACTAATTTTTGATTCCTCTTTTTTGAGACCCTTTATGGCATATTTCGGAATTGCATGAGCAACTAATAAATTTTTAAAAACTATTTCTTAAATATTATAAAATGGTTAACCATATTTTACCTTATTTACTTAGTGTTAAATTAAACGTGTTTTAATATAAGTTAGTGAGATTTATATTTGCTTCTTAAAGGAATGAATAAAGTTTTTGATTTATCAAAAAAAATTGTAGTTTTAACTGGCGGAACTGGATTGTTAGGTTCAGAATATACAAATTCTCTTCTAGCTGCAGGGGCTTCAGTAATTATCGCAGATTTAGAAAAATCAAATCCTGAAATTAGGGCTGCTAATTTAAGTAAACAATATAAAAATAAAATTTTTGGAATCAATTGCGATGTAAGCAATGAAGAAGAAGTTATTAGTTTATTTAAATATGTTAAAGATAATTTTGGAAGAGTAGATGTTGTAATTAATAATGCAGCTGCCACTGGTGAACATTTAATGAGGGAGGGAGAAGTATTTACCTCTTTTGAAGACTCAGACTTATCAGTATGGGAAAAAACCATTAAAGTTAATCTTACTGGAGTATATTTGGTTGCGAGGGAGGCAGGAAAATTAATGATTCAAAATTCTTCAGGTTCACTTATAAATGTATCAAGTACTTATGGTGTCGTTGGCCCTGACCATGAAATTTATAAAAATATGAAATTCAATTCTTTAGCTAGTTATGCAGCTGCTAAAGCTGGAGTTCATGGCTTAACAAGATGGCTTGCAACCTATTGGGGAAGCAAAGGGATAAGAGTAAATACTCTAGTACCTGGTGGTGTAGAGAATAATCATGATCCAGAATTTGTTAAAAGATATTCAAAAAGAACACCTCTTGGAAGAATGGCTAAACCAAAAGATTTATCAGGTATGATTTTATATTTATCATCAGAGGCCTCATGCTATTCAACGGGCCAACAATTCTTTGTAGATGGAGGATGGACAGCGATTTAAGGATATGAAAATAGCAAACAGATCTATAGGTATTAATTATCCACCATTAGTAGTTGCTGAAATTGGAATAAATCATGGTGGTGATTTAGAAGTAGCAAAAACAATGGTTAATGCGGCTTATAAAGCAGGTTGCGAAATGATAAAACATCAGACTCATTTTGTTGAAGATGAAATGACCTCAGAAGCAAAGGATATTTACCCGCCAAATGCTAATAAATCAATATGGCACGTAATGGAAGAATGTTCTTTATCAAGAGATGAGGAAATAAATTTAAAAAAATTTACTGAATCAAAAGGAATGATTTATATATCTACTCCCTTCAGTAGGGATGCAGCTGATTTTCTTAATGATATAGGAGTTCCTGCTTTTAAAATAGGTTCAGGAGAATGTAATCATAGGCCATTAATCGATCATATTTCAAGATTTAACAAGCCCATTATTATGAGTACAGGAATGCAATCAATAAAAACTCTGAAGCCATCAATAAATATCATTGAAAGCTATAACTTGGATTACGCACTTCTTGAGTGTACTAATTTATATCCTTCTCCCCCGGAGTTTGTAAGCCTTAAAGGAATCTCTGAACTTAGAGAAAATTTTCCTAAAGCAATAATTGGATTTTCAGATCATAGTATAGGACCATCCATTTCTTTAGGAGCAGTAGCATTAGGATCATCGATCATAGAGAAGCATTTCAGCGATACCAGATACAGAAAAGGGCCCGACATAATCTGTTCAATGGATCCTTGTGAATTAAAGTTTTTAATAGACCGATCAAAAGAAATTTTTACAGCACTTAACACCCCAAAGATCAGATCAATGCCCGAAAATGAAGTTTATAAATTTGCACGTGGTTCTGTAGTAGCTGATAGGGACATTAATATTGGTGAAGAAATAAATTCAAAAGATATTTGGGCAAGAAGACCAGGCTCAGGAGAGATTTCTGTAGATGATTTTGAGAAATTAATTGGACTAAGAACAAATAGATTTATAAAAAAGAATATGCAACTTGAATGGAAGTTTTTTGAGAGATAAATAATATTATGCAAAAAAATATTCTATTCGTGACTGGAACGAGAGCTGATTTTGGAAAACTAGAACCTTTAGCTAAATTACTCCATAATGAAGGTTTTGATATTTCATTTTTTATTACTGGAATGCATATGATGAGTAAGTATGGAAAAACTACAAATGAAGTAAAGAAGTTTGAAGGTGCTAACTTTTTTGAATTTGAGAATCAAAGAGACAATGATTCTTTAGAAATTATTTTGTCAAAAACTATTTTAGGATTTTCTGAGTTTGTTGCTGAAGAGAAGCCTGATCTTGTTGTGATTCACGGAGATAGAATTGAAGCACTTGCCGCTTCATTAGTATGCGCGATGAAATATATAAGAACTGCACATATTGAAGGGGGTGAAATGTCGGGCTCCATAGATGAGATCTTTAGACATTGCAATACTAAATTATGTACTACTCATTTTGTTTCTAACAAAGTAGCGGAAAAAAGAGTTCAATCACTGGGAGAACAAAAGAGCTCGATTTTCACAATAGGTTCTCCTGAATTAGACATTCATAATGAGGAATCTGATTTATCAATAATTGATGTAAAGAAAAGATATTCAATTAGTTTTGATGAATATGGGATTGTTATCTTTCATCCCGTAACCTCTGAGATAGATACTATTGGAGATCAAGCAGATGCCTTATTTAAGGCTTTAAAAGAAACCAAAAAAAAATTCATTGTAATTTCTCCTAATAATGATCCTGGTAGTGAAAAGATTTTTTCTATTTTGGATTTGTTAGATAAAAATTATTTTAAGATAATTCCATCAATGCGTTTTAGATACTTTAGTGTGTTGATAAAAAACGCTTCAATATTTATTGGTAATAGCAGTGCTGGAATTAGGGAGGTACCTTTCCTTGGAATTGTAAGTATAGATATTGGAAGCAGACAATTTAATAGATCACCATCAAAAAATATTGTAAATTTATCTCCATTCGATAAAGAATCATTAGTTAAAACAATAAATGAAAAGTGGGGATTAAAAACAAAAAAGTCTAAACATTTTGGAGCAGGTAAGAGTAGAGAAAACTTTGTTAGGATATTGAAGAGCTCAGAATATTGGGAAATACCCTTACAAAAAACCTTCTTTGATTTGAATGTTTTTTAACTTACCTCTAATTCTATTTTTTTAAAATGACTAGAGGAAAGAAAAAAGTCTTAATCATAGGAACAGGCAGTATAGGGAAAAGACATTACAGGATTTTTCATGATATATTGTCATGCGATACTTACATAAAAAGTTCAAAAGTAAGTAGAGAAAAGGATTTAGAACAGAAAGGTTATAAAATATTCAATAAAAATATAAATTATGATATTGGCATTATCGCAACTACATCGGATAAACATCTGCAAGATATAAATAAATTTTTAGAATTATGCAATATATGGCTTATTGAGAAACCTATAGTCTCAATTTATAATTTTAATCCTAATATATCAACATCTCTAAAAATAAAACAAAAATCATTTGTTGGATATAACAAAAGATTTGAAATAGGAATAATGAAATTAAAGGATTTTTTAAAAAATAAAAACATTAAATCTGCAAAATTTACTTGTTTAAGTAACTTAGAAGTTTGGCGTAAACAACCGTTAAGAGAATCAATTTCTTTAGATAGATGTAGGGGAGGTGGTGTTATCAACGAGCTATCGCACGAGATTGATTTAGCATCATTTATTATCGGTCAAATTAAAAGTATTAACGGAGAAGTATATCAGAAAAAATTTATAGATACCAATGTAGAGGACTCGGCTTCTTTAGAAATCATACATAATTCAGGTATTAAATCATTAATAGATATATCATTCGCATCATCTTTTGAAAAAAGAATAATTGAAATTAAAACCGATACTGAACAAATTTCATATGATCATCTTACTGGACATATCACAGTAAAATTTAATGATTTACTAAATCAAAAATTGATTGCAAAAACAAAGGAAGAGAGAGATAAAAGTTTTCAAAGACAAGCTGAAGCATTGATTTATAATAATCATAAAGATCTATGTACTTTTCAAGAAGGAATGGATCTAATTAAAAAAGTTTATGATTTAAGATGGCAATAATAGGAGCTGTTTTTGCTAGGGGAGGCTCTAAAGGTATTCCAGGTAAAAATCTTTCAAAAATAAAGAATAAAACCTTAACAAGAATAGCTCTTGAAAATCTTAAAGATTCTCAGATATGCGATCAAATTTTCTTATGTAGTGATTATGATGAAATATTAAATGAAGCTAAAGACAAAAAATTTAAGAAATTTAAGCGAAGCAAAAGTAATTGCCAAGATAATAGCTCCGAAATCGACGCATGGAAAGAGCTATCTCTTTATGTTAAAAATTTATATTTTTTATCTGATGATGATTACTTATTAATTGCACCAACAACTTCACCACTAAGAAGAAGTCAAACATTAAATGAAGTTACAAAAAAATTAGATCTTAATAAGTTTGCAGATGGGATAATTTGCATTAAAAAATCTGACAAATTTCCTGATTTTAATTTACTTAAAATAGAAAAAAATGGACTTCTAAATACCTATCTTGGAGAGAAAAGATCTATTAATAGGCAGTCATGCAAACCTGCTTGGGAAATGACTACAGTTGCATATTGTTATAAAATTGGCTCAATACTAAATCATAATGACCTTTTTAAAATGAAAACTATAGGTTATGAAATTGATTTTCCTGAAAGTCTAGATATTGATACATCTAAAGATCTTGAATTAGCAAGGATTTTATTTGAAAAGTATGGTTATTAAATACAACTATATACTTTTAATCTTCAATTATTTTCAATACTAAGCTCCCAAAGTACATAAATTTTTACTAGAAGAATTTGTTTGTTATCTTTAAATTTTTATATGAAATAATTATTTAATAAAAATCTTTTTTGATAGAAATAAATTACTCTAATCTAATCTATAAGAATAATTCCAGAAATATTTTTATCAAATTTTTCTAATCTTCTTTTTAGTAAATTAATTTTGCTTAACTTTAATGAACCTAATTTTGTGATTAATAAAATAAAACTATTTGATAGGTTATAGTTAAAATCTTTTAATGATTTTATCTCTAATACATTTATTTTTGGTGAGTTTTTATTAATATTTTTTACAAAAGAATCACCATAAGAATTGTATCCTTCATCTAAATTTAACAAGCATAGATCAGAAACAGATTTTAATTTCAAGAAATCTCTTATAAATAAAAATTGTTCTGAGTCAGCATCAAATGCATTTCTTTCAATTTCCTGAATAATTGAAGAACCAGATTTGATTTCTAATTTCTTTTTGTCATAAATAACTCCTTTTTTAAATTCCTTATAAAACATTATTCCTGATGCAATTAAAAAACCGAAAATAAATCCTACTAAAACTAATTTCTTTTTATCGGCTAAAATCGCATTGGGGAAAAGTCTTGGTTCAGTAATTAATATCCAAGGATCTTCCTGCCTTGATGCCTCTAAATGGCTTAGAAATAATTGGTTTTCTAGATTATTTAAAGTTGACTGATCTTTATAGAACTTATTAATAAGTGCTTCAAATTTTAACAAAACTTCTTTTGATCTTGTCGCAGCAGTCATTCTCGCTTCGGCTTCTAAACGGCGATCATTTAAAAAACCAACTACACGTTTTTTCATACCATTCACTAATAAAGTTTTCTGCTCAACTAATCTTTTAATTTCGAAATCAGCTTCGGAATAATTTAAACTTTTTTCTAAAAGCAACTTATCTATTTTTGCAATACTTTTTGATAATTCATTCTCATAAATTTCTGGAATTGATGAACCTATATATTGTAATTTTTCAATATTATTTCCAAAATTTTTAATTTGTTTTAGTTGCAAGTCAATTTTTTTTATTTCATTAGATGCTGCAATCCTAATTCCTTCAATTTGAGTATTTGTTGAAAAATTAGGACGGCCTGTAGATAAGTTTGAAGAACTAAAAGGAGAAAAATTAAAAAAAATGTCGCCACCCAAATTATTAATCGGTATAGGAAAAGTACTTTCTAAAGTATTGAAAATAAGATTATTATCTATTGCAAATTCTTTTGCCTCTTTTAAAGATTCAAAACTTTTATCTTGAAACAAAATAATTTGTTTTTTTAAGAAATCTTTATACAAATTAAGTTCGTTTCTTTTGTTTTTTGAGGAATATTCTTGATAAGCTGAATTTATTTTATTTAGTACTGGAATAATATTTTCTTTATCTTTATCCCTATATGAAATATCTAAAATTGATGTATCTTTTTTTATTTGAACTTTTATATTATTTTTCCAATCTTCAAAATTCAAATCAGAGCTTCTATTAATCTTTAATTCATCAGATTTAATTAAATTAAAAACAGGCATCAAAACTAATGGGCTTTCAAGAATTGCAACCTCAGTTTTAAAAGCCTTGTTATAAACTTCCAAATTTGTAAATCCTGATAAAGCTGGATTTATTAACGAAAGCGGATTAATTATAGTGGACTGATTCTTGATTGCAATTTGAAATTGTCCCTCCCAATTCTTATTTAGGGAGAATGAATATAAGAGCGCTATTAAAGACGAAATAAATGAAATCGTTCCAATAAATTTTTTATTTCTATATAAAAAACTAAAAATTTCGCCTAATTCAACATAATCATTTCTAAAGGTATTAGGCTCAATATCTTCTGGAGAATATTTAGGCATAATTTAATAATCAATGGGTTTAAGTAATCCATACCCACAGAAAACAGATATAAAATGAGCTGAAAGTTTATAAAATAAATGATTTATTTGGTTTTCGATATTTGGAGCTAAAATTTTATGCTTCTTTAGAAATTTATTTAGATATTTAAAATCTACTTTTAATAAGTAAAAATTTTCTCTAGATGTTTTCGAATATTTTATTACAAAAAAGTTTTCTGCTAGAAATAATAAGCTATAAAAAAATGATAAAAATCTAATTTGAAATTTCAATTCTATTATTATTAGTTAATTTTATTATTATAGCTTAAAAAGATCAAATCAATTTTTCATTTAAAAGCATTATTATTCAAAAATTTTTAGTTATACTTTTCTCCAAACAGCAAGAAGTTTGCCTTGAAAGACAACTTCATTTAAATTTAACTCAATGGGTTCATAAGCTGGATTTGCAGCTTCTAGAAATATCTTCCCTTCTTTTTTGACAAAATATTTTAAAGTTGTTCCTAATCCTGGAACCATAGCACTAACTATTGTTCCATTTCTCAATGAATATGAATCTTTAATTGGTTCCATTAAAACCATATCTCCATCTGCGATACATGCATCTATCATTGAATCGCCATTTACAGTTAGTGCAAAAATATCTTTCTTTTTTAAGACGTCAGAAATATCTAGATTTTCCTGAATATCAGAATATGTTTCAATTAAGCCTCCTGCAGCTACTGAACCCATAATTGGAACTCCTTCTAAAATTTCATCGACGATTTGCATTGTTCTGGCCTTGCCTTCTTGCCAGGATATATATCCTTTTTCTTGTAAGTGCTTTAATCTACTTTGAATAGGTGCTGGGGATTTGAGTCCCATAGCTTGCATCATCTGCCTTATTGAGGGACTATGTTGAAATTCTCTCATATAATTTTTTATCCATGCAAAGAGCTCATTTTGAGCTTCGGTAAGATCATCTTCAAAATTCCCCATGTGAACAAATGTACTCTAATACATTTGTACCTCTTATAACTGGTTCTTGCAAGTAAAGCTAGGAAAGTAAGCAAGCTAATAGTGACTGTTGAACATGCAGTCTATTTTCTGCCTGTTCAAAGACCCTACTATTTTTACCCTCAATAACTTCATTCGTAATCTCCTTTGACCTATACGCAGGTAAACAATGCAGGATAATTGCATCTTTATCAGCCTTACTAACTAAGTCTTGATCAATTGTGAAACCATTAAAAACTTTTTCTTTCTCATCTTTTTGATTTTCTTCTCCCATAGATGACCATACATCTGTATAAAGAACATTTGCTCCTGACACAGCAGTATTAGGATCATTTGTAATTGTCAACAAATTATCATTCCCATATATTTGATTTACCTTATTAATTACTAAGGGATTAGGTTCATAACCTTTAGGACATGCGATCCTAACTTCTACTCCTAATAACGCGCCACTTAAGATGAGAGAATTTGCGACGTTATTACCGTCTCCAATAAATGTCAAAATTACATCTTTAAAATCAAGAAATTCCTCTTTAATTGTCATAAAATCAGCTAAAGCCTGACATGGATGTTCTAAATCAGTAAGAGCATTAATAACTGGCTTAGAGGACCATTTTGCATACTCTTCCAAATCAGTTTGTTTAAATGTTCTTATCGCAAG
>MDTE01099024.1_pt1 | contig 18972 bp, 17 predicted proteins | sample 811231 | NCBI WGS metagenome assembly MDTE01 (sample SAMN05326651, study PRJNA326480) | marine metagenome | isolation source: seawater | place: Indian Ocean: Red Sea | collected 2010 | reverse complement strand
TTGTATAACCTAAATTATCCGCCGCATCTGACAATTCAACTTCATCATATTCATCATCTTCAAACTCATCTTCAAACTCATCTTCATCTTCATATTCTTCATCATCTTCGTATTCATCATCATATTCGTATTCATCATCATATTCATCATCTTCATACTCATATTCATCATCTAAGTATTCTTCATCATCTTCATATTCATCTTCATATTCATCATCTCCCCAGAATTCTTCAACATCATCAACATCATCAGGATCTTGAGCGTAGAGACCTTCAGTAGGTACAAAGATTACTAAGAATAAAAATATCCAAAATGCATTAAATGCATTGCAATTTAGAAAAGAAAGTAGGCTTCTTTTCGACATGTTGAACTCCGTGCACGATACACATATATAATGATGTATCAGCTATTTATTAATTTTTACTTACCTCGTGAGTATTATACTCACTCTAAATATAAGACAAGTGTTCTGTCGTGTGCAAATTTTAAATAAAATTGTAAAAATATTATTTTTTCATTAAATATGTTATTAAAACAAAAAATTATATACAAAAGAGTTACAAAAATTTTATATGTCATTCATAAATTATGAGTGATTTATATTTTTATAAAAAACCATTAGTGAACAAACAAACTGACATACTTATAGTTGGAGCAGGCCCCGCCGGCTTAGCATGCGCAACCAAATGCCAGCAACTAAATCAAAATTTCATAATTATTGAAAGTTCAAACCGAGTTGGTGGACGTCTGGGTTCTATTTATACAAATGATTATATATTTGATTTAGGATTTCAGGTGTACAATACAAGTTATTTAAATACCAATAAAATTTTAAACCTAGGTGATTTAAATCTTAAGTTTTTTCGTCCTGGAGCATCTATTTACAAAGATAATTCCTTTCAAATATTATCGGACCCTTTAAGAAACCCTTCTCAGTTTTTTTCTACAATGACATCCAGCTTTACTACAATATCAGACAAATTAAAAATCTTAAAACTGAAGTATTCTCTAAATAAATACAAAATTAAAAATGATAAAACAAAAGATTGCTCTACATATGATTTTTTAAAGCAATACGGATTTTCAACGAAAATTATTGATAATTTTTTTAAACCATTCTTTTCTGGAATTTTTCTTGAAAATGATCTTAAAACATCTTCAAAGTTTTTTAAATATGTTTTTTCAAAATTTAATACCGGAATTGCCGCATTACCTGAAAAAGGAATGCAAGCAATTCCAGATCAATTATTAAGTAACCTTGAAAATGATAACATTATCTTAAACAAAGCGGTAATTGATATTAGCAAAAGTTCTGTGAAACTTATTGATGATCAGGTTATATATTTTAATAAGTTAGTATTGACAGGAGAAAGTAGTAATCTCCTTTTAAAAAGTAGCGAACAATATCATAAAACTGATACAATTTTCTTTTCAACCAATACTAAGATAAATAATGGAGATTACATTCATTTATTTCCTGATGATACCCTCATAAATAATATTGCTTTTCCCACAGAAATCGGATGCAAATATTCACAAAATAATGATACACTAATTTCAATATCTTTAAAAAACCATGATTATAAAAAATTAGATTTAATTTCCGGCATCCAAGCTAAATTATCCAGCTATTTTGGTGGACCAAAATCGCACTATGAATATCTTAAATATATGTCAATAAAGAAGGCTACTTTAAAACAACCTCCTGGATATTTTCAAAAAAATAGAACACTAAGGAATGGTAATATCTTTCTGGCAGGGGAAAAATATCAAAATGGAAGTATTGAAGGAGCAGTTACTTCTGGTCAAAAGATTCTGGACCTTATAGTTTAACTAATTACATAATCCGAGCATTGTTCAAAAAGATCAACAAATGCATCCACCGTATCATCAATTGGATCTGAATATCCCCCACCCATGAAAACAACAACAGGCATCGCTTTAGATTTAGCATAATCCAATACCATTTTGTTTCGAATTTTTAGGCCATCTCTTGTAAGTGAAAGATGACCTAATTTATCAGAATAAAGTGTATCAACTCCAGCTTGAAAAAACAAAATATCAGAATCAATAGTACTTATCTCATCAAGAGTTTTACTTAGTATTGATAAGTATTCACGATCATCGATCTGTTTTTTTAAATTGATATCCAAACTACTTTTCATTTTTTGCATTGGAAAGTTTGACTCACAATGTACTGATAATGTAAATATATCTTTGTCTTTACTCAAAATAGCAGCTGTACCATCACCTTGGTGTACATCAAGATCAATGATCATTATTTTATTAATATTATCATAATCTTTTATAGCTTTTCTTGCACATATTGCTAGGTCATTAAAAATACAATAACCCGATCCAAAAGAATAATGAGCGTGGTGGGTTCCACCTGCCATATTTGCAGCAATACCATTATTTTCAATAGCTCGACTAAGCGCACCAATACTTCCACCTAATATTAGCTTAGTCCTATCAACAATATTGTTATTCCAAGGCTGCAAACCGATTCTTCTCTTCTCTTCGATCGAAAGTTTACCCGAAAAAAATAAATTTATATATCTTGGGTCATGAGCTAAAGCTATATCTTTTTTTTTTATAAATTCTGGAGTGTGAAATTTTAAATCTGCTTTCGATTCCCTTAATTTTTTAAAAATAAGCTTATATCTATCTCTTGGAAATCGAGATTTTTTATCAATTCCATAAGTGTATAAGGGATGATAATATAATGATAACATGATTTGATTATTTTTCCAGAATATGTAGAGATATCTATTTTTTTAAACCTTGTCTTTTTCTAATTCCATTGATTTAAATGTCCTTAAATGACACTTTTCAAATAAATAAAAAACCCATCTAAAAAGACAGGTTTATCATCGTGTACGCCCGGGAGGATTCGAACCCCCAACCTTCTGGTCCGTAGCCAGACACTCTATCCAGTTGAGCTACGGGCGCATACAATTCTTAAATAATTAAGTACTACTTTACAAATAATACCTTCTGAGTATCAATATGATTTTCAGTCTGTACTTTTATAAAATACATTCCAGATGATTGATCAGACGCATTCCAATAGAATGAATGCAAACCTGCATCTAATATACGTCCATTTTCAATCACGTGTACTTCCTCACCTAAGGTATTATAAACTGATATTTTTGTCATAGATTCTTGTGGTATAGAAAATTCAATAGACAACTGAGGATTAAATGGATTAGGATAAAGCTTTTGGATTTTAACAATATCTGGAATTATATCATGTTTCTTTATATTTGATTCATTAAATCTCATTTGTATTTCACCAGCTAAAGGCGTTGAAAACACTGCATTCTCGAATGAATTAATTGAAATATTCGAAAAATTTAGATTCAATTGACTTCTTGGGTTCTGACCAGAAGCATCATAAATAATTACTTTAATATTTTCATCTGATAATGCATAATTCATAACCCAACCATCAGGCAAATTAATATTAGTTAAATCATCAGCAGAAATTTCATAAGATTTGGATTCAAATTGAAATCCACTAATTTTTTCTGGACTAGATAAAACAACATCATCATAATCTTCATAATGATATATTTCAAAAATACCCTGACTAAGATCACCTGTAGAATTTATATTTCCGTTTAAGATCAACTGAACTAATGTTATAACATCAATAATATTTACATTTCCATCTCCATTAACATTAGCCGATTCAAAGCCACAACTTTCTTGATCATTTTCTAAAATAATGTCTACAAGTGATAAAACATCAAAAATATCAATATAATTATCACCATTAGTCGTTATACTTCCATTTGTATTACCGATAACCCATATATTTTCATTATCACACAGATCACAAGCATCACCTAGTCCATCTGAATCTATATCTTCCTGCTGAGGATTATATGTTGAATAGCAATTATCAATTGGATCATTAACTCCATCTTCATCATAATCTACAGGTACATTTGATAGCGCATTCTGAATAAATGTCTCTGAAGGAGCATTATTATCAGAATAAATCAGCACCATATTATGATCAAATACGACATGACGCGGAACGTAATTATTTAATGCAAGTAACGACCACATTGATTGACCATCAGCGTCTCCATCTAAGAATGGATTAGATGTACCAAAAGCTGAACCCCATTGTGTACATGTTGGGCCACCATTACCCATATCCATTCCATAGTTGGCCATTATAATTGGGTCATTATTACTTTGATAAGACTGCCATCTAGCTTCTAAAGCAGGAGCCTCCTGCTGACATGTTCCTCACCAACTTGCATGAACATTCATCCAAAATATCTTATAATTTCCCCCATTCTGGGCACCATTACATTCGGAGTAATAATTAAAATCCCCATTGCCATTCAAGCAATAAGGAACTGTAAAATCGTCCATAGTTTCACCTATTTGCATAGGTAAAGCAAAAATAAAGCCACTTATAGTAAAAATAGAGATTAACTTTTTTATCATAATTTTAATACCTGATTATTGATCAATAATTAAATTTAGCTTATTTCATCTAATGAATTCAATTTTAAAAAATAGCGCTATAAGAAATTTTAATTCCATCATTAAATGGAGCAATTTGCCTACACACACCATTACTACAAAATAACCCACCTTGAATAGAACCATACATTATAGATACTCTTTGAGATGATCCAATATTATATGAGAGTTCCATCGATAGCCACCTTCTTTGAATAAAACTAGGTAGCTCTCCTCTTTCTCGATTTCCAGTGAAATATTTAATATCCCCGTAGACTAAAGCCTCAATCGGATTATAATAAGTATCTTTCTGAACACCCCCGATAAACGCATTTGTATGGTCATGAGATAATGAAAAGGACCATGTATTCGCCTTGCTAAGAGTTAATGATATAAGACGATTAAATTGTTTTTTTCGTCCATCCCTTATCTGAGATTGATTATCTTCAAAATATTCATCATAATTATCTGGGTTAATCATAGACCATGTTGAATCTGAATAATTAAATGAGTCTGAATTGCCCTTTGATATATTCATCTTTTTACGTTCTTGATATTCATAGGTTATACCAATAGAATACCCATTATCAAATGAATAAGTCAATTCTAAAGGTATGGTTATGGATTTACTTTCCTGCCAAGATTGTGATTCAACCCGATAGGGATCAGAATAACTTTCTATAAATATTGAATCAATAATTTCTGGATAATAATCAAATTCTGCGAACGACGAATCAATTGTAGTATCATATTCCCAGAAAGAAGTATTATCGATCTGATATCCATCGAAATATCTAAAAAGTTCATTAATCTCTTTATTATTTGCATAGCCAAGACGAAAAAATAATTTATCGTTAAGATGATAACCGCTGATTTCATTATATGATTCATAATACGGCAACGATGACTCTTTTGAACTTGGTAAAATATTATCTATCTTTTGATCAGACCAATCTGTAGGCGTATTTATTACATTCCATTCATTATTACGACTTAGATGACTATATTGAGACACTATTGTATAGCCCAAGGGCAATGCACCATTAAGCTCTAATTGAAACCCTCGTTCATCATTATAATTATATTGATGAGCAACTCGATTGAGAAGGGAAAAATTTTGTTCCCTAACCAATGTGGGCATTAATTGAAAACTAATTCGATTTCCATAATCATCTGATGTGAAAAATGTTTCACTTTTATCAAAAGAATATCGTTTATACTCTGTTGATAAACCCCAGCCACCAATATAAAAATTAATATTACCATAAAATCCATAACCATTTTTTAGTGGCTCATGAGGATTTACTCCAAGAGATAATGATTTTTCCATAGACTTTTTATCTACATATTCAAAAGACATGTCTATATTTTGTATCGCCCAAAATCCATGGATTCCGTAAAGGCTATGATTGATATAAGTATCACCATTAGAAAATTCATGTAATTCATTTGAATGAAGATGTGTCAATCCGAGGTATGCAGATTTTAGATTAAATTGAACCATATTCGCTGTTATACTATGGGAGTTTTGAGACATCGGTAAACGAGCCGGCCCAGATATCCATATATCACCTTTACCATTAATATGGCTAAAGGATAAACGCCCATTCGAATAACCTAAAAAGATTCCACGCGTACCATTATCAAAATTTGTAGACTGATCATCAATTTGGTTGAGTACTAACCCTCTTCCCCAGAATTCATATATATCACCTATTTTAATTAAATAATTATTTTTTTCATATTCAATCCTAAACTTTCGAATATCATTGATAGGAAAACCAAGCTCAGGAGGGTTTGAGTATTCATACTGTACCCAAGCATGTAAGTCATTAAAAAATAAGTTTAAATCTAATCTATTCTCTGAATATGAATAAAAATCATAGTTATCACCATATGATGAACTAATCGCAGCATTATAGTCAAGATCTATCGCAGATAAATTTGAAAAAATTAATAGAGAATAAAATAATTTTAAAAAATTAATTAAATAATGATTATTCGGTAACATCATTTAAACCAAGCACTAATCCAATTTGACGTTCAATTTCAACTTCTTCACCAGGCATATAACCTTGATGTCTCCAAGTTATTTGGCCATTCTTATTAATTAAAATTAAAGTAGGCATAATCATACCATTTAATTTCTGTGCAATTTTTTGATTTGGATCAAGCCCAACTAGGAATTGATATTTCTGACTTCTAATATATGATCTTACCTTTCCCATGCTTCTTGGAGTATCTTGATTAATCATTAATACTTTAAAACCTTTATCACTATACATGGTATCATATCGATCAAGATGTTTCATAACTTTTTTACAAGGCTTACACCAAGTAGCCCAAAAGTCTATGAGCAAAGGCCCATCTTCTAATAGCTCATTTATGGTTGTTGTTTTTCCATTTAATAATTTTATATCTAAATCAGGAATAATACTATCTTCTTGATTATTATTAGCAAAAATAAATGCTACTATAATAAGATTAACTATCAATATTTTTTTCATATAATCTATTTTATTTAAAGTATTAGTTTAATATATTAAAGAAGTGGATCCAGGTATTCTTTAAGCTTATTTTCTTTTATAAATTTTAAACTTACATTGCTTAATGATTCTACTGCAGTAACAGGTAGAATAAATTGATAAACAGCATTAATCTCTACAGTTTCCATCGCAATTTGCATAGACCAACCACCAACAGTAAAATCAATTAAAGGTGAAAATTGATGTTGTGGCACAAAAAGAATTTTATCACTATTCCTAGAATGCCAATATTTCTCAGGAGTATCCACCACAGCTATTAAGGTATTTCTGCTTTGGTCAAAAATACGGATAACTGGTACAGATCTATAACTTCCTGAAGTTATTTCATCAACATGATCTTTAGGAAAATTAAATGAATTTTTATCAAAATAAAAAATTGTTAAAGACCCATTCTGCTCAAGACCAGTGTAGGGCAAAGTAGTAAGCATATCTTTAATAATCTTTTCTTTTAATTTATAAATAACCGGGAATTTAACAGTCATATATAATTCATCATCTTCATGGTATTCAAACTGAGGACGTAGAAGCTCTACATCATAAGGATTAGTTATTAATTGATCTAATACTGTTGAAAGCATCTGAGTATTGGTTATATTTTCAGGTTTATCTTCAACTTTCTGATCAACATTAAAATCCATTGACCATTCGCCATCATCGTATCTAGGCAAATCTTTATTCTTTTTCGATCCATTTTCTCCTTCTCTAGCACCAATGAGAATGTCCATAGATGCTTCTAATTCAGCAATCTGCGCATCTAAATTAGATACTACTCTCTCAGATTCTAATGACACAGGATGCCTTTTATTTTCAACTTTTAATTCAGTAAACTTTGGGAAGGGTGATGTTTTTGGCTCTGATACTTTTGGTAAAAATGGACTTATCATTTCTCTAACAGCATTACCAACACTCTCATTCAGAACTGGGATCTGACTATATACTTCTGTAATCTGTTTTTTATCTATTTCATCCCAATTAGCGACATCGATCATTTGTATCGTAACGTTAATTTTATCTAATTGACGGTTATACTTACCTAAAAGTAAAAAATTCCTAGAACCTCTAGGTTGCTTTAACATTAAAGATCTATCATTCATAATTACTTCTAAATCATCTTTAGATTTTAATCGTATTCCATATTGATTTTTTAGTTCTTGTTGTGACATATCTGATAATCCAGAAGCTATCCACTCGACAGTCGGATCATTCTGAATATTATCAAATGGAAGTAAATAGACATAGATATAGGGATCTCGTCCAATCAATATTGCAACAAAAGTAATAAATAATGTTATTTTCCGCATCCTTACAAGTGGATTCATAAACCCAAGTTAGGGGTTTTCTTTCGTTTAATCCAAATTAAAATCATATGAATTATTTAGTGTTTTTTTTTATCATCTTCGACCATGAGTCTCTTAAACTAACTGTCCTATTAAATACAAGTTTTCCTCTAAGTGAATTTTGCTCATCTTTGAAAAAATAACCATTTCTTTCAAATTGATAGGCAATGTTTTTAGATTTTTCTAGACTAGGTTCAAGTTTTGCATTTTTTAATATTTTGCAAGAATCAGGGTTTAAATGTTTAATAAAATCACCATCATCAGGATTCTCTTTCAAAAATAATCTATCATACAATCGCACTTCTGAGTCAATTGCATGAGTAGCAGAGACCCAATGAATGGTACCTCTCACCTTTCTACCATCTGGCGATGAGCCCCCTTTAGTTTTAGGATCATATGTGCAATGGAGTTCACATATTTCATTTTTATCATTTTTAATTATATCAGTACAAGTAATAAAATAAGCATATCTAAGACGCACTTCACGACCCAATCCTAACCGAAAGAATTTCTTCGGAGGATTTTCCATAAAATCTGTTTTTTCAATGTATAATTCACGAGAAAATGGCAATTGTCTTTTTCCATCATCTAGATTTTCTGGATTATTTATTGCATCTAGCATTTCAGTTTTATCTTTAGGGTAATTAGTAATAATTATTTTCAATGGGTCTAATACGCCCATTTTTCTTGGTGCATTTTTATTAAGATCATCACGTAATGCATTTTCTAAACGTGTTACATCAATCACAGAGTCTCTTTTTGTCACACCTACTTCTTCAGCAAAATTTCGTATTGATTGAGGAGTGTACCCTCTCCTTCTTAAACCAGATATAGTAGGCATTCTGGGGTCATCCCAACCATCAACCAATTTCTCATCCACTAATATTTTTAGCTTACGTTTACTCATTACTGTATAATTCAAATTTAAACGAGAAAATTCTATTTGCTGTGGATGATAAACACCCAGCTGCTCTAAATACCAATCATATAATGGACGATGATCTTCAAATTCTAAAGTACAAATTGAATGAGTAACATTCTCGATAGAGTCTTCTAATCCATGAGCCCAATCATACATTGGATAAATACACCATGAATCACCAGTCCTATGATGAGTTTCATGCAAAATTCTATATATAACAGGGTCTCTCATATTTAAATTGGTATGAGACATATCTATCTTAGCACGCAAAACCTTCTCTCCATTATAGTAATCACCATTTTTCATACGTTCAAATAAAATTAGATTTTCATCGATTGATCGATTTCTAAATGGACTATTTTTTCCGATTTTAGTTAAAGTTCCACGAGAATTTTTAATTTCTTCAGCGGATAAATCACATACATAAGCTTTGCCAAGTTTTATTAATTGTATTGCATAATCAAATAACTGTTCAAAATAATCTGATGCATAATACAATCGTTCTTCCCAATCAAATCCAAGCCATTTTACATCTTCAATAATTGATGCGACATATTCTTCATCTTCTTTAACTGGATTTGTGTCATCAAATCGAAGGTTACATTTCCCATTATAGATTTTAGCTAAACCAAAGTTTAAACAAATAGATTTAGCATGGCCAATATGTAGATAACCATTCGGTTCTGGTGGGAAACGTGTATGAACTCTACCACTCCATTTATTTGAAAGAATATCTTTATCTATTATTTGTTGAATAAAATTTGTTTTCTCTTTTTTATTATCAATCATTTCTTTTCATATTTAATATATTATCTATTCTATTTAGACAAGTCTCTTTTCCAAGTATCGATAAAATTGTAAAAACAGATGGACCATTCAAAGTGCCTGAAATTGCAAATCTAATAGGTTGCATAACATCTCCAAAACTAAAGTCATATTCAATTATAAAATCCTTTATTTTTTTCTCTATCATTTGATCATCCCATGAATCTATTTCTTCCAAAATATTTTTAATTAAATATAAAATTCTAAATGTATTTTCCTTTAAAATTTTTGTAAATAATTCATTATTACTATAATCTGGATTATGAAAAAAATAATGTGACTGATCAATAAGCTCTATTAAAGAGTTTGAGCGAACTTTCATTGTTTCAATAATTGATATGCATATATCATTAGATAAATGCTTACCCCAATTAATATCAATATTTTTTAACTCAGCTAAAATATTTTCATTTAACTGCAAAGATAAATGTTGCCCTGAAATCCAATTAAATTTTTTCTCATCAAATACAGCACTATTCTTATGTACCTTTTTTAGTTCAAACTTATTAATAATTTCATCTAATGACATAACTTCTTCATCATTGCCAGGGTTCCAACCTAATAATGATAAATAATTCAAAAATGCTAATGGTTGATAACCTTTATCTCGGTATGACTGGACTCCTATTGAACCATGTCTCTTACTAAGCCTCTTTTTATCTCTACCAAGAATCATTGGTAAATGTGCGAATTTAGGGATATCCCATTCAAAAGCTTGGTATAACAAAATTTGTTTAGGCGTATTTGAAATATGATCTTCACCACGGATAATATGGGTAATCCCCATATCATGATCATCAACTACATTAGTTAAATTATATACTGGACTACCATCAGACCGGGCAATAATAAAATCATCCAATTCGTTATAAGAAACAGTTATTTCCCCATAGATTAAATCATTGAATACAATATTTGCTTTATCTTCAGGAACTTTAAGACGTATTGTAAATGGAGTTTGTTTATCTAACTGCTCTTGTATATCAGATTGATGTCTATCTCTCCATATACCAGGATATAAATAAGAATCCTTTTCATCACGAATTATATCCAATTCATTTTTCGTAGAAAAACAAAGATATGCTCTATCTTTATCCAATAAATTAGAAATTGCATCTTGATATAATTGATTTCTATCCGATTGAAATACTATCTCTTCGTCCCATTCTAAACCAAGCCAAATCATTGATTCACATATCTGATCAATATACTCTTTTTTTGATCTCTCCAAATCAGTATCTTCAATACGCATAAAATATTTACCACTATTTTTCCGAGCAAATAAGTAATTAAATAAAGCAGTTCTAACTCCACCAATATGAAGTTGGCCAGTTGGACTAGGTGCGAATCTTACACGTGGTTTCATGTTTATAATGATAAATAATTAAACGATTATTATTATTAAAATTAAAGGTAGCAATAAAAGTAAAAAAGTAGGATCAAAAATTAAATTAATCCATTAGAGATCCATTGTTATAAAAAGGAGGCTTAATTATAACTGCAGCTTTAATTTTTCCTCTAATATCAATATTTAATTCTAAACCAGACTTTGCATAGTCTAAAGCAACATAACCAATACCTATACCTTCACCAATTGTAGGACTCATAGTTCCACTAGTGATTTCACCAACTAATTTATCATTGATTATTATTGGGCATCCTTTTCTAGGGATCGCTCTCTCCTTCATCTGAATACAAACTAGCTTCCTTTTTATATTTCTTTTTGCATCTAACAATGCTTCCTTTCCAAAAAAATTATTTTTTTTTAGTCTAGTGATCCAACCTAAGCCTGCTTCAATAGGGTTAGTGGTCTCATCAATATCATTACCATAAAGAGCATACTTCATTTCCATACGTAAAGTATCACGACATCCTAAACCAGCAGGCTTTAGGCCTCTATCCTTACCAATATTCATTAATGAGTCCCAAAGATTAATAATATCCTGACTGTCTGTATAAAGTTCAAAACCTAATTCACCAGTATACCCCGTCCTTGATATAATACATTTAATATTATCTACTCGACCTTCTACAAAATTATAAAAATTTAATTTTGATAACTCTGTCTCGGTTAGCGGTTGAAGTATTTTTCTAGATATAGGGCCTTGCAATGCTATTAAACCAATTTTATCGCTTATATTTTCAATTATTACATCATTACTTTTATAAGATGTAAGCCAATTATAATCTTTTTCCAAATTTGCAGCATTTACAACCAACATATATTTATTATTGTATTTATAGATTAATAAATCATCTACTATCCCTCCATCTTTATAGCACATAGCTGAATACTGAACTTGCCCTGGGGATAATCTTGTAATATCATTAATTGTCAATTTTTGAAGGAAACTATCTGCATCTGAACCTGATATAATAAATTCGCCCATATGACTTACATCAAATAATCCAGCTTTTTTCCTAACATTTTCATGTTCCTGTTTTATACTAGTGTATTGAGTAGGAAGTAAATACCCACCAAAATTGATCATCGTCCCTTTTAATGCAATATGACGATCGAAAAGTGGTGTTTTTTTAATAGACATAGACTAACCTTCAATCCACAATTTTAATCTCTTCAAACCATCTACAATATCTTTCTGATCAATACCAGAATAAGCAAATCTAATAAAAAATTCTTTTTCATCTAACTGAGGGGTCCCAAAATGATTTCGAGTGCAAAATGATACTCCTGTATTCCTTAAAGCAGCTTTACGAAATTTTTCTACATCATTAAAACCTTTCTTTACCATAATTTTCGAAATATTTGGGAATAGATAAAACGTACTCTCAGGCCTAATAATATTTATTCCTTGGATAGCATTTAAACCATCAACACAAATATCCCGCCTATTTATTAATTCTTGTAATAAGATGTCTGTTTCATTTGTTCCACTAACTAAAGTTTCCGCCATTGCATGTTGAATAAAATGGTTTGTACATGATTCATCATTAACATTAAAACGAGCAATTTGCTTCATTATTTTTTTAGGACCAATAGATGCACCTAAACGCCAACCAGTCATAGCATATTTTTTTGAAAAAGTATATAAGATAACTGTTCGCTCCTTCATTCCAGGAATAGACACAATTGACAAAGGTTTTTTATCTGTATATCTTATTTCAAAATATGCATCATCACTTAGAACCCAAAGATTATTAGCTATAGCTATTTCTGCAATTTTTTCCATTTCATTAAGACTAGATGAAGCAGATATTGGATTTTGATAATTATTATATATAAGCGTAGTGGTTTTTTCCGTAATTGATTCACTTAATCTATCAATATCTATTTTAAATCCGTCCTTTGTTTGAATATAGCCATATGGTATTGGTACTCCACCTTGATAGTTAATTTGTGATTCATAAATTGGATAACCTGGATTAGGATATAAAACTTCATCACCTTTATTCATCACTACTGAAAGAAATTTCCATATCGTTGGTTTCCCTCCTGGTTGGACAATAACATTATCAATTTGATATTTAACATTTCGTCTATGTCCTACATCATATGCTAAAGCATCCCGAAGTTCAGGAATCCCCTCTGATGGACAATATCCATTTTTAAAATCGTTTATGAATTTTATAGTTCTTTCACGAATAGATTTAGGAGTTTTTAAATTTATATCGCCAAGATGGAATGGATATACTTTATGTCCTCTATTTTCCCAATCTCTTGACTGGGCAGATACCTCAAATGCTGTTTCAGTACCTAGCCTATTTAGCTTTTTATTAAATCTCATTATCTATAGTAACAATATTTTAATTATCTTAGCTCAACTGTTTTAATGCTTTTTTTATAACTAATTCTAATTCACCATCTAGATCACCATTTTTTTCTAAATCTCTAAATACTTTTTTGGCCTGATGCTCTTTATAGCCTAGTGAAGTAAGAGCACTGACTATATCAATCATTAATTTAGACTCATCAGTTAAATTTTCATTAAATCCAAGAGAATCATCATCAGTTTTAATAAATTTTTCTTTTAATTCAATAATAATTCGTTTCGCAGTTTTTGCACCAACTCCTGGTATAGATGTTAAAGCATTCACATCACCTGCAATAATTCTATCTTTTAATTTAGAAGGACCTATTCCCGATAAAATTGTTAAAGCAAGCTTTGGACCAATCCCACTTATAGAAATTAATAGATGAAATACATTTCGTTCTAATCTATCAGAAAACCCATAAAGATCTAAAATATCTTCTCTAACATGCAAATAAGTTAATACTAAGCATTCTTGACCAATTTGAGGTAAAGATTCTAAACTATTAACAGACATATTTAGTCGATATCCAACACCATTAACTAATATAATAGCAAAAGTATTAGTTTTTTCTTCGATAATTCCAATTAATCTATCAATCATAGAAATTTCATTTGATTCAGATAACAGATACCAACTGCTATAGCATCTGTAATATCCATAGGCTTTGGTGGTTTATTTAAATCTAAAATTTGCGTTACCATATATGAGACTTGTTCTTTTGAAGCTGCTCCATTACCACAAACTGACATTTTAACTTTCCTTGGTGCAAATTCGTGAATAGAAATATTAGCCTGAGCAGCAGCTAAAATCAAAGAACCACGGGCTTGTCCTAATCTCATTGCAGATTTCACATTTTTACTATAAAAAGCATCTTCTATCGCCATTACATCTGGTTTAAATTGGCTTAAAATTGTATTTAACTCTTCAAATAAATAATTCAATCTTTCTGGTAATAGATCATCAGTTTTAGGCTTTATAGTCCCATATGCAGCCAGATGAGTCTTTGTACCATTAAATTCTAATATACTAAATCCAGTTATACCCAATCCTGGATCGATACCTAATATCCGCATTTCTTAAGCATCTACCAAAAAATCTAAATTAATATCTAGATTTGAGTAGAGTTTGTTTATATCATCATTATCTTCAAGTATATCAAGAAGTTTTATAGCATTATTAGCATCTTGACCTTTTAACTTTTGTATAGTTTTTGGTACCATTTCAATTTCTGCAGACCTAATAAGATAGCCCGACTTTTCTAGTACATCTCTTACAACCATTAAGTTATCAGGCTTTGTAATTATATAATAAGTTGATGAATCAATCTCTAAGTCATCAGCACCAGCACTTAATACATCTTCTAGAACAACATCGTCACCATTACTACTATCTAAAACGATTTGGCCTTTTTTATCAAACATCCATGATACACTACCACTTTCACCAAGATTTCCGCCATATTTAGAAAAAATATGTCTAACCTCTGCAACGGTTCTGTTTTTATTGTCAGTAATTACATTCATTATAATTGCTACACCACCTGGCCCATACCCTTCATATATAATCTCTTCATAAGATACACCTTCTAATTCCCCAGTACCCTTTTTAATAGCTCTTTCAATTTTATCTGCAGGCATATTAGAAGATTTAGCATTTGAGACTGCTTTACGTAACCTAGGGTTTGCATCTATATCTCCACCGCCTAATCTAGATGCTATAGTGATTTCTTTAATAATTTTTGTAAATATCTTTCCGCGCTTAGCATCTTGAGCACCTTTACGATGCTTAATATTTGCCCACTTACTATGTCCAGCCATATTTAATATTTATCCTAGAAATAATATCTAAAAATTAAGGAAGTTGTGATTATGCTCCAAAATAAGTCATCAGAGATATTATAGATTATCAAATCAATATATTTTAAAGCTAAGGTGATTTGCTAATGTTTATCCTACTCCTTACAAGCCAAATACCAGAATAACCCTTTTTTTCTAATTTATTCTTTTCTAAATCCGCATCTCTTTTAGTAACAAAATTTCCTAAACGAATTTTATAAAGAGGAGCTTCAAAAATCATATATATCGAGTCATTTAATACATTTTTATAATCATTGAATACTAAATTTGCTTCTTCAACATTGTCAGTCTCAAATATTTGTAATCTAAAACCATCTTGAGATGTTATTCTTGCATTTTTTAATGAGTCAAGAATCTTTAATTGGCTTGTGTTAAATATTTGATCAATAATTTTTGGTGTTTTTGGAATCGGATCACGAACAGTGTTCATATCAAACCAAAAAAGTGAATCTTGGCCAATTAAAGATGCTAAAAAAAATAAATAAATTTTTATCTGTTTCATTATATCTTTCTAATAGATTCTGATGGAATCCATCCTTTTTTGCCATCAATAAGAATTATTTCAGTCCACTCAGTTTGAATGTTATTAATTTCTGCTAAAGTACCTTCATTAATTTTAAACAATACTGAATTTTCTCCATAAAATGGACCTGAATATGCATTTACATTATTTGCAATTACAACACCATCATTTGTATTTTTTTTCTGGAAATATTTATCAAATGCTATAAAGTGAATACATAAAATCATTACTATAATGCCATTAATAAAACTTTGATTTATTATCTTATGTATTAATCCAACTCTATGCATAAAATTATAAATAACTAGCAATAATAAAATTATACTTCCTACAATAAGCCATTCAAAAAATGTATAATATGATTTTATATCTCTATATAATTTGATGAGTATCATAGAATCAGGCATATCAATCCTATCAATTATTCTTGCATTTGCAATCGATAAATTATGTTTAATATCTAAATCTCGAGGAGCTAGCTCGTTAGCGTTATGATAAGCCCATATTGCTAAACCAATAGAATGCAAGCGATAATAGGCATTACCTAAATTATAATATATATCTGCATGTTCATAACCTAAGGCCAATATTGATTCATATATCTGTGCTGCATCATGATAGTTATTATTGATCATAGCATTATTACCATCTACTAAGAGATCATCAAATTCAGCTGCATAAGTCACTTTTATAAATAGAACAAAAGTTAAAAGACCTTTCATACCAATTCTTTTTCTATTTGTTTCAATATTAGTTCCATGTCCATTAATATTTCATTTTGTTTAACTAAACCATCGGGAGCATATTTTCCCTCATCGCATGTTTTTAAAGCAATTAAAATTTTCGACATTAACTTCGAAGAAACCTTTTCTGATAAAATCATCTCTACACTAATAGGGTCTAAATTTGATGAACTTAATATTAATCTTTCTTTTAAATAAAAATAAAACGAAAGACTAGCAGCTTCAAATGGATCTCCATCATTATTTTTTATTACCGCCAACGCTTTTTTAAGTGCTTTTTTCGCTTGTCTATTCTCAAAAGTTGCATAGCGATGTCCATTGTATTTGTTAAAAACTGTAGGAGTAACAAAAATAAAAATCGAACATAAATAAAGGAATATTACTGTATTCCTATTTATTTTAAATATTGAATTAAATTTAATAGGATCAGTATGAATATAACGAATATCCTGACCAATCAATTCAATCTCCTTTTTAGTTAAACCTGAATTTTCAGTAAAGTATACATCATTATGCTTAACGTTTAAAATAATTGGATCTGTCTGAGTCCTTACCCAAGTACCAATTTCTGGGTCAAAATATGATATTTGGATTCTAGGAATGGATACATTGCCTTCCTTGCGAGGTATTAATATATACTCCCATGATTGTATTCCAGTGATTTTATCTCTAAAAACATCTTTTTCAAAATTATCGGTTGGTGGAAATGCTTCTAATTGTTCAGGGAATTCAATCGATGGTATTGAGAATAAACCTAAATTCCCTGTCCCTTCCAAAAGAATTTTAAATGTAAAACCATCATTAACTGTTGCTGAATCAACATCGCATGACGATGAAATTTTGAATGAACCTACAGCACCTGAGAAATCAAATGGTTTTGGATCTGGAAATGGTAAAATATTTATGGTTTTCTTTTTTGATTTAATAAATTTTGTTTCTCTTTCGTTAAACAATGATCCGAAAAATGGATCAAAAAAAGGGTCGTTGCGTCTTTTTTTATTTTTCCTTTCAATTTGAGCTTTAATCTTAAGCTCAGGAATAATATGCTTATCAGATGATATAGGAAACAATGCAATTTGACCTAGATTAGCCATTTGATATTTTACACCCTTTACTGTTACATCTTGATATTGAACACGTTGTGGACTATACAATTGATTTACCCAAAAACCAGAGAACTCAGGCAATTGAAAAGGTTCTATCGATAAATTAACATTACTCTTTTTGTATAATTTATAAGTAACAGTGATCTGCTGCCCTAAGTAGGCTGATTTACGATCTATATCTGCTAAAAGAAAAACAGAATTATTATCATTATTATTATTTTTTGATACATCGATATTTATAGATTTATTACTATAGGATTTTCCATCTACCAAGATCGAAAGAGTAGGTATAGTTAATCGTCCTACTCGTTTTGGTAACAAAGTCCAGGTTAAAGTTTTAGTACTAGTCATTTTACCATTAATCCACTGTATATTTGTTTGCTGACCAGGCCCACTAACAATTTCAAAATCTTTTTTTATAGGCATAATATCAACATTAGCAAAATTCTCGCTATTATTGACTTCAATTGAGAGAGTAAACATATCTCCCTCATTAATTTTATTGCGATCTACAGAAATTTGTACTTCTTGGCTATAAAATATAGATATAAATAATATGTACGATAAACGCATTACCAATCTTTTTCTAATTTACGTGATTTTGATTTCGCAATTTTTTGCTTTTGATTAATCTTTTCCTGATCTTTTAATGCATCTAAAATAGCTTGTGCCTGAATCTGGCGATCTGTCATCTCTTTATTTTGATTTCGTTCTTGATTCTGTTCTTGGTTCTGTTCTTGGTTCTGTTCTTGGTTCTGTTCTTGGTTCTGTTCTTGATTCTGTTCTTGATTCTGTTCTTGGTTCTGTTCTTGGTTCTGTTCTTGGTTCTGTTCTTGGTTCTGTTCTTGGTTC
>MDTE01077476.1_pt1 | contig 18973 bp, 17 predicted proteins | sample 811231 | NCBI WGS metagenome assembly MDTE01 (sample SAMN05326651, study PRJNA326480) | marine metagenome | isolation source: seawater | place: Indian Ocean: Red Sea | collected 2010 | reverse complement strand
CCACGACGCCGCCCTTCTCGTAGATCTCAGCGACCTGCTTCTCGAGTTCCTTCCAGGCCTGCAGGTTGTCGTAGTTGACGGGAATGAATGAGCGGGGGTCTCCGAACTCGTAGCCCTTGAGAATCTCGATGGTCATTCGCATCACGTCTTTCACTTAGCTACGCCCACAGTCCTTTCGGTCTCGTCTAGAGGTGGCCTGCTCAACTTCTGCCACCTCTTCAATTATGGAGAAGGGGTGTGACAATCCTTAGGCGCACCGCCCGTGTGAGGCTCTCCGAACTGTGAAGGCTCCCCCACTTATCGGGTGAAGCCTCCACTCCGGCCTCCACCAGACCCCTGTCGTCACAAGGCGCTGACAGAACTGCGAACACGCCACAAGGGCGTGTTCGCAGTTTTGCGTGCAAGTGTTCGCAGTTTCGAGAAGGCAGCGCTTTTGGTGCTGCCTTCTCGGGTTTTCAGCGACTGCCTGGAAAGGTGTGCCTGAATCACGTCATATCTGTCACGGACCCAGCTAGCCCTACGCGCCGCAAAGAACTGGCTTTCCCCGGTCCCTAAATAGGGTCATCCGGCCGACTCCTTCAAGACGAACTTGCGGACCTTGCCCACGCTGGTTCGGGGCAGTTCCTCGAGGAAGGTAAAGGACCGCGGGACCTTGGCCTTGGCGAGTCGCTCCTCACACCACTCTCGGAGTTCCTCTTCGCTGGGCCCCCGCTCGGTGTCAGCAGGCACCACGAAGGCGACTGGCACCTCGTCCCGTATCGGGTCCGGCGCTCCCAACACCGCCGCCTCATGCACGCCGGGATGCGTGCTTATCACCCCCTCCACTTCAACGGTGGAGACATTCTCGCCAGCGACCTTCAGCACCTCCGAGTGCCGACCGTCGAAGTAATACCTACCGTCCTCATCTCGCCGAGCACGGTCCCCGGAGAGGAACCATCCGTTCCGGAAACTGGCAGTGGTCGCAGCAGGGTCGCCCAGATAACCACCGAAGATTGTCTCTCCGGGAACACCTCGCACGGCGATTTCCCCAATCTCCCCTACTCCGACAGGTCGGCCCTCTGCATCCTGGAGTTGAACCTCGCAACCCTCGGTCACCAACCCCATCGAGTCGTGACGAGGCTTGTCAACAGCCTCGGTGAGCACGGCCGAAATAGTCTCCGTCATCCCGTAGAGTTGCCGTGCCCTGCACCCGAGCCATCTCGAAAACTCCTCGTACTGCTCACCGTTCACGTTCTGCGCGTACCAACAGTGACGGAGACGTACGCCGTCGACTGCCGCACCACGCGCCAGGATCATGCGGATAGGTGCTGCGAACAGGCTTGCGGCCGTCACGCTGTGACGGGCGCACTGGTGGAGGAAATTGCTGGCGCTAAAGCCGTGCATCAGAGCCACGCTCGCGCCTGACCAGATGGCGGGAGCGAACGAGTAGTACTGCGCATTTGCGTGGAACAGAGGCAAAACGACGATCTGCCGGTCCTCCACGGTGAGTTCCGAGGCCTCGGCCATGACTTTCCCCGCGAAGGCATAGTTGGCCTGTGTGATCTCCACGCCCTTCGGACGCCCAGTGGTGCCACTCGTGAACATCACAGCTGCGCGGTCGCTCAGTGTCGGAGTCGCCCAGTCCGTGTAGGCCGCGCCAGAGGATGGGAAGCTCGAGGCGTCGGCTTCGTTGACCTCAATAACCTCAGCGGACACCCCCGCATCCACCAAGGCCGACCGGTAGACGTCCGCGCGGTCCCCGGCACACAATCCCACCGAGGGTCGCGTTCGCTCAAGGTGGTCTGCGAGTTCCGGCTGTCGGGCCATCGGGTCTGAGGGAACGATCCAAGCACCCATCCGGTTGGCGGCCAGCCAAACCGCTACAAAGGCCGGTGAGTTGGCGAGCGCCAGGTGCACGGCGGAACCGGTCTTCACGCCGCATTCCGACAGACGGTTTGCCACACCCTCGACGATCCGATCGAACTCTGCATAGGTCCATGTCGCCGTCGTGCCACTGGGCTCCTCAAAGAGAAGGAAAGTCCGGGCCCCATATTCTGAGACCGCTCTAACCCAAGAGTCCGCGAACGTCATGGCCGGCGACATGTCGGACATCAGGACTCCTTCCTCATCCAGTACAAGCCTTGAACGGCGTCAGGTCCCAACTCCTCGCTGTCTACCAGCAAGCAGTCAGACTTAAATTGTTCGCGAATACATTCGTGGCAGTCGGTCTACCCATAGGGTCACCCAATTCACCAATTCAGTTAGTCGACTGCTGCTGAACATGGGAGGGGACGACGAATCTTTGACAAGTTATTAGACCCCGACACACCACTAGCCATGCGGCTCAGCAAGTGAGCAGGACCCTAGACATCTCCTAGGCCCTGCCCACCAACGCCATCGTCTGAACGATGGATCGAGGGCGGACCTCCGGCTCTTTAGAGGCCCACCATCAAGGCGTTCGACCACAAAATCCGAGCAAGCGATCCAGGGCGGGAGCATCTTCTGGAACTTCCACCTCGGGGCCAAAACTTCCCACAGCTCGCAAGTCATCAGTGATGAACGCGCCAAAGAACGCTGTCGTGGTCTCGACCAGGTCATCTGGAGGGTCGAAGTCCTGGCCAGTCGAGCAGGCGAGGTCCCAGCAATGGACAAGGTTGTCGCCGGAGATGGTCGCCAGCGCAGCTCCGATCGGCATCTGGCCCAAGAAGAAGTCAGCCGTCGCTTCAACATCCTCGATACCGTCCACCGCCGCATCCAAGGCGGCCGAAGCATCCCGGTAGGTCGCGAGGTGGTCATCACCGAGGACGTCGCCAAACCGCTCGGGCATCCCTCCTAGCAACTCATCTCGACGCGCGGTGTCTCCTACAAAATCGGCGGCGAACAAGAACCGTCCCATGGTGAAGTGCCCGATTAGGTCCCGGACATGGAAATCGCTGCAAGGCGTGGGGTCGTCCAACCGGCCGACGTCAGTGCCCTCCACCAGGCCAGAAAGCAGGTCACTCACCCTCTGCAGGTGCTCCCTCGGATCCATAGTTCCTCCTCTGGTGCCTCCGCCCCCCACCAGGAACCTCCCGCTGTCGGAATCACGTAGACAGGCCGAATGTACCCGCCCCCGACGTACCAGCGATCCGGCTGCCACGGATGGCAAGCGGCGACAAGCACTACCGTCGGCGACCGTGACACACGACCTCACCACCCACTACGGCAGCGACGGAATCGTGGAACGCATCCTGGACGCACTTGTAACGGCCGGATTTGACATCGATGCGCTCGAGCCCGACGCTCTGGCCGGTGCCGACGAGTTCCACATTGGTGGTCGGACCGGGAGCGAGCTCGTCTCCGACGCCTTGGCCGTCAGCCCCGGCGACCACGTCCTCGACGTCGGCTGCGGGATCGGCGGCACGGCCCGGTTTCTCCGACGAGTCACTGGCGCCACAGTCACCGGAGTCGACCTGACGTCAAAGTTCGTCGACGCTGCCAATCAGCTCACCGACCTCGTCGGACTATCCGACGGCGTCGACTTCCAGACCGGGTCGGCCACCGACCTGCCCTTCGACAACGCTTCCTTCGATGCCGTATGCATGGTTCACGTCGGAATGAATATCGCTGACAAGTATCCGATGTTTGCCGAGATGGCCCGGGTCGCCCGCCCGAACTCGCCCGTTGTGGTCTACGACTTAATGCTCACTGGCTCAGGCGACGAACTCGTCTACCCGATGCCCTGGTCTCCCACTCCAGAGTTCAGTTTTCCGGCCGTCCAATCCGAGTACGAAGCTGCTGCGACGGCTGCCGGCCTCACTCCGACAGACGTCCAGGATCATGCTGATCTAGCCCGACGGTTCTTCAACGAGCCTCCGGCCAGTCCGCCACCAGTCACTCTCTTCGATCTCATGGGTCCGGAAATGCCAACGATGCTCGGCAATGCCAAGGCGGCGGTAAACGCCGGACAAGTGGGCCCCATTCTCCTCGCTTTTCGGACCTGACCGGGAGCCATGGCTAACTTTGAGGTCAGACGACCCGATCGCTTCCGCCGTCGATAGGCACTTGTGCACCTGTTGTCGCCGCGAAATCGTCTCCCAGGAGGGCGACTACCGACCTGGCGACCTGGGCCGAGCTGACCTCAACCGACAGGAGGTTCCGCGTCCTGTACTCGTCCGGGCTGAGCCCGTAACGGGCTGCACGCTCGGCAACCAATTCATCGTCCCAGAGGCCTGTGTCAAACACGGCGTCCGGATGAACGGCGTTGATACGAATCCCGTCGGATGCCCATTCCAGAGCGGCTACCCGGCAGAGTTGTTGCAACGCGGCCTTGGACGCGGAGTAGGCCCCAGCCCCAGCGCCAGGCGCAGAAACGTTCTTCGAGCCAACTACGACCACCCTGCCGCCAACCGGCGAGTTCGCCAACAGTGGCGCCGCTCTTCCAAACAACAACTGAGCGCTATCTACGTTCACGGCCATGACCTTTCGCCAATCGTCAGCCCTAAGGTCGGACAACGATGCCGAGGGACCGAAGATTCCAGCAGCCACTACCAGCAGATCTAAACCTCCGAACGTCTCCACTCCGCTCCGAATAGCGACATCCATCGAATCCGGGTCAGTCACGTCGGCAACCGCGCCGAGCCATGCATCTTGATCGGACACTTCGGCGACCGAAGCGTCGCGATCTACGGCCAGCACTGCAGCACCTCGGTTGAGGAGCTCCGTGGCACAGGCACGGCCGATGCCCGAAGCTGCTCCGGTTACAAGGGCGACCATTCCCGCGAACTCAGGCAATGGACCGGATGCCGCCAGTTTCGCTTGCTCTAGGTCCCAGTACTCGACGTCAAAGAGGTGCTCCGGTGTCAAGGGAACGTATCCGCCGAGGTGATCCTCGGCCCGGGCTAGAACCGGCATCGTGTGGTGGTAGATGTCAGCGGAAATCGTGGCTCCGGCCACCGACCGCCCTATGGCAAGCATTCCTAGATCGGGGTCGAGCACAATCCGGGGGGCCGGATCAATTGGAACGAGATCAGTCCGAGTCCGCTTCTTATTGTCGTCAACGTAGGCCTGATAATCGGCGACATAGGCCGACAGGGCTGTCTCGTCGTGTCCGACCATGGGTATCCGCTTGGTTCGGATCACGTGGTCTGGTGTCAGCGGGCCTCGACTTGCCAGCGAACCGAGATCGTCTCGCCTGACGAACGCCCGAACGACCGGATCGGTGTGACGCCTCACGATCAGCGGAGCACCCGCCACATCCGACATTGCCCGTCTCAGCCCAACCAGGTCCTCGACTAGTACTTCCGGTAGCCGTTCCGACTCCCTGCCCACTACTGGGGCCTCCTGCTCCAACCACTTTTCAGCCATGTTGATCAGGCCCACATGGCGTCGATAGGCGGTAGCCGAATCATCACCGAAGGTAAATAGTCCATGGTTCAGGAGCACCATGCCTCTAGTGCCAGCGTGTGCCTGCTCCGGCCAGACCTCACGGACTAGGCGGGCTAGGTCAAAGCCCGGCATGACATAGGGAACCACTACTACGGCGTCGCCGAAAACCTCCTTGACGATTTCATCTCCATTGGACAGATTCGTCAGTTGGATAATCACGTCGGCGTGCGAGTGCTGGACAGCACGATGAGGGAGGTAAGCGTGAAGTAGGGACTCGACCGAAGGATTAGGCGCTGCGGGATCGAGCTTGGCCGCTGCCAGCTCGCGCATCATGTCTGGGTCGCTCAGTCGGTCAAGTTCAAGTATGTCGAGTAACCGCTGCAGATGAAGCGGCGCGAACCCCCTCGCTTCGATCGTGGCCATGTCCCACCCAGATCCCTTGACGTGGATGGCGTCAATCAAGTCCCCGGTGATGTCTTCGACTGAATCCTTGATCGATGAGTTGCCCCCTCCATGCAGCACTAGCGCAGGGTCTGCACCAATCAGCCGCGTGCAATACACGCATTCGGCGATCAGACCACCGCTGGCTGCCGCTGCCTCATCGTCCCACCGATCCTTCACAACGCCTCCCAGAATCAGGCGGTGCTGGCCCCGGAGGCAACGATTCCCGATCTACCAGCTTGATCAAGAAGCCAATCCCACTGCTGTGGTATCAAACCACCGCCAAGTCGGCCCCGAATCCTGCCATCGGCCCCAACCACCACGAAGTACGGAAAGCTCCGCAGTCCGTAGGCCTGACCTAGAGAGCTGTCATCGTCGTCACGCACCACAGCCTCAGGCCAACTCTCGCTATCGAACCAAGCTTTAGGAGGATTTCCCCGGTCTAGGCGGACCCCAGTCGATACAGCAATTATCTTGACGCCATCTGGTATGCCGCCACGAGCAATCCACTCGACCAACTTCGGCACCTCGGCCTGACAGTGCGGACACCAGTGGGCAAAGAAACCGATGACATAGCCGATTCCGTCGCCAGGGCGGATCTGGACCGTAGCCCCAGCGAAGGTAGTCGCGTCGAAAGACGGAGCCACCGAGCCCAGAGCCGGATCGCCGGCCGAATCGGTGAAACCGGGCAGGGCGTCTCCGTAAATAGCGACCGGTCCCGTCTCCAACCCGTCCGGATCGCCTTTTTCCTCGTCGCCGCTCAGCGTAAGGGCGGCCACAAGCGCAAGTGCTACAGCTCCAGCCAGCACCAAGGCAATGGTCCGACCTGGACCTTTCCTTTGCTGCGGCTCCAAATAGTCCGTCATCAGTCCTCCACGCCCGCATCATCGCTGACAGTGGCGGCCAGCACGAGCACCGTAATCGCTGCAAAACCAAGGAAGGCCATCAATGGAAGAGACACAAACCCGAATTCGTCAACCCACTGCTGGGTGCATGGTGCTGTCAGATCGCATGATGAGCCCTGCTCCGGGAACCACTGCAGTTGCACGTGGTACGCGGATAGGAATAGGCCGCACACGGTAAAGGGCAAGGTCCGCCACCGAAGCATCCGACCACCGCCCCTGACGGACCTGGCTTCCGGACGCCAAACCTCAACTCCAAGCACCACGACTAGTGGGTACATAAAGATTCGCTGGTACCAGCAGTACTCACAGGGCACGAAATCGCCCACCTCAGAGAACCAGAGACTCCCAGCCGTTGCCACAGCAGCCACAGAAAACGCAAGTTGGCAGATAACAGATCCCGAGTTCGCCAGGAGAGCGCGCCCCGAAGACTTCATCATCAATGCCCCAGCAGCAATTGTCATGCCAGCAGCCAGCAGGGCCAGCAGGGCCGCGAACAATGACATCTGGGCAACAGACATAGCCAACAAATCTTAAGGGACAGACCTTCTTGGCCTGAAGGCTCGAGCGGTGATCCAGTTAGTCCGCAGCGCTTCGAGAAGATCTGACATCGTTAGCCCATGAAGGTAAGCATCCATTGAGTTTCTAAGAACCAGAACCGCGGCTGAGCCTTAGCATTTACGGTTTCAATAGATGTAACTGCTAGGAGCCTCGGAAATTAATTTCTCCTATCCGCTGCGACTATTGTCGCCCGGACCGGGCGATTACGTAAGGATCTGAGCCTTGGTAACCAATCAACAACAAGTCAAGTTCTACGAGGACATGGTCCGTGTAATGCTCTGGGAACAGCGAGCGATGCGTCTCATGCAGGAGGGGAAAGTTCTCGCCGGATACCACTCTGGACGTGGTCAGGAAGCGATTCCTGTCGGAGCCATCACTCCTCTTCGCGACAGCGACTGCATCATGTACGCCCATAGGGGTTTCGGATACACGATTCAAAAGGGGATGTCGATGGTCGACATGTTTGCCGACCTAATGGCGAACGTCGGCGGCTCAACTGGTGGGCTTGGAGCAGGCATACCTCACTTCGCTGATCCCAACCTTGGGATTCTTGGTCAGGGTGGAACCCTTGGAACATGTTTCCCGATTGCAGCTGGTGCAGGATTCTCAGCGAAGTACAGAGGCACCGATGAAGTAACTATCTGCTTTTTTGGCGACGGGACTTCTAATAGAGGAACATTTCATGAAGCATTAAATGTCGCTTCAATCTGGAAGCTTCCGGTCATATGGATATGCGAGAACAATCGCTATGCCGTCTCAGTTCCATCGGAGAAGTCGACTGCTGGCCGGATAGTGGACAGGGCAATTGGTTATGGGATACCCGGACGTTCGGTCGATGGCATGGACGTTGTCTCGGTCTATGAAGAGGTGACGGAAGCTATAGATAGAGCCCGCTCCGGTGAAGGTCCCACGTTGATCGAGGCTGAGTGTTATCGATTTCGCGGCCACCATGAGGGCGACCCCCAGGTCTACCGAGAGGACGGCGAGATTGATGAATGGCGTCGGCGTGACCCAATCGAATCACATAGGCAACGACTCATCGATAATGAAGTAGCCACCGCCGAACAGCTCGACGGTCTGCAGGCCCAGATGGCTTCAGAAGTGGAGCTGGCAGCTCAGGAGGCAGAGAACTTCCCGATGCCTGGGCCTGAGAGAGTCTTTCAAGGTGTCTAAATGTCCGATGACTCGAACGCTCCTTTGAACGTCCGGACGTTCAGCCAGGCGATCAGTGACGCTCTGGACGAGGAGTTGGCTCGAGATGACTCCGTCTTTATCTGGGGTGAGGATATAGGCACTTATGGAGGCATATATGGGGCGACAGGCGGGCTGTTCGAAAAGCACGGCCCGGAACGTGTCATCGATACCCCAATTTCAGAAACCTTCATTGTTGGTGGAGGTCTCGGCGCCGCCCTCACTGGACTCCGCCCTGTAGTGGAACTGCAGTCAGGTGGGTACTTCGGTATTGCCATGGATGAGCTCTATAACAAGGTTGCTCGCTGGCGCTACATGCATGGAGGAAAGTTCACCGTCCCTATGGTTGTTCGCCTCCCGGAGGGAGCAAAGGGAGCCGGACAAGAACATGACGTGTCCCCAGAAGCTCTTTTCTTGAGTGCTTTCGGAGCTGAAATCGTCATTCCGTCAACTCCAGCAGACGCGAAGGGTCTCCTGAAATCCGCGATACGGGATGACCGACCAGTTCTCTTTTTTGAGCATGCCGTGTTATATGCAACCAGCGGTCCAATTCCCCCAGGTGATCACCTCGTTCCCATTGGTGTCGCCGACATCAAGAGACCAGGAAGCGACGTGACGGTGATCGCTTGGTCTCGAATGGTCATCGAAGCCCTGAAAGCTGCGGAAGAACTGGCTAGCGAGGGTATCGATGTTGAGGTTGTGGACCCGAGGGGTTTGCGCCCACTCGATAAAGACACCATTTTCGAGTCGGTGGAGAAAACCGGCCGCGTGGTGATTGCCCACGAGGCTCCGAAGACAGGAGGCGCAGGAGGAGAGGTGGCAGCAATCATTGCCGAGGAGATGATCGAATGCCTCGAGGCGCCAATTGTCCGGGTTGCTTCCAAAGACGTCACGTTGCCGCAGAGTCGTTATCTTCAGCAATACGTTCTGCCGCAGGCCGCACAGATCGTGGACGCGGTTAGATCCATTTCTTGAACATGCATCTATTACGCATGCCTTCGCTTGGCGAGACAATGGAGTGGGGGATCCTTACCGCATATCTGGTCGAGGAAGGGAAAGCCTTTTCAAGTGGCGACAACCTCTATGAAGTGGAAAATGAGAAGACCACCCTCTCGGTTGAAGCACTAACTGACGGCGTATTGGCACGATGGGTCGGCCCTCTGGATGAACAGCTATCTGTAGGAACTCTGATCGCTGTAGTCGCGGAACCAGGCCAAGATTTTTCCAAATCTGATGTTGATGACCTGATCAAAAGCTACCTCCCGCCTAGTTCAGGAACAGAAGCCTCTGAAACTTTTACTTCCGGCCAACATTCCACGGACACAAAGCCCAAGTCCAAGATTCGTGCTATGCCGAAGGCCAGGTCTCTAGCCGCCGAACTCGGTATCGAACTCTCGGAAATCAGTGGGACAGGCAAGGGAGGCGCCATCACTCTGCAGGATGTGGAGAATCTCGCCACACCTAGAAACGATGCGTCCTCGACTTTGCCTTTTGAGCGAGTACGACTCAGCACAACCCACAGGACTATGGCCGAGCGGTTGTCAAACAGTTGGCCCGTCACACCTCATTTCACTGTCTCCAATCTGGTCGATGCTTCGCAGTTGCTCTCTCAGAAATCCCAATCAACTAGAAATATTTCGGTAAACGACCTCTTAGCAGCAGCGACACTCCGAGCTGTGGAACGTGTGCCCCGGATCAACTCTTCATTTTCTGAAGATTCGCTACTTGTCTACGAAGACATAAACCTCGCAGTGGCTGTGGACACCGAAAGGGGTCTTGTTGCCCCTGTCATTCGCAAAGCCCATGAACTGGAATTCGACTCTCTGGTCGCCGAGATCAGTCGGCTGGCTGCATCTGCCCGCGAGCAATCCCTCCTGCCCAGCGACCTGAAGGACGCCACCATCACCATCTCAAACCTCGGTATGCACGGTGTCGACTTTGGAACGCCTGTTCTCACAAGCCCGCAATCAGCAATAGTCTTCTTCGGGGCAATAAAACCTAGGCCATTTGTCACAAACGGGACGCTAGAAGTGGTCCCTTCATTGCACGTAACTGCCGCCTTTGATCATCGCTCAATCGATGGCGCTCTTGGCGCCCGCTTTCTAGCTGCGCTTACTGACGAGATTGAAAAGACTGAATCATGATCCGCTATTTGGCATTCCGAATTGGGAGCATCATCCCAGTCCTTTTTGGGATGTCGATTTTGGTTTTTCTAATCCTTCATCTAATTCCGGGAGATCCTGCTCAAGCAATCTTGCTGGGTGTGGGATCAACAGCTGATGACGTGCAGATGATGCGCGAGTTACTTGGTCTCGAAGACCCGCTGTGGGAACAATATTTCCGCTACCTAGGAGGGTTGGTTCAGGGCGATCTGGGAACGTCCTTTCTTTACAACCAACCTGTCGCCGAAAAGGTAGTTGGCCTTATCCCTGACACGTTGATCTTGACTGCATGTGCTCTTGGTTTCGCCTTGATGGTTGGAATCCCAACTGGGGTCAGTGCTGCTATCTGGCACAATCGACCCGTTGATCGCATAGCCATGGGGATATCGGCTATTGGGATCGCGCTACCAGCCTTCTGGCTTGCTGTCTTACTAACTCGCTATTTTTCTGTGAAGTTGGGATGGTTCCCTTCACTGGGAACTGGATCAATCAAGGCTTTGGTGCTGCCGGTTGTGTCTCTGGGCTGGCCTCTATCATCAATACTGAGTCGATTAATTCGTGAGAGTCTTATCGAAGTACGCAGATCTCCCTACGTGATTTCTGCGCGATCCCGCGGATACTCAGGAATCCGAATCCTTGTTCGTCACTCGATTCGCAAGGCCGCTGGTCCAGTGGTGAGCATGATTGGGCTCCAGTTCGGAGGTGTCATAGCTGGTGCTGTGGCTATCGAATTCATCTTTGGACGTCCCGGACTAGGGAGTTACCTCGTGGAGTCAATGACAGCGAAAGATATTCCAGCCGTACAGGGAATAATCATGACTATTGGGGCCGTCTATCTGCTCACCAATCTGATCGTTGATTTGGTCCGGGCCGGACTGGAGCCAAGTGTTCGCGACGAGTGGGCAAACCGTTAGCCATGGAATCACCATCTTCCCCAGTCACGGGTCAAGACAAAGCAGACGGCCTCGAGGACCAAGACCTGTCCCGGGCATTTTTGTCAGGTCTTCCTGCATTGAGAGCGGTTAGAAACTTCGTCAAAAGGCACGGCCTCTTGCGGTCCTTAATGACTTTGGTGATGATCGCAGCAGTGCTCTGCGCTCTCTTTGCGGAATTCTTGGCACCTCATAGCCCCACTGAAATCGGCTATGACGTTCTCCAAGCCCCTAGCTGGGATTATCTCCTAGGAACCGATCACCTAGGCCGAGACGTATTGAGTCGAGTAATTTTTGGGGCCCGTCCGGCTCTGCTGACTGCCGGACTAGCTGTTGCCGTCGGAATCGCGATTGGTGTCTCCGTGGGCCTATTTGCCGGCTACGGCAGTCGAAAGCTTGGCTCGGCGATAATGCGTCTAGTCGATGTCATGTTGGCGCTACCAGGTCTTGTTATGGCCATGGTTGTCATGGTGATAATGGGAAGCGGTCTGAAATCAATAGTCACGGCTATCGCTCTAGCGCAAATACCCGTGTTCGCCAGAATGGTCTACGGAGAAACACTCAGCGTGAAACGCAGAGCATTTATCGACTCCGCCCGGGTCCTCGGCTTCTCTGATTTGAGGATTGTTGGTGTTCACATACTCCCCAATATCGCCTCCCAAGTGGCAGTGTTGGCCACTGCTGCGCTTGGCTGGTCAATACTGGTGGCCGCCACTCTGAACTTTCTCGGCTTTGGCATTAGCCCGCCAAATGCTAGTTGGGGTGTAGACCTTCAATACGGTCGCCAATGGGTCTACCAAGCATGGTGGTTGTCAGTTATGCCTGGAGCAGCTATTGCGCTGGTGATCATGTCGAGCAACCTGCTCGGCGACGTGGTTGCGGATTCTGCAGGACGAGGATCTCGGATAGAGGGAGCAAAATTCAAGGCAGATGCTGTTATCTGAAGTGATGCGCTCAACAGCCGGAGTCCGCCTCTACCAGCCGGACGACGTACCCAACGAAGTGATACATGAAGTGTTGGATCAAGCCCGCTTTGCACCAAGCGGCGGTAACCGTCAGCCGTGGCGAGTAATTGTCGTCAGAAACCAAGATGCAAAGGTCCGCATCAGAGAAATCAGTGTTCGAGAGTGGTTTAGATATACAGAGCGCTGGTATGGAGATACCCAGTCCCTGGACGACGCACGCCTGAAGAAATACCAGGAAGGGACTGACTACCACCAAACTCTGGACTGCGCTCCGATCTATTTGGTCTTCTGGGTTGAGTTAGCAGCTCTAGCAGTCACAGACTCAGATTTAGAGCGACAAAGTTTTGTTGGTGGCGGATCGATATATCCCTTTATCCAAAATATCCAGTTGTCATTTCGGGATCGAGATCTCGGCACGCGAATCACAACACTGGCAGTCGCTGCCGAAGAAGAGGTCGCCGAAATATTGGGAATACCAGAAGGATTTGGACTTGCGGCGGTGATGACTCTAGGTAAACCTAGTTGGACGCCTACCAAACTTTCTCGTCGCCCTGTATCCGATTTCGCGTGGCTTGAGCGGTTTGAAGGACTACCACTGACGTAAGACAAGAAATTGATCAGGGAGAATTGACCATGGAACGTCGCACCTCCTGGCCTAGTGAAGTTTGGCCGGGACATACCGGAAACTGGGGCCGGTGGGAGAACGATCTCGGGGTTTTGAATCTGCTGGGGCCCGAAGCAGCAAAGCGTGGGGCTGATGCAGTCGTTAGCGGTCAAACGTTTGCGTTAAGTCGCCCTCTGTCTTCAGCTGAGCCTTGGACTCGCTGGGATACCCCATTTGTTGTTCACAAAATGATCAAGGCCGACACTGAAGGTTTTGAAGAGGGTGACCTCACGCAATCAGCAGCCGAGCAACTAACCACCCGGATACACGGGATGATCAATACCCATATAGATGCCCTGGCTCATATGGGATACAGAGGCTGGAGCTTCAACGGTCATCCGTTTCCAGAGGCAGCCACAATTGAAGAAGGGGCAAAGTTGATGGACATAACGCCCAAAGTGCCCATCTCGACCCGTGGTGTTCTGTTTGACATTCCACGTAAGCGCGGTATTGGTGCTCTCGAACCCGGCGACTCCGTGCAGCCCGCAGAACTTGAGGACCAACTAGACGATTTGGAACCCGGCGATGCCGCAGTAATTCGCGTAGGTGGAACGGAGGTGTTAGGACTAGCTGCCGACGGACTAAGTGAACACGGCACGTGGCACCACGGAACCTGGGCTGGACTGGACACTGACTGTGTGGAACTTCTAGCGACAAAGGATGTCAGCGTAATTGCCACAGACTCGCCGGGAGATACCTTCCCGCACCGACACGAAGCGTATTGTCGAAGTCCTGTGCATGTACTGGCAGAGGTATTTTACGGTATACCTCTGATCCACAGTATGAATCTGGACGTTCTAGCCGAGGCCTGCGCGGATCAAGGGCAAAACTGCTTCTCCTTCACCGCTGCCCCATTACATATACCCCGTGGTACAGGATCTCTCGTAACTCCCGTGGCGGTGATGTGATGAGCGCGGATGCTGGATTTGTTCAAACGGTTCTCGGTGCCGTGGAGCCGAGCGATCTCGGATTAACGCTGACACATGAACATGTCTTCCAAGATCTGACATGCGGCTGCCAAGACGTCGACCAATACGAAACAGTTCAGCCCAAATACGTCCCAATGATGAAAAAAATTGAGGCGGGCTGGGAGCCCAACGAAAGCGGCCCCGGCACGGCTGCAACCTGGCGGGCGAAGTGGGAGGCCCCAATTTCGCTAGACAACCTCGCCGACCGTCAGCGGCACTGGGTCTACTATGCCGACCAAAAGCTGACTTCTCTGGAAGATGCGATCTACGAATTGAACCAGTTCCACCGGGTAGGCGGCGGAACAGTCGTTGATCAAACAACCCGCGGAATGGGGCGAGACCCAGTAGCTCTGGTGGAAGCTTCTCGGGCCAGCGGCGTTCACATCGTCATGGGCACCTCTTGGTACATCAACAGCTACCACCCGCCCGACATGGATCAACTTTCAGAGGACCAGTTAGTCGACCTAATTGTAAAAGACATAGAGGTGGGAGTTGGCGGGGGCATAAGGGCTGGCATCATTGGAGAGGTCGGGATGGAGTTCCCGATGCATCCAAATGAAGAGAAGGCCCTGCGCGCATCGGCTCGGGCATCGACTCTGACAGGTATCCCGCTTTCGGTACACCCGGGCACCAACCCTCAATCACCGTTCGACATTGTCCAGATAGTGGAGGATGCCGGCGGCGACCTAAACCGAACGATCATGGCGCATTGTGATACCCGACTAAATACATCCGCTGGAACAAACGTGTTTGACCCAAAATTGCATCTGGATTTGGCCAAGACCGGCGTATATCTGTCCTACGACACCTTCGGTTGGGAGGCCTCTTATCGTCAGCGGGTGCCGGTTGACCAGCCAAACGACGCCATCCGCCTCAACTGGATTAAGGCGGTCGCAGATGCTGGTCACTCAGATCGGCTTCTCGTCTCATGCGACATGGCGCTCAAGCATTGGCAGCGGCAGTATGGCGGGCACGGCTGGCGCCATATGCCAGAGACAATTGCGCAACTAATGCGCTACAAGGGGTTCGACGAGGAACTTGTTCAAAAGATTTTTGTTGAAAACGCAGCGAGGATCTTGACCAAGGTGTAGCCATCTGCTCTCAAATCAAGACATCTTCTTAACGAGAAGATGCACGTCGACAGCTTCGCTAGAAGTGCTCGTCCCAGGCACTGCGAAACTCCGCAAGAGCTTCAAGATGCTGTTTTGGTGAAAAACCGAGGTCGAGAGTGGAAAGGACGGCGTGGCTCGCGCCTACTTCCGACCAACGTTTCGCTCTTTTCGCCCATTCAAGTGGATGCCATGCCTCCAACTTGTCGAAACCTACGCTGCTGATCAGAACGCTGATAGAGATTTCAGTTGGATTTCTACCGTACTTCAGAGCTTCCCTCGTAAATATTGGCACTCTCCGAGATAAATCCTCAGGTCTCGTGATCCGTCGCGAATCAGTAAATGCAGACCTATTCCTTGGATGGCCGCTAAATGCAAACCACCCATCTCCCAGCCTTCCCACGCGCTGCAACACCCGATCGTGCCAACCCCCCAGCCAAATCGGAATGTCATCTGCGATTGGCCGTGGACTTATCGCGGCAGAATCAACCAAATCAAACTTTCCCTCAAAATCAACCAGAGGCTGCGACCAGAGAAGACGAAGAAGTTCTATCTGCTCTTCTATACGTTGACCTCTTCTAGAGAAGTCACAGTTGAGGGACAGGTACTCGACTTGATTCCAGCCGACACCCACCCCAAGGACCAAACGTCCAGCGCTTAGACGGTCAAGAGTTGCTGCCTGCTTGGCGACTAACGCTGTTTGTCGTTGGGGAAGAACCAGGACACCCATGGCCAGTTCGATTTCTTTAGTTACAGCACTTAGGTGCCCAAAAAGCACGAAAGGTTCCATAAACGGGGTTTGATGGTTATAAGGGCCAGTTAATTTGTGACTGCTCGGATCTGCTCCGAGAACATGGTCGTAGGCAACAATTTGACTAAAACCTAGTTCTTCGGCCCGTACTGCATACTCGCGGATCAACTCCGGATCTGACCCGAATTCAGCTTGAGGATAAACGACACACATCCTCATGAATTCTCCAGCCGTTGCCCGTTCTGGTTCGGCAACTCAATTATTGAGAGCGGTCGCTGTACAGAAGGCAGGCAACACTTCGATGGCCACCTAACCCAAATAGTTCTGGCGAAATCTCGTCGCAGCCCTGATGGAATTGATTGCACCTGGGATGGAAGGAGCAGCCCGCAGGTGGCGCGGCCAATGCAGGAACTTCGCCTCCTATCGAACCTTTCAACTCATTACCCCGCCCAATAGCAGAAACCGTAGGAGCAGCCTCAAGCAAAGCCCGCGTATAAGGGTGCTTGGGGTCGGAAAACAAGTCTCTCGTCTCACCCAACTCCACAATTCGACCAAAGTACATCACTGCCACCTTGTTGCAGAGGTAGCGGACAACACTTAGATCGTGGCTTATTAGGAGAACCGAAAGTTGATGGCGCCGCCTCAACTCCTGGAGCAGATTCAGAATCTGCGCCTGCACGGAGACATCTAGCCCGGCCGTTGGTTCATCAGCAACAATCAAACTGGGGCCCATTGATAAAGCCCGAGCAATGCAAACCCGTCGAATCTGACCGCCGCTCAACTCTTCCGGATATCGATCAGCGAACTCTGGCGCTAGACCCACATCGGCCAATAGTTCGTCTACCCGTTCTTGACGCGACTCCTTGGGAACCAACTTATGGACTTGCAAACCTTCGCTTATGGTCTGTCGGACGGTTCGGCGCGGGTTCAGCGATCCGATCGCATCTTGTGGAATAAGTTGAATTCGTTTTCGAAGAGCTCTCAGATCCGGGCCGCTGAGGGATTGAATGTCCCGACCTTCGAACAAGACCGAACCTCGATCCGGTTTCTGCAACCCGAGAATCGAGCGAGCCGTTGTCGTCTTTCCACTACCTGACTCGCCGACGAGACCCACAACATCTCCCGACGCGACTTCCAGCGACACTCCATCCACAGCCTTTAGAGCTAGTCGAGGACCAAAGCTCCCTTTGCGGGCAGAAAAGGTGACGCATAAATGCTCTACTTCCAATAATGGTCCAGATTCCATCGCCGTCGGCATACTCAGCTCCTACGTCCTTCAGGAAGTCAGACCCTCGTCGACCTGTGTCGCGAGAATCTCCTCTTCGTCAGAGAGCAGCCAGCAACTCACCGAATGTGATTTTTCTACCTGGACCGGCCGCGGCCAGTGAGACCAACAAATTTCAAAGGACTCCGAACACCGCGGTGCAAATTGGCAACGAATCTTTGCAAACTCCCTCCTGGTCTCCAAAGATCCAGGTATCCCCACTAATTCAGTTTGAGATTCGTCTCGTGCATTCGGCGCACTCCTGATCAGGGCCTGCGTATAGGGATGCTGAGGGTTTCGGAGAAGATCGCGGACTTGACCGGATTCAACTACTTCGCCTCCATACATCACTGCAACCCGATCTGCAGTTCCAGCCACTACACCCAGATCGTGCGTGACAAAAATGACGGCCATTCCATACTCACTCGCCACATCCTTGATCAGCTCAAGTATTTGTGCCTGAATACTCACATCAAGTGACGAGGTCGCTTCGTCCGCTATCAACACTCTCGGATTGACTGCTAGGGCCATTGCAATCATTACTCTCTGGCACATGCCGCCACTCAGTTGATGCGGGTACGCCCGCATCTGCCGCTCAGGCCCCGGGATTCCAACCCTCCTGAGTAGATCAATGCTCCTCGTTCGTGCCTCTCGCGCGTTAAGTCCCGCATTAACGGTCAGAATTTCAACCAGTTGACTTCCAACCGTTCGGGCGGGATAGAGCGACGAGATTGGATCTTGGAAGATGTAAGCGATCTCAGTTGCCCGGACTGCCCGCAAATCCCTTTGGCTCGCCTTCAACAAGTCGAGACCACCGAATTTCACCGAACCGGCCACCTGGGATCGTCCCGCTTCAAGCAGTTGTGTAAGCGCTAAAGACGTAACGGTCTTACCTGATCCTGACTCACCCACGAGCGCAAGAATTTCTCCTTGATATAGCTCAAAATTGACGCCATTTACAGCATTGACCGGACCTTCAGAAGTCAGAAAGGTCACCTGCAGGTCAAGCACTTCGATAGTGGGAGTCATCTACCTACGTATCTCGTCTATCTATGTGTTCGGTCATTCCTAGGCCGAGCTACTTGGATGATCAGTCAGGTACTTCGCAACTAAATGAACTTCATTATCAAGTCATGTGGCCCACGTGTGTCGCTCGTTAAATCTGCAATAAGCCACAATCAGCAACTATAGAACTACTACAGATTGTCATGGTTGGGCAGTTTGCAGGGTGTGCGGTGGTGGCCGTTTGGGTCTAGTTCTTTCTGGCTGGAAGGTCTTCTTGCGTGACTTGAAAGCTCTCTTATAACATCGACGGTAGGTATTTTTGTCGTTGATTGGGTTGTTTCGACCCAGGTGCGGCGAGGAGACCTTCCATGGGGGATGGCAAAAGCCAACAGCAGTTGGCTGATCCGAAAGAACGAAAAGGAGCGTCATAGATGCTTAAGACCCTGAAGCGAGTGCTGTTCACCATCGTCGCGTTGGCGATGGTGGCCTCAGCCTGCGGATCAGACGAAGACACGTCGAGTGCTGAAGCAACCGCAACTACTGCGGCTCCGGCTACCACAGCAGCTCCAGCCACGACTGCGGCTCCCGCCGACAGTGGTGATTCCGGCGGTGACGCAGCTGCAGCGGGCGAACTCGCTGGGGTATGCCCCGGTCTGGTGGTTATCCAGACGGACTGGTTCCCCGAGTCCGAGCACGGCGCCATGTACGAAAT
>MDTE01065936.1_pt1 | contig 18974 bp, 15 predicted proteins | sample 811231 | NCBI WGS metagenome assembly MDTE01 (sample SAMN05326651, study PRJNA326480) | marine metagenome | isolation source: seawater | place: Indian Ocean: Red Sea | collected 2010 | reverse complement strand
TGGCGGAAGCCGTCCAGGATCTGCTGGCTGATCACGACGCGCTCTGACGCCGCATTTGGTCACCTCCCCCCTGACGTTATAATCGGCGGCATGAACGACTCATCCATGTATCTGTTGATTGACGAGTCCGGGCGCGCGCTGCGCGGTGAGGGCACAGTCGAACGTGCTGAAGTTGCCGATGACGCGGCGCTCTGGCGCATCGAGTCCGGTTCCCTGGCCTGCGTCGCGGGCGACGTGACACTTGATATTGCCTCGGGTTCGCCGGCCCACGGTGAGACGGTGACGCTTGCAGACGGTGAAGCCGTGCGTATGCAGATCGGGCCGGCGCGACTGCCGTCCGAGCACCTGGCGGAACTGCGCAGGGCCGGCTTCACCGTGCTCGAAAACGTCGTGACTCCGGAAGGGGTGGAACGCATCAAAGCCGGCGCGATGGCGGCGCTCGAACGGCAGTCCCCTGACGCGGGGGACACCGACGGCCGCGTGGGGATCCGGCACGGGTTGTCATGGAGCGCGGACGTGGCCCGCTCGATCACCAATCCGGTTGCGCTCTGGCTGATGCAGACGTACATGGGCACCGATGAGATTCACCACTGCCACGCCCCGAGCGTCACTACGATGCGGCCGGCGAAGGAACTGCTCGGGACCTATCCCGAGTCGGGTTGGCACAGCGATTACCCGTATCACCCCGGAGTCCTCCCGTTCGAGAACTGGTCCGACGCGAAGGTCATGGGTGTCCAGTTCAACATCTGTATCGACGAGTTCCGCGCCGACAATGCAGCGACCCAGTATCAACCGGGGTCGCATGCGCTGTGCCGCTTCCCCCCGCGGGAGTTCAACGAAGGCGGTACGCGGATGGGCGAGGGTGTCCACAAGGACGTCAGGCAGATGCTGGCGCCGGCCGGTTCCGCGCTGGTCTATGACTCACGAACCTGGCATCGGGCATGTGATGAGCTGAACGTGAGCGGCGAGCACCGCGTCGCGATCCTGAACGCCGTCGCGCCAAACTGGGTCATCCCAATGGTCGACAAACGCGGTGGTTCCCGATCCTATCGCCGGTCCGAGACGGCAGCTCAGCTCAACGATCGGGAAAGGGCGGACATCGAACGGCTCTGCAACGATCCGACGTATCAGGCGCCGGTCGGCGCGCCGCGGATTCGCCGACACTACTGAGCGAAGGTTCTCAGGGTCACGCAGACGCGCCGATCTCCACGCGAACGCAGTCCGAGGTGCACGGGCTCGAAGGATCGGTTGGAACGCCCGGCCGGTGCCAGACCGCCTTGGTCAGCCGGATCGGCACCAAGCCGGCATCACCGGCCTGGTCGGGCACCGTTCCGGTTTCCACAGTGCCGTTGACGATGAGCGCATAGCCCCGCGGATCTTCCGGCGGCCAGAGCAGCGACACGGCGGGTTGGACGCCGACGTTGCGACTGGCACTTGTGCCCAGAGCGCAATAGAGCCTCGGTCCGCGCAACTCCACCTGAACGTTGCCCGTGTGTGGCCCGTCGTCGCCCACCGAAATGAGGTACGCGAGTGTGCCCCGCTCGGCGATTGCGCCGGCGATCGTTGTGTCCATGTCGGTGTCCCCCCTGGGCCATAGCACTGTCCGCGTTCAGTGTCGCCGGGGGAGACTGCAGGGGTCCTGATCCAGGACAAGCCCGCATCATTCGATCCAATCTCAGGGATCGATCAGATCCGGGTCGATCTCGATTCCGAGTCCGGGCGCCTCGGGTACCCGCATGACGCCATCCATGACCTCGGGCCCGTCCGCGAACATGGCGAAGCGATGGTGATAGTCCCCGATGGGTGGATCGTGCAGCAGTTCCATGTACGGGGCATGCGACCACGAAGCGACGAGGTGCAGGTGAGCAATCACACCGATATCGCCTCCGCCATGATGCGGAACGCAGCTCTTCCCGAACGCTTCAGCGAGGGTAGCGATTCGACGCAGCGTGGTGATGCCCTGCAGCACCATGCTCTCAGGCTGCAACACGTCATACACGTTCCCCTGCAGCATTCGCGTGAATTCGTGCAGCCCGACGTTGTTCTCGCCGCCCGCGATCCTGAGTCCGGTCGAATCGTTCAGGCGCGCGATGTCGTCGAACGCGTAACGCGGCAACGGTTCTTCGAGCCAATAGACACCAAGTTGTTCGAGTTCGCGGGCGGTCGTCAACGCGCGGACGAAATCCCAGCGCACGCCCGGCTGCCACGGCGTGGCGGACTGTGCCTGGTTGGCGTCGACCATGACTGTCATCGTGTCCCCGACCGCCTCGCGCACACGGCGCACGGTTTCGATGTCCTCAGCAATCGTCGCGTGGTGCAGACGCAGTTTGATCGCCTGCCAGTCGTCCGCGGCCAACCGCGCGGCCTGTTCGGCGCGCTCTTCCGGGGTCGAGAGCTGGATGAGACTGGCGTAAGGGATTACTTCCGCATCACCGCCGCCAAAGACATTGACCAGCGGCTCCCCCATGGCTTTGCCAACGAGGTCCCACAACGCGATGTCGAAGCCAGCGCCGCCGCCGTACCCGCCCCCCCGCAGATAGTGGGCAATCTGCTCCGCATGGCGCTCGACCCGCAATGGATTCTCGCCGACCAGCAGTTCCTTCGCCCGTTCCACGAGGGCCGGGCCCGCCCCGGGACCGATACCTGTCAGCCCCGCGTCCGTTTCGATGGCAACAAACGCCCCGCCACCCCGCGTGAACCGCATCGATGCCCCGGGCCAGGCCGGCACCAGTTCGCCCACGGTCCCGAGTGACTTCAGTCGATGCAGTTTGATGTCAGTGATTTTCACGGCAGACTCCGGTGTGTTGTTGATGGAGCGGTGCGATGGAGAGACGCAAGATACTGGTTACGGGGATGTCGGGCCAGATCGGAGGCATCCTGCGGCGTTCACTGGGTGAACGTTACGACTTCTCAGGCATAGATCGACGCGGTCTGGACGGTGTGGACGTGCGCGTCGCGGATCTTGCCGATCTCGATGCCATCACCCCGGTGTTCGAAGGTATCGACACGGTTGTTCACCTTGGGGCTAATCCGAGTCCCAGGGCGTCGTGGGAGTCGGTTCTCGACAACAATATCGTCGCGACCCGCAACGTCTATGAGGCAGCTCGGATCGCGGGAGTCGAGCGGATCATCTTTGCGAGCAGCAATCACGCGGTCGGCTACTACCCGATGAAGGATGAGCCCTACAAGTCGGTTTACGACGGTCGTCTGAACGAGGTGCGGCAGCCGATCCCGCCCCTGACAGCGGACCACCTGCGACCAGACAGCTACTACGGCGTCAGCAAGGCTTTCGGGGAGTCGCTCGGCAGCTACTATCACGATGCCTTCGGGATTTCGGTCATTTGTGTGCGGATCGGATGGGTCATGACACCTGATGACCCGTCGTTTCACCCTGCGGCGCTGTCGCTCTGGCTGTCACACAGAGACACGGCGTCGCTGTTCGAACGGTGTATCGAGGCGCCCCCCTCGGTCGGCTTCGCAATCGTGCACGGCATGTCCAACAACCGACTCCGGATCTGGGAGTCGGAGACCACCGCGCAGATCATCGGATTCGAGCCAGAGGACGATTCGGGCGTCGATTGGACTGAGCGACCGGGCGGGCCAAGCTTCATCTGAGCGCACGGGGGTTGGGGGTCGTCCACGCTGTCTCTTCCCTGTCTCCCGTTTCCTGATTTCGCCAACGGGCACAGGATGCCGGGCTTGTCCGTCCGGCTTTCGGACGGCGCATCAGTGCTGTCGTTTCGTTCAAGGATCAGCCGGACGGCCAACCGTGGGGTGCCATTGAAGGAAAATGGAGGTGTGGCGGAGACGTATTGAGGCTGACTGCGCGGTGATCCGGGCGCCAGCACTGCCTCAGGGCAGGAACGTCACGCCCCGTTCAGCGTTCTGACCGGCGGCGAAGTCGCCTTGCTGGTTCCACGCGTGGCCAAAAGGATGGTCCGGGTAGCGCCGGGACTTGGGCAGACGGAACACGCCCGCCTCACAACGCGCGTGTTCGCGACGTTGGCCACTGACCAGGAGTCCGGTATCCCGCCACACGCCGTCCGCCATCTGGAAGGCGTCGTCCGCCCGGTACTGGAAGACGATCCCGCGCCGCGGCTCACCGGAATGGTTGGGGCCGGAACCGTGCACCATCAGGCAGTGGTGAATCGAGATGCCGCCTGCCTTCGGAGTGATGTCGACGACGGTGTTCATCGGGTCCTCCCAGACCGGCTCCTGACAGTAGCTGGAGAAGAGCCCTTCGTCGTCCGAATGGTCGAGCAGGCCGAGCCGATGGCTGCCCTGCACCATGTGCATGCAGCCGTTTTCCGGCGTCGCGTCGTCCAGCATCACCATGACCGCGATAAGGTCTGTGTTCGTGTGCGGGAAGAATGCGAAGTCCTGGTGCCAGTCGAATCCCCCTTTGCTTGGCGTGGCGGGTTGCGCTGCCAGCTTGGAATGCTGCAGCTGGATGTCGTCGCCAATCAGCGATCGCAGCCGCGATGTGATCCGCTCATCTCCTGCAAGCTCCAGAAAGAGCGGGTGCCGCAAGGTGATCTCGAGAGCGTGGACCGTGTGCTCGACTTCGAGCCACTTGCGGTCCGGGGGCGCCTGGAGTGCGTCTCGCAAGGCTGCGATCTCGTTCTCATCGAAGAGGCCGTTTTCGACGTGGTAGCCGCGTTCGCTGAACGCAGTCACCTGTGCATCGGTCAGGCTCATGTCGTGACCTCGGCGGGGAGCACCGGGTAGTCGAAGGGCGCTTCGCCCGGGTACAGACCTGCCCGCTCCGCAATCGCGGCCGCCGTCACTGCATGCGCTCGCGCAAAGCCGTTCTGGGGCCAGCGATCGCCCGCAAGCGCAACGTCAGCCAGATGGTCGAAGTGGTAGTAAACCGTCCGGCGCAAGGACTCCGCGCGGCTCCAGAAACTGCCGTGAATGACCGTGGTCGCGTGGAAAATCACGTCTCCGGGTTCGGTCTCCACCGCAATCGCACCGGGTGCGTCCGCGTTCCGACCCCCGGTCCAGCTCTGGATGAAGTCAGGGTGGTGTTTCGGGTTGTGGTAGCCCGCCAGATGGCTGCCGGGGATGACCCACAGTCCGCCGTTGTCCGGATGGGCCGCGTCGAGATAGACGTCCATATTGAACACCGGATACCGGAAGACCTTCACGGGATCCTGATGCCAGGGCGCCGGTACGCCGTGCTTTGGCATCTTGAACACAAGGGAATGCACTGACGTTGCGAAGAGGTCGCCGCCCATCAGTTGTGAAACCGCGCGCAGCAGAGGCGGGTAGGCCAACAGCAGCCGGAAGCTTTGCGGCATGTCCGGCGCGAGCAGTTGGTTGATTCTGAATGTGCACAGTCGGTTGCCGAACTCCGGGTCCTCGCGATAGACCCAACGGTCGTCCCCGAAGGGACCGGCCTTGCCCCGTTCGATCAGTTCCAGCGAGTCGCGGTCCACGTCCGCGCGTTCGTGTTCCGGCACCAAACCTTTGACCAACAGAAAGCCGTCGCGGGCGAACGCGTCGAGCTGGTCCTGCGTCAACGGGGCGGAGGTTTTTTGTTGTCGGGAGAGTGCGGTCATGGACCGATTGTGCGCTATTGTCGAACCCGCTGAAAGACAGCGGCGAGAGGACCATGGCGGCACGGCGCAAACGTAAACCTGCACCTTCGATGCGCATCGAGCGCGCTCTGGATGGCGCCGTCTGCGGGGTGGATGAGGTGGGTTACTCACCCATTGCGGGCCCGGTCGTCGCGGCCGCGGTCACTTTGCCAGGAGGGGGACGTTCGCGGAAGCTCGTGGGTCTGCGTGATTCCAAACAACTGTCTCGAGAGCAACGCGAACGCTTCTTTGACGTCATCGGAGATCTTGCGGACGTGTCTGTGGCGCGGGCGTCGGTTGCCGAGATCGATGCACTCAACATCTACCAGGCGAACAGGCTTGCGATGGCGCGGGCGGCCGCCGGATTGTCCGAGGCTCCCGATGTCGCCCTTGTAGACGGTCACTTCAAGCCGGAACTCGACTGCCCCTACCGCAACCTTGTGAAGGGGGACGAGCGATCGCTCACGATCGCCGCCGCGTCGATCATAGCCAAGGTCACGCGGGACCGCTTCATGGCATCCGAAGGTGAGCGTTATCCGGGTTATGGGTGGTCAACGAACGTTGGTTACGGCACAGAGGCCCACTACGTCGGGATGCTGCGCTTTGGCCCGACGCCCCTGCACAGGCGAAGCTTTGCGCCGCTCAAGTCCTGGTTGGCCGAGGGCAGGATCGATGCCTTACAGTTTGTGCCGATCGCACGCAGCGTCGCGGTGGCTGAACTGTTCGAGCTGCGCGCTGGGCTCGTCGCGGTTTTCGATCGTCAGCACCGTCATCTGGCGATGCTGGTTCACGGCGCACGGGGCTGGCGCCTGCGGGCGTATCGCTACGTCGACGAGGCGCTTACACCGGAGATCGGCGCGGGCCCGCTCGCCGATTACCACAACGCGATTGTCGCGGCGCCCACGCTTGATGCCGTCCGTTCGATGACGGGCCGCTAGTGTCCGGCTTGTCAGTGCGTGCTACCGGCTGGCCTTGTATCGGCGCCGATCGGCCACGGCTCTGCGTCGCTGGTTCGCGCGGCCTCCGCTAGAGCGCCATCGACCCGTTGCTGTCGCCGAACTGCGTGACCGCGGCTCCGGACATGTTCAGCATAGAGACGAACAGGTTCGCAATCGGTTCGTCCTGACGGCCAAGATGCCGACCTGTTGAGAGTCGCCCGCTCGCGCCGCCTGCAAGCAGTACTGGGAGGTTCTCGTGCCGATGCGAGTTGCCGTCCTCGATTTCGCTCGAGAAGAACACGAGCGAATTGTCGAGCAGATTCGTGCCGTCAGCTTCCTCGGTCTCTTTCATGCGTTGCAGGAGGTAGGCGTACTGGGCAATTTCCCACGTCGCAATCGTGCGCAGGTCCGCGAGCTTCTTCGGATCGTCCTGGTGGTGCGAGATCTCGTGGTGCGCGCCTTCCACGCCAAGGAACGGGTAGTGCCGGTTGCTGCCGGCGTTGTTGAGCATGAAGGTCACCACGCGGGTCATGTCGCAGCTGAATGCCGTCACGATGAGATCAAGCATCACCTTGACGTGGGTTTGGTAGTCGAACGTCTCGGGTGGCGCGCCGCCCGGCTCACACTGGGTCGTGATCGACTTCTCGAGACTGCGCAGTCCCGTCAGGTATTCATCGAGCTTGCGTTTGTCCGCGGCGCCGGCTCGCGCGCCCATCCGTTTCGCGTCGCCCGTCACATAGTCGAGGATGCTGCTCTTGCGGGCGTGGCGCGCGGCGCGTTCTTCCGCGGTGGCACCGGCGTCGTAGCCGCCAAACATCAGATCGAACGTGCCCTGGGGGTGGGTGAGCTTGTTGAGCGGTGTGTGTGGGCCGGCCCAGGAGATGTTGCGTGAATAGGCGCAGCTGTAGCCGGAATCACAGCCGCCGTTGCTGCTGCCGCCTTCGATGCCCAATTGTAGCGAGGCAAACCGGGTCGCGTGGCCCACCTGGTTCGCGAGGACCTGGTCCATCGAGATGCCGTTGACGATGTGCGACTCGGACTTGTAGACGTGGGCGCACGTCAGAAAGGACCCGGTGCCCGCCGCATGGTCACCCGGGCCGTCTGGCCTCGCGGGGTCGTTGCGCAGACCCGAGACCACCAGCACATCGTCTTTGACGTCGATTCCTGCCTGCGCGTCAACAAGCGGCTGAAGAATCGGGGTCAATGCCCAATTGGCCCCCTCCTCGGCGGGCGTCCACCCGGTCATTTGAATGCCGTTCGGCACGTAGAACGCCAGCATGCGCGGCGTGCGTGCCGGAGTGTTCGCGAGCGAAGGCAGGTGCGGCAGCGCGATGGCTGCGGCGGCTCCGCCGAGAAAGGCCCTGCGGGATACTTGGTTCATCGTGCCGTGTCGCCGGGTGTCTGCGGTGGATGATTACGGAACGCGTCGCTCGTGGCAATCATTCTGACGAGGTCGCGGAGCCCTGCGCCATCATCGGACCATGTGGCTGCAAGCTGATTGGACCCAAGCAGGTCAGGCTCGCGGCCGAGCGCGTAGGTGAGCATCTGCCGAGTGACGCACTGCGGGAATCTCGGGTCGGTGGCGATCAGTTCGGCGAGTTCGACACCGCCGTCGAATGCGCGGCCGTCGGGCAGGGTCCCGGTCGCATCGATCGGATGCTCGCCATCGAGATCCCGCCATTTGCCGGTCCCGTCGTAGTGCTCGAGCCCAAAACCGATAGGGTCCATGATCTTGTGACACCCGGCGCACACCGGGTCGCTCCGGTGTTGCTCCATCCGCTGCCGCAGGGATGCAGATTGCTGCTCGTCGTTCGGCAACCCCTCGACCGCGGGTGGGGGCGGAGGCGGGGCGCTGCAGAGCAGTTGCTCGAGGACCCACTTGCCGCGCTTGACCGGCGATGTGCGGTTGGGATGCGAGGTCGCTGTCAGGATGCTCGCGTGACCCAGCAGGCCCATGCGCCCAGTCGGCAGCGCGACACGCACGAAGCCGGCTTCGCTCTGACCGGCTCCACCAAGGTCGTAGTGCTCGGCGAGTCGCGGGGTCGTGAAAGTGTAGCCGGCCGTGAGTAACTCATCGGCGGGCCGGTTGTCGCGCAGCAGCGCACTGAACAACTGTTTCGTTTCGCCGATCATGTCGGCCTTCAGAGCAAGGTCGTAGTCGGGATAGGTGCGGCGATTGGGTTCGTGCGCTTCAAGGCCGCGCAGCGTGAGCCACTGCCCGACGAAGTTGTCGACAAAGGCATGCGCGCGCGGGTCGGCGAGCATCCGGTCGATCTCCGCTTCGAGCCGTTTGGTCTCAGACAAATCGCCGTTCGCTGCTGCGTCGAAGAGTGCGTTGTCCGGCATGCTGCTCCAGAGAAAGTAGGCGAGCCGTGACGCGAGTTCATGGTTGTTGAGCGGCGTCGGCGTTCCGTCGACCGGGCGCCGCTCAACCCGGAATACGAAGTGCGGGGAGGTCAATATCGCCGTCAGTGCGAGTTCGATCGATGCGTCAAAGGCGTCTCGGTTGGTCGCAGTCGCGATGCCCGCGAGTGTTTCGAGATCCGTGAGTTCATCGGGGTGGACAGGCCGCCGCCACGCCCGGGTCGCGAACTGCTCGATGATCGACCGACCACAGGGGGCGGGATTGGCCGGATCCGGCTCGCACACCATGATGCGGGCGCGAAGCGGGTTTGGCTCGGTCGCGCCCATGGGCCCTTCGAGAGTCACCGAGTCGATCAGCAGGTTTCGCCACCGACTGCCCGTGTCGAAGTCGTTCGTGTAACGCAGTGCGAGCGTCTGGTCCGGTCTGTCGAACGTCACGTCGACGCGGTAGACGCCTGGCTTGTCGACTTCCGCGAGGATGTCGAAGGCCCTGACGACCTCACCGTCGAGTTCAAGGTTCATCCGCACAGGGGTTGGCCCCGCCCGTTCCGTCCAGGCGCGAACGGAAACGTGGTAAACGCCGGGATCGAGGCCGGTAAGAGGTAGTGGCAGCGCTGCTTCGGACACGAACTTCCACGCGTCCGCCGTGCGTGCCCCTGGCTTGTAGCTGCGTGTCGGCGGCGCTTCTGCCTCGTTTTTGGCGTATGGATCGAGTGAGGCGCCGGGGGTCGTGACGGGCGCGGCGGCGATCGCCTCACCGTCGAGAGCTTCTGCCTCGATGACGGTCGCGGGCGTTCGGAGCGGCGTCAGCGCGTCAGTGATCAGTTGATCCGCGGCGCGGTGGTACATCTCGACCTGCACGGGCGACAGCGCCAGAACGTTTGCGATGTTGTCGAAGCCATGACTCACATCGTCAGGCGGGAAGTGGTCGGCCGGGCGCAAGGCGGTACCAAGCAGGTCCCGCACGGTGTTGTTGTACTCGACACGGTTCAGGCGGTGCAGGCTGTAAGTCGACTCCGTGTCGGTTGGCGGCTGCTCCCCGCAGGCGGCGAGCAGGAGGACAGACAGCGTGGCGGCAAGCGTGCGGTGCATGGGCCGGGCGACGGTGGGCGAGTGGTCATTCTACCAATCCCCTCACGTGTGGCCCTCGGCAAGTCTCATGTAAGCCTTGTAGGATACTGCGGGAATCCAATGTGCGAGGTGGAGTGCATGGCACTGGCAGACTACGAGGTCTATCCGGACGTCGACAATCTGATGGCCGATATCAAGAAGTACGACCTGTTCGAGCACGTGGTGGAACTCGAAGCCTACGGCATGACGGTTGTGCCGCCCGAGAAAATGCAGGCGTCGGAGGGATTCATCAAGCGACTGCGTCACGCGATCATGAAGGCGTGCGAAGAGCGCAACGGGATCGAGCTTGGCGATCACACGACGGCGAAGCCCGACATGAGTGTGGTCGGAAAGAACAGTTGGGATCTCCTCGAAGAGGACGAAGTGTTCGTCGAGGCGGCGATCAATCCCGTGAATCTCACCCTCGTGCGCTGGCTGCTCGGGCAGAGTGCCGTGTTTTCGGGGCAGACGTGGATCATCAAGGGAGAAGGCGCGCCCGGCATCGGCCTGCACAGCGACTCCCACGGTATCCCGCCGGGTGCGGGCCAGATCGCCCAAATGTGCAACGCGTCGTGGATCTGCACCGACTACGACGGCGAGGAAGACGGCCCGACCCTCTTCGTCCCCGGCAGTCATCATTACGGTCGCGCGACGTTGCCCCATGAGGCGGACACGTCGAGCACGCCTTTCAGGTTTGTGCCGCTGATTGGCAAGGCCGGGTCGCTCGCGATCTGGAACGGGGCTACCTGGCATGCGTCTGCGGTGCGGTCGAACCCGGGCATTCGCGTCACGCTCGTGCAGAACTACATGCGCAGCTATATGCGCGTACAGCACGACTATGAATCGACGTCGCCGCAGCTTCTGGAGAAGTACCCCGAACTTGCGCGGGTCATTGGCAAGGCGCTGTATCCGTATGAGGACTCACGGAATCCGGACTACGGGCGCGTCGGTCAGATGATGAAGACGGGGACCGATCCGTTTGCCTGAAGCTGATCGGCTGATGGCCGGCTGATGAGTGGTCGGCTGATTGGTGTCCAGGCTTTGTCACTGCTGATGGGTGTCCAGGCTGATCCAGGCTGATGGGTGGGGGCTGATGGGTGGGTGTTCAGGCATCTGCGCACGCATTGATGGGTGTCCAGGCATCTGTGCATCTGACCCATGACTTCGAGATTCGCGGCCTGCGCTCGCGGGATGGTTGTGCCCTATCAGATCTGGATGCTGCAGCGGCTCGGGGATGTGCTGGACCAGGCAGTTGCGGACTCACGCGCCTGTGAGCGTGTCACCGCCTGGCTCGGCGGGTTCCGGGGAGGCGATGAGTTGCTGGAACTGAACGAACGGCTCGCCGGTTGTCGGGTCCGAAAAGACGGGCCGAGACTCTCTACTCGGTCGACTCGCTCAAGCGTTGAATCCGGCCGGTCTGAGCACCCTAGAGCGTGATGTCTCCGCGCCAGTACTCGTTGCCTTCCGCCGTAATCTCCGCGCGCGCCGCCTCGTTCCAGGTGGCGTCGCCGGTGTACTCGCCCGCGTACTCGAACGGAGTCTCGTCGGGGTAGTGTTGCCTGCGCGCGTCAATCGCGAGTGGGATCATGCGTGCCCGCTTCAGCACGTCCGCTTTGGAGTAGGTGACCGGTTCCGGACCGCCGGGGCGCACAAACGCATGGACGTTGGTGGTCGACGTGCCTATTGCCGAGTCTCGCTTGTGGTAGCCGAGTAGCAATGTCATCCGGTGATTTGGCGTGCGATTGGGATACGAACCGTGCAGCGAACTGCGATTGACGATGACGCAGTCGCCGGGCTCCATCAGTACGGGAACCGCCGCACCGATCTGTTCCGTGATCGGCGGGAATTTCCCGCCCCGGGCGAGACGCCACTGGTGCTGACTGCCGGGGATCACCCAGAGACAGTTCTCCGGTGTGCATGGGCTGCAGGCGACTGACAGGTTGAAACCATGTGTCTTGCCCGAACCGTCCGGGCGCTCCAGCGCGGCGCCGTCTTCGGTCCAGTGCGTGCGGCCGTCCTGATGCCAGCGGGTCGGCAGACCGTTGTGGCTTGCCTTGTAGTGGATTGCTTCGTGGAACGGGATGAAGTCGGGGCCGTTGATGCTTGCGGCCATCCGCAGGATTTTCGGATGCGCGTAGGTCCTGAGTGCGGCGTCGCTCAGCATGATCGTGTGTGACACGAGCGACACGATGCCCGGTTCGTCTTCGGAGATGCTGAAGTACTCGGCGAACTTCGACGGCTTGCCGTCACGGTCCACGGGATTGTCCCGTGAAACCGGCGCGTTGGCGATCAGGGTATTCAGTTCGCCGACGAGTTCCGCGGTCTCGTCCGCGGACAGCACGTCCGTGAACACGTAGAAACCGGTTTCGTGATAGGCGTCGAGGATGTCCTGGACCAGGTTGCCAGAGTCGTCGAAACGCAATGGGCCACGGTTGCCGAGCGACTCAGCCTTCTCGCGGCCTCGGGCGTAGTACTGGTCCCAGGGAATGGGGAGTGTGTCTTCAGTCATGGCCAGACGCTAACACTGTGCCGGCGCGCGGGCCAGGTTGGGGACTGCGCGCCGTCGGATACCCGAGTGCGCTTCAGTCCAGCTTCACCAGCATCTTGCCGATGTTCTCGCCCGACATCAGTCCGATCAGTGCGTCCGGCGCGCGCTCGATGCCGTTCATGATCGTCTCGCGGTACCGCATCTCGCCGCTCGCGAGCCAACCTTTCATGTCAGACTCGAACTCCGCGCGCTGGTCTTCGAAGTCCGGAACGACGAACCCCTCCATCCGCACGCGCATGTAAATCATGTTGGACAGCGTCGTGACGCCGGTCGAGCGTGCCCCGGGGGTGTTGTACGCGGAGATCATTCCACACACGGGGATGCGGCCGCCAAGATTCATGCGGGGCATGGCGGCGTCGAGGTGGTCACCACCGACGTTCTCGAAGTAGACATCAATGCCGTTGGGGGCCGCCGCCTTCAGCGCCTTGCGCAACACCCCCTCGCGATAGTTGATCGCGACGTCAGCACCCAGTTCACCGGTCAGCCAGTTGCATTTCTCTTCGGACCCGGCACTGCCAATCGTGTAGCAGCCCTTGATTCGTGCGATCTGGATGGCGACGCTGCCAACAGCGCCGGCCGCGGCAGACACAAACACGTTCTCGCCGTCTTTCAGCGCGCCCGTGACAAGCAGTCCGCCCCAGGCCGTGAAGCCGGTGCCCCCGAGTGCATGCATGTAGACCGTGACCGGGAGATCGCCGGGATCCAGCACCCGGACCCCTGCGCCGTCGCTCGTCGCGTACTCGCGGAAACCCAGACCATGCTGGACAAGGTCACCTTCCTTGAAATTCGGGTTGCGGCTTGCGGCAACGGCGCCAATGGCCCCGCCCGACATGACGGCATTCAGGGGTTGCTGACCGGGGGACAACCTCGGACGCATGGCCGGGTCGACGGACATGTACTGGTTGTGGATGACGATCTCGCCATCGGAAGGATCCGCGACGGTCACCTCGCGTGATGCGAAGTCGGACGGCTTGGGCATCCCGTCCGGGTAGGCGGTCAGGTGAATCTCACGGCTCTGATAGGGCATTGCGGTGGTTCCTATGTTGGTCTGGCGCCTGTTGATTTAGCGGCACCTGAACTCCGGCGGGCGCTTCTCGAGGAACGCTTGCCGCCCCTCAGTGTAGTCGTCTGAAAGTCTGATCATCGTCCGCCGTTCGTTGCCGAGCGTGCGAGCGGCCTCGTCGTCGTCGAAGGAAGCGACCCACAGCGTCGCCTTCTGTGGGCGCAACGCAAGCGGCGCGCACTCATCAACCAGTCGGCGCGCAAAGGTCTGAGCGTCGGCCTGTACCTCGCCGGCCGCGCTGACGTGCTCGACGAGTCCCGCGTTGCGCGCCCACTCCGCGTCCATCGGGTCGCCCGGGCTCAGGAAGCGGAAGGCCCTTGCATAGCCAAGGCGTCGGGCAAGTTTCAGAGGGATGTCGACCGGGTTGACGCCGATGCGCACTTCTGAGACCGCAAACCGTGCGGTTGTGTCGGCGAACACGACGTCGCAACCGAGGATCAGATTCACACCTTCACCGACGCAGTGACCCTGAACGGCCGCGATGAGCGGCTTGTCAGTGACCATGTCGCTGTCGAGCAGCAAGCTGCCGAGGCCCGTGGTGATGCCGCGCCGGGCATTCTCGTTCAGCGCGTGAACATCTGCACCGGCACTGAATGCACGGGTTCCGGCGGCCTGGATGACCGCTGCCCAGGCGTTGTCGTCGTCCCGAAACGCGACGAGGGCATCATTGATGCCCTCGTACGTGGCGCCATCGAACGTGTTCAGTCGCTCGGCGCGATCGAGCGTGATGGTGGCAACCCGCGACTCGACCGCGTAGGTCACTCGTTCGCGGAACGTCCCGACGATCGTCTCAGTCAAGTTGCCCGGGTCCCACCGTCAGTTCACGGTGTTCTCTTCAACGAACCTTGCCGGCGCGCGGGAGTCTTCGTTGCGGGTCTTGACGTCGAGCATGACCGACTTGCCTTCCTTGTTGAGCTTCGCAGCTTCCTGGATCGCGCCCGGCAGTTCGGCGGCGTCGCTGACGCGAATCCCCTCAGCGCCCATGCCCATCGCGATCTGCGCGTAGTCGCCGGTCATGTGCGTCACGCCAAATTGCTCGCGTGCCGTTGGCGTACCGCCGGGGTAGGTGGCCATGATGCCATTGTTGAGCAGGACAACCGTGATCGGCAGTTCGGCGCGCACGGAAGTTTCGATGTCGAGCCCTGACATGCCGAACGCCGCGTCACCCATGAACGCGACACACATGCGTTCGGGCATCGCCTTCTTGGCGCCGATCATCAGCGGGATCGAAGCGCCAAGGTGGGTCGTCTTGCCCCAGCCAACGTAGCTGTGCGGCGTCGTCGCGGTGTAGAACGGGGCCATCTGATCCCGGGGTGCACCGGCGTCGTGCGTGACGATCGAGTTTTCCTTGTCGAGATTCTGGTTCAGTTCCCAGATGACCCGATACGGGCTGATCGGCTTGCTGTCGTTGGTGAGGTACGGCATCCAGGACTCCCACCAGGCGTCCTTTTCGGCCTTGATGCGATCCTTCGCGCCGGTTTCCCGGCCGCCCTCGCCGATCAGGCCTTTGACCTGGTCGATGAGCAGCTGCAGCGTGTACTTCGCGTGGCCAACGAGGCCGATGTCGCAGATCGTGTCTTTGTTCATCTCGTTCACGTCGTTGACGGCGTGAATGAGGAACTTCTCCTGGGGGAAGCGCTGTCCGTAGGGGGTGGTGGTCAGCGACGTACCCACCGCCAGCATGCAGTCCGACTCCTGCAGCCACTTCCGTGCGGGTCCGGTGGTGGTGAGACCACCCGAGCCGATTGCGAGCGGGTGGCGCTCGTCAATAGCGGACTTGCCCGGCAGTGACGTGTAGACGGGGACTTCGAGCAGTTCGGCCAGTTCCCGGAGCTCTTCGGTCGCGTCAGCGGACATGACGCCGCCGCCGGCCCAGATCATGGCGTCTTTGGCATCGACGAGCGTTTTCGCCGCATCGGCCAGGTCACCTGCGGACGGAACGCCGATTACCTCGCGGGGGGACTGGTAGTTCTGGCCGGCATCGGGCACGTCGAGGCCCACCACTTCTGGCGGGAGCTCAACCACAACCGGGCCGGGCGCGGATGATTTGAGACGGTGGAAGGCGCGACGCATCACGTTGCCCGTCTGGTCCGGCGACGTAATGAACTCTGCGCTGCGCGAGACGGTCGCCCAGGAATTGACCGCCGAGAAGTTTGGCCGGACGAACAGCATGTTCAGGGGGTTGCCGCCGGGCAGCACCAGAATCGGCACGTTGTCAGCGTTGGCCTGGGCGAGACCGCCCATGGAGTTCTCCGCGCCCGCCTGCGACTGCATGCCAACGACGCCGATGTTCTTGCGATCGCTGACCCGCGCGTAGCCGTCTGCCGCCATCACCGCCCCGCGCTCGTGACGAAACGCGATCGGGCGGATGCCTTCCTTCGCGAGGGCTTCGATCATCGGATTGCTGGGGAAGCAGGACAGCCAGGACACACCCTCTTCCTTCAGAATCTTCGCTATGTACTCGGCACCGTTCATTTGTTGTTTTCCTGCTCGTGAATCCGAAGGCGGAGCATACTGGTTTCGTAATCGCCTTGCGCGTTCGCGGTGTGGAGACGCCGTTGGCCTGGGTGTCCAAACGACCTGGGTGTCCAAAGACGTCCGATCCCTTCCTCGTTCTGCATGGGTGTCCAAAATGCGTTGAATTTGCGGCGAAGTTGGTCCATGTTGGCCGGTGAAGTTGTTCGGAGATGGACGATGAAACCGCTCATTCTGTTCATGGCCTGCACGGTTGCGTTCTCCGTCAGCGGAGAACCGGCAGGTGGGTCTGGGACCTCCGCACTGGGGGCGGACCCGCTCGGCGACCTCGCGCTCGATTCGCTCCTGGCGACCGATCCCATTTCGGTCCGTCGCGACTACGAGAAGGGCATGCGACTCTACGACCGGGGCAACTACCGGGATGCGCGCCCCTATCTGCTGACGGCCGCCAAGAACGGCTACGTGCAGGCGCAGGCCCGGGTCGGCGGCTTGTACCTTTATGGCTACGGCGTGGAACGCAACGACATGCAGGGTCTCGCGTGGCTTGGCGTTGCTGCGCGCGGCGACGATCCGTCGATCAAGGATGCATTCCAGTCGGTGTGGCAAAACGTGCCTGAGGCGCGGGTTTCGCAGGTGCTGGCTGTGATCGACGACTACGCGCGCAAGTACCAGCGCAGGTCGGCCGCGTCAAAACTGGCCGACAACGCAAACAATGATGACGCGGCCAACTGTGTGATCTCCCGGCGCGCCGGCACAGCGATCAAGAAGGAGACCTGCGGTGTCGATCAGGTCAACACGGAAGTCCTCGACGAGATTCGCAGGGAGACCCGGTACCAGGACTCGATCGGCACGCGCCGCCAGGAGCTTCACGAGATCGATCCGGTCCTGCGACGGCACGATCAGACGCTGTCGCCGTTCTAGCGCTTGCGCGCAAACATCTCGCGGGTGCGCTCGTCCCAGTAGTCGGTGGTTGCGCCATCGGGGATCGTGTTGAGAAAGAGCGGGTAGCGCTTCTCCCAGAAGTACGCCTGCCCCCTGGCGCCGCCCGCCGGCAGCGTCGCCATCAGGCGCACGGTTGGATAGACGGCAGACGCTGGCTGCAGGTGCGACATGTCGCGACCCCAGATGGGCGTGTTCGTCGGCCCCGGGATCAGCGAGTTGACGAGGATGTCGGTGTCCGCGGTCTCCCGCGCGGCAACCCTGCCGGCAGCCCACAGCGCGGATTTTGCAGCGGCATAGGCTACGTCGCGGTCGGCTTCCGCACTTCTTGAGATTGTGTTGATGACACGGCCGTACCCGGCCGCGCGCATGATCGGCAGGGCGGCGCGCATCGCGAAGATCGCCCCGAAGAGATGCACCGCAAACATCTCCTCGAACTCACCCTCGGGCAGGTCTTCGATGCGCGACCCGTACGACATACCGGCGTTGTTGAACAACACATCGACACGGCCGGTTTCGATCTTCGCTTTCTGAACGAATGCTTTGACCTCCGCGTCACGCGATACATCGACTTCGAGAGCGACGGCACCGAGTGCCTCCAGCGCTTCGAGCCGATCGGCCCGGATGTCTGCGCCATAGACGGTCGCCCCATCGGCCACGAAGCCCTCGGCGCACGCGAAGCCTATGCCGCTGCCGGCGCCAGTGATGAGAACGGTTCTGCCTTCAAGATCGGTCATGGGGTTGCCTCCTGCCGTGAGCCTACGCCTGCGTCGATCCCGTGTCGCGCCGGGTCGGTTGAATGCGCTGCGGGCATGTTGCCGCGATGCAAATTGATCATTTCATGTACGCAGTGTCCTCGCTCGACGAAGGCGATGCCTGGGCGGCGTCGGTGTTTGACGCGGAACCTGCGGCCGGAGGGGCCCATGTCGGCCTCGGCACGAGGAACGCGCTGCTGTCGCTGGGCCATACCTACCTCGAACTGATTGCTCCCGACCCCGAACAGGACATCGCCGGCACCCAGGGCGAACGGTTTGCCGCCCTTGCCGCGCCGGGGCTCGTCACGTGGGCCGCGCGCGGGGATCTGGGCGCGGCGGCGCAAACGCTGCAGGCTGAAGGCATCCGCGCGTCCGGGCCGCATCGCACGCAGCGCGCGACACCCGACGGCGGTTTGCTGATCTGGGATCTGCTGTTCCACGGAAGTGAGGAACTGGGTGGGCTGCTGCCGTTCTGCATCGACTGGCTGGAATGCCCTCATCCGTCCGGGGTCAACCCGGTTGGCGGACAACTCGAAGGCGTCACCCTGGCGCTGCAGGACCCCGCTCCGCAGTGCGCTCACCGCACTTGGCGTCGACGGCGTCGAGGTCTGCGAAGGCGAGCGGTCGATGTCGGTCGAGGTGGCCTGTGCCAACGGGCCGGTGACGCTCACGACGACGGCAGAGACCCTTGCCGTACCTTTCGGCCGTTGAACCCCTTTCTTGCCAGACTCGGGTACGCGGACACCGATCGCGTCCTCATCACGCATGCCGATGACATGGGCTTCTGCCACGCCGCGACGGCCGAATGCCTGCAGAGCGACGCAACCTCCTGTGCGTCGGTGCTCGTCAACGCGCCCTGGTTTCCTGAAGCGGAGCGGCTCTGCCGGGACAATCCCGGTTTCGACGTCGGGGTGCACCTGACGCTGACGAGCGAATATGACGGGATTCGCTGGTCCGCGCTCTCGTCAACCGATCGTGCGACGGGCATGCTCGACGACGAAGGGTATCTCTGGCGGACCGTTGCCGAGGCGGTGGCCAATGTCCCCCCGGAGGCTGCGAAGGCGGAAATGCGCGCGCAGATCGATCGTGCGCTTGCTGCGGGGATCGACGTGACTCACATCGACACGCACATGGGTACGGTTGTGCATCCGCGCTATCTGCTGGACTACCTCGACCTTGCCCGCGAGTATGCCGTTCCCGCGT